>Ga0181612_158524_pt1 | contig 10668 bp, 8 predicted proteins | sample HoacroProtozoa21_FD_119630 | JGI IMG/M metagenome (GOLD analysis project Ga0181612, IMG submission 119630) | Hoatzin crop microbial communities from Cojedes, Venezuel. Combined Assembly of Gp0051906, Gp0051904, Gp0051908
CAATCTTCAATCTTCAATTCTCAATTAAGAAAGGCGTAACTTGGCCTCACGGCGAATGTGCCAGCAAATTTTCAATTTTCAATCTTCAATTCTCAATTCCTAACTCGTAATTCGTAACTCGTAATTATAGGAATGTCGAACCAATATTTCCAGTTTCGCCAATTCACGGTTCGGCAGGAGCGCTGCGCCATGAAGGTGGGCACCGACGGCACACTGCTCGGCGCTTGGGCTCGTTTGCCGAAAGCCGACGGACAGGTGCTCGACATAGGCACGGGCACGGGGCTCATCGCGCTGATGATGGCGCAACGATATGTGGAGGCCAGCGTGGTGGGGATAGACATCGACCAAGAGGCTGTTGGGCAGGCGCGAGAGAATGTGGCAGCGTCGCCCTTCGCTGGCAGGATAGCGGTGGAGTGCTCGGCGGTGCAGCGGTTTTCGCCGTCGTCGAGGTTTGATGCCATCGTGTGCAATCCGCCTTACTTCGTTGATGCCCTTGAGTCGCCCAATGCTGGTCGCACCGTGGCTCGGCATGCCTCGTCGCTATCGTTTCGCGAGCTGATGTCGGCGGTGGTGCGTCTGCTTGCTTCCGACGGTGAGTTCTCGGTCGTCGTTCCGTCGGAGAGTCTGCCGTTGATAGAGCAAGAGGCGGCTCTCGCGGGTCTTCATCTTGTTCGTCGTTGCGCCGTAAAGACGGTGGAGCGTAAGCCTGCCCGTCGGCATCTGTTAGCCTACGGTCGCCACCCATCGCCGACGGAGCAAGAGGTCAGATGTCTTGACGATGGCAACGGCCAACGCTCCGAGTGGTATTCAGCACTGACGGAGGAGTTCTATATGCACTAAACCTCTGACATTTATCAATTTTCCAATGAAAACTTGCACATCTCACTTAAAAACCGTAAATTTGCCAAAAAATTAATATGACGAGATACAGAGAACGATACGTTAGCCTATATACGGACTTCGGATTCAAGAAGATTTTTGGAACCGAACTCAACAAGGAACTGCTCATCAGCTTCCTCAACGCATTGTTGCAGGGCGAGCAGAACATCACCGACATCCAGTATCTCAACAGCGAGCAACTGGGGACAAGACACGGAGACCGCAGCGCGGTGTTCGACGTCTATTGCAGGAACGACAAGGGTGAGAGATTCATCGTAGAGATGCAGAACGCATACCAGCAATACTTCAAGGACAGAACCGTATATTACTCATCGTTCCCCATTCAGGAGCAGGGGAAACGAGGAGACTGGGACTTCCAGTTGGAGAGCGTCTATACCGTCGGCATACTAAACTTCGTATTCCCAGAGGACGAGTATTCGCCAGACTGCTACCACCACGAGGTGAGACTGATGGACACCGCCGACAAGCACGTCTTCTTCGACAAACTCACCTATATCTATTTAGAGGTGCCGAAGTTCAACAAGACGGAGGAAGAGTTGGTGACGATGTTCGACAAGTGGATGTTTGTGCTACGCAACCTCTCGCGCTTGATGGAACGTCCTGCCGCCCTGCAGGAGCGTGTCTTCACACGTCTCTTCGAACAGGCGGAGGTGGCGAAGTTCACTCAGGCCGAGATGTATGACTACGAGGAGAGCCTGAAGCGATTTCGCGACATCAACAACGTGATTGACACCGCCAAGAACGAAGCGTTTGCAGGAGGAAAGGCAGAAGGAATAGAAGAGGGACGTGTGGAAGGGCGTGCCGAAGGAATAGAGGAAGGGATATTGAAGGTGGCAAGAAAGATGAAGAGTAAAGGTATACCCCAAAGCAGCATCATAGAGATGACAGGCCTGACAGCCGAAGAAATAGAAAGGCTTTGAAACAAAGACGACAATCAATATAAGGCCGACGCTCGCACATTGAAAGCGTCGGCCTTACTGCATCCCACATTTCGCAGGAACGGAGATGATATATAAGTGGAAGGTTAGTCCTTCGATTCGGGTTGGGTCTTTGCTCTTGGACGGCGCGTCAACCGGCTCACGAGTTTCTTGTCGGCAGCGGTCCAGTTGAGGGTTTTCAGTTCCTCTTTTTCCAACCACTTGTAGTCGAGATGTTCGAGTAGTTTGAAGTCGGTGTCGTCTGCGGAGCACTCGTATGCTCGCAGGGTAATCGCGAAGTCGGGATATTCGTGGTGGATGGTAGCGAGTCGCCGCCCCACCTGTATGTCCCAGTCCATCTCTTCCTTTATTTCTCTGCGGAGGGCGTCTTTCTCGTCTTCTCCCTCTTCCACTTTTCCGCCAGGGAACTCCCATCGCTCGCTGATGTAGAGATAGTGGGAACGGCATCGGCGCATACAGAGATATTTGCCGTCTTTGATGACTACGGCTGCCACTACGGTTGAATGTTTCTTTTCCATTTTCTTATCTTTTTTGAGGTTTTTGCTTTTTGGAGGGATTATAGGTTATTTTAGGGGGGTATAGGTTATTTCTTATTGCCGACGGAGCGTTTACTTCTTCTTTCTGAATATGTCTTTCAGGCTGTTGAAGTCTTTCTTCATTATCAGTCCCACGCCTTGTGTGGTTAGGCTTGAGCGTGTGAAGTATCGGTCGTTGGTCTGGTTATATACCTTTAGCGCGAGGTTGCCGCTTGGGTAGAGCAGATAGCGTATGTCGAAGTCGCCGATGAAGTTGTCTTCGCTGCCTGTGCCTACGGCTGTCGCTCGGTCTCGATAGCCGAACTGTCCGTTGATGAGCAGTCGGTTGTCGAGGAGTCTTCCTGTGAGTATTCCCTCGTATTCGGCGTTGTTCCATCCGTCGTTTCCGGTGGCTATGTTGGCGCCGAAGTTCCAGTTGTTGTTGTTTATCACCTTGTTAAGCACGTCGTTTATCTGCGAGCTGATGGTGCCAGAGAGCAGGCTTTGCATTGCGAGCGACGTCTGCGAGTTCTGCGTGTTTGCCTGCGCGTTGTTGATTCCTTGTGTGTAGAATCGTCCGACGCCGAGCAGATAGAGCACCTGTTGGTTCATCTCCTCCTCGCCGTTGATTATGCTACGCACCATCTGTTGTTCGGTGGCATTGACCGTTGGTAGCTCTATGTCGAAGTCAACCTTTGGTGCACGTGGTTGGCCGGTGATATTCATCAGGCAGTTCACCCTTACGGTGTTGTTTGAGAACGAGTTTCCAATGCCGAGGTCGGAGAGCGACACGCCCGAAACGGTGTTGACGGCTTGCAGGTTTAGCTGTGCGTCGTAGGGGTTGCCGCCGAAGACTATCGTGCCTCCGTCGTTGAATGTGAAGTTCTTTTTAATCAGTTGTTGTATGGTGATGCCGTAAGTCCCTTCGGATGCTATGTAGGTTCCAAAGATGTTGAACGCCCCTTTATTATAATAGGTGGCGTTTAGTGTCCCGTTTCCTTTGAGGGTGATATAGTCGCCGGTGGAGTTGTCCATCAGCAGGCGTATGGTGGCGTTTGGGTTGCAGTTTACGAGGAAGTTCAGATAGATGTCGGTTGGTATGTCGCTGTCTGACTTCGGCTTTTCAGCATTGACGGTGTCTTTCTTGGGCTTGTTCCAACTGATGAACTCTTGTTTCGTGATGGCGTCGGGGTTGGCGGCGTTATATACGAAGGTGGTTCCCTCGTCGGGCGTCATGTCGGCATTGATGGTGAGATTGCCTGGGCGTCCGTGAATGTCAACGTTTCCTGTGCCATATACAGTGCCATAGAAGGTGTTTTCGCCGAACTCCCGGAAGTCGTAGCACAGGAAGTTTTGTGCCTCTACGTCGAAGTCGTAGGTCAGTCGCGTAAGGTGTTTGTGGTGTAGTCCACCGTTGAGATAGGCTATGTGGTTGTTGGTGTCGTAGATTGGTATTCGCCGAAACTCTATCTCATCGGGGATTAGGCGTATGGTGTCGTTCACCAATTTATATACGCAGTTTAGCGGTCGCATCAGTGCTGTGGCATTGACCACGAGTTGCCCTGTTAGGTTTATCTCGCTTAGGTCGCCCGCCAGCCGCACCTGTCCGTCGGCATTGCCGTCGAAGTTGCTTAGGAACGAGCTGGTGAACGACTCCACGAACTCTGTTCTTGTGCCACGGGCGGTGATTGCGAGGTCTATGTAGTTTCGCTTTGGCGACACATATCCGTCGATGAATGTCATTCCTTCGGGTGCATCGTCGGCAGTGGCGTGAATGTCTATCTGCTCTTGTTCTCGGTTCCAATCTACCTTTGCGTTGAGCGTTCCCATGCGCCCCTCTTGGAAGAGGAAGTTGCTCACGGTGAGGTCGGCGTGGGCATCGGGTTTTGTGAATGCGTTGGTGATGGTGGCTTTTCCCGTTGCCAGTCCGTCGAATCTTACGGAGTGGAACTTCACGAGGTCGAGTATGTATTTCACGTCCACCTGCTTCAGCTCCACGTCGAGCGTGTCGTTGGGACTTGCCGACGCGGTGCCATTGATGGCGAGATATTGGTCTCCGTGGCGAATGGCAAAGTGGCCGACATCGAGATGCTTGTCGAAATAGGTTATCTCGGCTGGCTCTATGTTCCATTTGGCTTCCTCTACCAAGACGTTGGATGGGCGCACTTTTAGATGTGCCACCTGCTGCCCAGCAATATTCTTCGTTAGGGAGAGGTCGCCGTTTATCTCGAACTTGGGCGTTGCGATGGTTAGTTCGGTGTTTTTCAGCGAGTCGTTTGCCGTTCCTCTGACGGTGAGCGGCAGTGGCAGGTTTAGGTTTGGCCCGATGAGCTGATGCACCCATTCGAGGTCGGTTACGCGGGCATCAATGTCGTAACGTCCGTCGTGGCCGTCGATTGTTGCGTTGGCGAAGTCGCTTGAGAGCGAGTATTGCCTGATGGTGTTTCCGCCGTTGGCAGTAATCCTCAACCATGGTATTCGGTAGATGGTGTCTTGGGTGTTCTTCGAGAAATTGCTCACGGTTAGGTCGCCAGATAGGTCTTTCAGGCTCTTTCCACTGACGGTTCCATTGATGTCGGCTCCTATTCGTGCGTTGCCCCATTTATCGGTCAAACGGAGAGCGGCGGGCGACAGTTGTCTGACGGAAGCATCTATGGTTGCCTCTGGCACGGCAGACAGCGACTTTGCCGAAGCGTCGAGCCTAAGCACAACATTGGGGTCGTCTATGTTGACGGTAGCCTTGGCAGCGTCGTTCTTGTAGGCGGCATCTATCGACACATTATTATATATATAGCCCTTGTAGGCCATCTGCCTGATATTGCCGCGCGCCTCTATGTGGTCTTTCCAGTGGCCGTTAGCCTCTATCTCGCCCGACAATATTCCGAGGTCGCCTTGGTTGGTCAGTTTGTCGATTGCGAAGTTGTCGGCAGACAGTTTGGCCGTAAAGTTCTGTTGCTCGTCGGCCTCTCCCACGATGTCGGCGGAACCAATGTCTGTGGTCAGCAGTCCGTCGATGCCTACTGCCCTGCCCTCGCCATGGGCATCGCCCTCGAAAGATACGTTGCCGAGCTGTTTCATCACCTCTGGAAGCTCGGCAAACTGCCCTACTGCGGTCATCGGAACGTTCAATTTATCGGAATGGAACGTCCAACGCAGGCGTTCGTCCCAGTCGGCCACGGTAGCATTGCCATGCAGCTCCACTCCGTTTGATGTTCGCAGTTCTATGTCGCTCGCATTGGCACTCGTAGCCGTTCCACTGAAACGGGTGCTTAGGCTTGCCGTCTCGTCGATACTGCGAAGTTTTCGGCTTAGGAAAGCTAAGTCGTTCGTAGATATTTGCGTCGGTTCTATTCTTCCCTCGTAGTGCAGTTTCTTTAGGTCTAATCCACTGTCAGTCAGATTATAATTAGCCTTAACGTCGGCGAGTTGCAGGTGGGTTCGTGGCATTTCCAATATCAGTTGCTCCACGTTTGCCTCGCGTCGATTTGCTCGAATGTCGAACTTCAACTGATTGATGTTCAATCCCGATTGTTCCTTCAGAGAAAGTTTTTTCACCGTTGCCTTCAGCGAATCTTCGCCGAGCTGACGTATCACTATGTGGCTGCTTATGCTGTCAATACGCAGGTGAGCCATATTCAACAGCCCAGGCGTCGGGGCAACGTCGTATTGATTGTAACTGACGCTACCATTGCGTATTATCAGCGATTTTATGCGAATGTCGGGCGAGTCTCCATTGTCGTCGTCTTTCGATGCAAGCGAATCGAGGGCAAACTGATAGTTTGCCGTTGCGTTGGCAGAGTCCTTGTAGATGTTTAGCTTCACCCCAAAGAGTTGAGCCGACGATATGGTGAAGACGCCCTGCGAGAGGTCGGATAAGCTGTATTTCATCGATAGTCGCGACGCGTCGAGCATCGGCTTCTTGCGCTGGTCGATGATGTGAACGTCGTCTATGATTATTCTATTGAGAAACCCAAGGTCAACGCGCCCAACCTTCACTTCCGTTCCCAACTTTTGCGAAAGCGAATGACCCACCGTGTTGCCCAAGTAGCGTTGCACGGCTGGCACGTGTGTCAATACTATGGCCAGCAGCGTCAAGCTCAATGCAAGCCATATCAGCACACTGACCGTTCGTCTTAGAATTTTGATGTCTCTCTAATTTTCCTGCAAAAATACAACAAATTCCGTTCATTCGCTCAATTTTCACATTATTTTCTTTTAGAAATAGATAATTTTTCGTAATTTTGCAGCCGACTTGTGAACAAATACTAACATTTACACGCTTTATGGCAAATGTGATAAAAATACGGAAGGGCTTGAACATCCAACTTCAAGGCCGCGCCGAGGAGCAAAAGACCGCGATAAATGCGGCGGGAGAGTATGCGCTCGTGCCCGACGATTTCGTGGGGATGGTTCCGAAAGTGGTGGTCAGAGAGGGAGACAACGTTCAGGCTGGGGATGCCTTGTTCGTAAACAAGCGATGCCCCGAAGTGAAGTTCGCTTCGCCAGTCAGTGGCAAGATTACGGCCATTGTCAGAGGAGAGCGAAGAAAAGTGATGGCCGTCAAGGTGATGGCCGACGCACAGCAGACCTATCGCGACTTCGGAAAGAAAGACCCGTCGAAGCTCAATGTCCAGCAGGTGCAGGAGGCTCTGCTCGACGCAGGACTGTTCGGATTCATCGACCAACTGCCCTACGCCGTCTCGACAACGCCCGAGCAGCAACCGAAGGCTATCTTCGTGAGCGCACTGCGCGACAAACCGCTTGCTGCCGACTTCTGCTATGAGCTGAAAGGCAACGAGCAAGCGTTCCAAGCAGGACTGACGGCTCTCTCGAAAATCGCAAAGACCTACGTCGGCATCGGCAAAGACCAACCGCTCGAAAGTCTGAAAGACGTGGAAGTAAACATCTTCGACGGCCCATGCCCCGCTGGAAACGTCGGCGTGCAGGTGAACCATCTCGACCCAGTGAACAAGGGCGAAGTGGTGTGGACGGTTGACCCAACAGCTGTTATTTTCTTCGGACGTCTCTTCCTCACGGGCAAGGTTGACCTTCGTCGCACCGTGGCTCTCTGCGGAAGTGAGGTGAAGCAGCCGGCCTACGTGGAGACGCTCGTCGGAACACCCATCGCCAACATAGTGAAGGGCGCACTGAAAGACGAGCGCAAGCAGCGCATCATCAACGGCAATGTGCTCACTGGCAGACCCGTAACCGGCGAAGCCTTCCTCGGCGCACACACAAGCGAAGTAACCGTAATACCCGAAGGCGACCAAGCCGACGAGATGCTCGGATGGATACTGCCGCGAACAAAGCAGTTCTCCACCTCGCGAAGCTACTTCAGCTGGCTCTGCCCCAAAAAGACCTACTCGCTCGACGCACGCATCAAAGGCGGTGAGCGACACATGATTATGAGCGGCGAATACGACCGCGTTCTGCCTATGGACATCTACGGAGAATATCTCATCAAGGCCATCATCGCAGCCGACATCGACAAGATGGAGCAACTCGGCATCTACGAGATAGCTCCCGAAGACTTTGCCCTTGCCGAATTTGCCGACAGCTCGAAACTGCCGCTGCAACGCATCGTTCGCGAAGGACTTGACATGTTACGAAAAGAAAACGCATAAACACTATGAGCGCATTAAGAAATTATCTCGATAAAATCAAGCCGAACTTCGAGCCGGAAGGCAAACTCCACGCCTTCAAGAGCCTCTACGACGGCTTCGAGTCGTTCCTCTACGTGCCCAACGAGACGGCCACCAGCGGAGCGAACATACACGACGCCATCGACTCGAAACGCATCATGAGCATGGTCGTCATAGCACTCATGCCTGCCATGCTCTTCGGCATGTACAACGTGGGCTACCAGAACTACGCCGCAGCAGGAACACTCGCGTCGGCGTCCTTCTGGAGCATCTTCTTCTACGGCTTCCTCGCAGTGCTCCCAAAGATTCTCGTCTCCTACATCGTAGGCCTCGGCATAGAGTTCGCTTGGGCACAATGGAAAGGCGAGGAAATCCAAGAGGGCTACCTCGTTACGGGCATCATCCTACCGCTTATCATTCCCATCGGATGCCCACTCTGGATGCTCGCCATCGCCGTGGCATTCGCGGTAATCTTCGGAAAAGAAATCTTCGGAGGCACAGGAATGAACATCTTTAACGTGGCACTCATCGCACGCGCATTCCTCTTCTTCTCTTATCCAACGAAGATGAGCGGCGACCAGACGTGGGTGGCACAGAGTTCCATCCTCGGACTGGGCAACGACCTGCCCGACGGCTTCACGCAAGCCACGCCGCTCGGACAGATAGGACAAGGACAAGTGCCCGACGCCAGCATCTGCGACATGATTTGCGGATTCATACCTGGCTCCATCGGCGAGACATCGGTCATAGCCATCGCCCTCGGCGCACTGCTGCTGCTCATCACCGGCATAGCATCGTGGAAAACCATGCTCAGCGTCTTCCTCGGAGGCGGAGCAATGGCTGCCATCTTCTCCGCAGCAGGAATGACCCAAATACCCTGGTGGGAGCATCTCATCCTCGGAGGATTCGCCTTCGGAGCAGTATTCATGGCCACCGACCCCGTAACATCGGCACGCACCGAGTGCGGCAAGTGGATCTACGGAGCACTCATCGGCATCGTAGCCGTCATCGTCAGAGTGATGAACCCAGGCTATCCCGAAGGCATGATGCTCGCCATTCTGCTCATGAATATGTTTGCGCCGCTCATCGACTACTGCGTGGTGCAGAAGAACATCTCTAAACGATTGAGGAGGACAAAGAAATGAAAACAAACAGCAACACCTATACCATCATCTATGCGGCATGGCTCGTAATCATCGTCGCATTCCTGCTCGCCTTCGTATCGATGGCGCTGAAGTCGAAGCAAGACGCCAACGTCGCACTCGACAAGAAAAAGCAGATCCTCGCCTCGCTCAACATTCGAGACCTCAGCAACGAGCAAGCCACCGAGGCCTACGCCAAGACCATCAAGGCCGACCAGATACTCGATGCCAACGGAAACGTGGCCGACGAGGGACAGCCGGCAGGCGAAAACGCTGGCTTCAAGCTCAACTCCGCCGACTATAAGGCTGGCAAATACGCTCTCTTCGTTTGCGACGTAGATGGTGCCACCAAATATGTCATCCCAGTCTATGGAATGGGACTGTGGGGAGCCATCGCAGGATATGTGGCACTCGACGACGACCGACAGACCGTCTATGGAGTATATTTCAACCACGACAGCGAGACCGCAGGACTGGGAGCCGAAATCAAGGACAACCGTGCTTGGCAGGAGAAGTTCCAAGGCAAGAAGCTCTTTGCCGAAGGCAACGACGACGTGGCACTCGCTGTGATGAAAAAGGTGGACAACCCAGCATCGCAGGTGGAAGCCGTAACGGGAGCCACACTCACCTCCGACGGCGTAAGCAACATGCTAAAAGACTGTCTCAGCAAGTATCAGAATTTCTTGAAGAACGGGAACGAATGAGTTTTTAAGTTTTTGAGGCTATAAGTTTTTAAGTTCAATAGGTTTTCTAAAAGCCCTATAAAACCTAAAAGCCCTAAAAGCCCTCTAAAAAAGGAAAACAAATGAAGAACAAAGAAGTATTGACCAATCCGCTGAACCTGGACAACCCCATACTCGTCCAGGTGCTCGGAATATGCTCGGCGCTCGCTGTAACATCACAGCTCAAGCCAGCCATCGTAATGGGACTCGCCGTAACCATCATCACGGCCTTCTCCAACCTCATCATCTCGCTCATACGCAACACCATCCCACAGCGCATACGCATCATCGTGCAGCTCGTAGTGGTGGCAGCACTCGTAACCATCGTCAGCCAGATACTCAAGGCCGTGGCCTACGACGTGAGCGTGCAACTCTCGGTCTATGTTGGACTCATCATCACCAACTGTATCCTCATGGGACGCCTCGAAGCCTTCGCCATGATGAACAAGCCGTGGCCCTCGCTCCTCGACGGACTGGGCAACGGACTGGGCTATGCCCTCATCCTCGTCATCGTGGGAGCCGTTCGCGAACTGCTCGGACGCGGCTCGCTCCTCGGCTTCCAGCTCATACCACAGTCGTTCTACGACTTCGGCTACGTCAACAACGGAATGATGACCATGCCCGCCATGGCTCTCATCCTCTTAGGCTGCGTCATCTGGGTTCACCGTGCTTACTTTTATAAGGACTAGTAATGAATAAGGAGTTAACAGAAGATAGCAGGAGTTAAGCACTTCGCGCTGGGAGTTAACGGAAAAGAATGAATAGGTACTTAACTGAAGATAATTGGAGTTAAACGCTTCGCGCTGGGA
>Ga0181612_168133_pt1 | contig 10668 bp, 15 predicted proteins | sample HoacroProtozoa21_FD_119630 | JGI IMG/M metagenome (GOLD analysis project Ga0181612, IMG submission 119630) | Hoatzin crop microbial communities from Cojedes, Venezuel. Combined Assembly of Gp0051906, Gp0051904, Gp0051908
CCAGGCTGGACCCTGGGAGCCTCTACGAGGTGGAGATGGCTGCTCACAACTGCGCCGGCGAGGGACAGACGGCCATGGTGACCTTCCGCACTGGTAAAGGTCAAACCTGTGCTCGGAGTCAGGGCAGGGCCCCTGCGAGACATCCTGGCCCGGCCCCGAGACACAGGCACCGGCCTTCGGACAAAGGGACTGTTTCGGCCCTGGAAACCTGTCTGCCCTCAGCTTAGAGTGACTCTGTCAGAAGGGAAAGTGGAGGGTGGGTCTGAAATGGGGTGGGGACAATCAGGTCTTCTCCTCTGCCTGGGTTGGAGTCAGTCCCGTCCTCCCTCGGCATCTCAGTTGGACACCTGCAGAACCCTGGAGAATAGGTCTGTCGGGGATGTCAGGAGGTCGTTTAGTCAGTCCTCTGCCTGGTGACGGGACCAGCCTGTGCGGGTTGTTCTCGACAGGGTTTGTCTCATCTGGCCTTAAAAGCTTGTCCTGCACTAAAGGAAGCTCCAAGCCTTCCCGTGCGGTCTGCTCGGTGCTGAGCTGCCTTCGCCACTGAAAGAATGTTCCAAATACCTGCGCTAGGTCCCCCGTCCCCTGGCTGCTTTTAGTGTCTCTGGCAGGTATGGGGAATGGCATTCCCTTGGTGGCAGCCTTGCTCACATCTGCCCTCAGGCCCCCATCTTGTGCTAATTACTGCCTTCTCAGGCAGAAATCTAGCAACAGTTCAAGAAAACCAATTAAAAGTTTTAGAAAATGAAATATGAGGGGGACCTATGAACAGTTCAACAAACCTGCCCCTTTAGCTTTAGTTCCTGGCTGCAGGGTGAGTGCTTGGAACCCCTAGGGCCATTTGAGTCCAGAGAGTACTTAGCTCGGCATCGTGGCTGGGAATATTTCCTTTGCTCGTCACAGCAAAAATGAACTCTGAGACGTGTCTCCGTGTCCCTTCTGCACAGGCCGGCGCCCAAAGCCAGAGATTGTTGCCAGCAAAGAGCAGCAAATCCAGAGGGACGACCCGGGCACGAGCACTCAGAGCAGTAACCAGTCTGACAACAGTCGTCTGTCCCGTAAGGCCCTCCCTGAACTGGGCAAGGAGGGAGGGCGAGGGGTGCTGGATCTCTTGGGGGTGACAGTGGCCAGGCCGTGCTGGGGCTGGAGTCTCCACTGGGTAAAGCAAGACTGTGCAAAGCTGGGTGGGTGGTCTCTAGCTCCTGATGAGGAGAGATCCTTCTTGGACACCCCTGCTACCACACTCGGCTGGCAGTCGGTCTTAGGAGACCTGTCTTAGGGACAGCCTGTCCCCACCGCTAAGGCGGGGGCTTGTCAGAAACTCTCTGTCTGTTGCTGAGTTTCACGTGGAAGGTTCGGAAAGCCCTGCCATGGCGTCTGTGAAGGTGCGGACCAGCAAGCTGCCGTGCACCGGTGGGTGCCGGGGGAGCGAGAGGGAGAAAGGGGAACCATGTCCCTGCAGGTCCTGGCATCCTCCTCTCTTGGCCAAGCCCTGACAGGGGGCAGTTAGCGCCCGTTCTAGGGGTGGAGGGGGCTCCACTGGGGTATTTTGCTGCCCTGGAGAAACATCAGTTCTTTACTGGTTAATCCAATTTGTTGTTTCCCACCTTGTGTCTGTCATTACTATTACTCACCAGGTCCCTTATCCTTTCTGCAAAATTCTGTCCTTCAAGTCTTATCGTTTCTGTGAAGCCCCCTCCTTCAGTCCCCCACACTAATTCATGTGTTGTCTTTTCTCTCATCGCCACAGCTCCCTTCATCTCTTTCCCTCCCATATTTTGATTGTTTTCCTACCAAATTACATTTCTACAGTTCAGAACTTTTCCCTGTTTCCTCCTCAGCCGGTTCTACTCAGTCTCTCCTGGTTTCGCCTCCTACACTCGTCTGTCCCCTGTCTCAGTCTCCCCCTGCTCACAGCTTCCACATCAGCCGGGCCTTTTGCTCTATCTCCAGCCCTGCGTCTGCACCTCTCGCTGCTCTCCCTCCCACGATGGGCATACACACCTCAAACCCTGTCTCGTCCTACTTGAGTTGGGAGTGGAAAAGGAGCGAGATGCGAGCAGGAGTAAAAGATGTTTGCAGGGCACAGACTGAAAGGAGCGAGGATTTGGGGGTGCCAGCTCTAATGAAGAGGCAGAAAGAAGAGAGCACTCAGGACTTGAAAGAGTGCGTGGGTGGGTGCAGTGCCGGTAATCCTTCACGCACATACCTCTGAGCTGCGGGAGCCTCCAGACGGGGCAAGAGGAGCGTGGTCCATGTCCTGATGTCCTTCTGTGCCCCTTGCAGCTCCAGAGGCACCAGACCGTCCAACCATCTCCATGGCATCAGAGACTTCTGTGTACGTGACCTGGATCCCCCGTGGGAATGGCGGGTTCCCCATCCAGTCTTTCCGTGTGGAATATAAGAAACTGAAGAAGCTGGGAGACTGGGTTCACGCCACCAGTGACATTCCTCCCTCTCGCCTCTCTGTGGAAATCCCAGGCCTGGAGAAAGGTAGGCAGGTATTCTCCTCCCTACTTCCTGGAGGTCTGTCGGAAAGCTGTGTGGTCCCCGTAGGATGGTTCGCCATCTGTCACGTCGTGCTTAGCCCCGGCATGTGCGAGCAAAACAAAGCCTCCCCAGCTCCAGCCTTAGACGCATGGGGAAAAGCTGCAGATGCTTCTCCAGTTTCTCCAGCTGCAAAGACCAGCATCGATTTGACCTCCCTCAGGGAGGCTTGCGCATGCTTTTCTGTACAACAGGATATAGTTACCAAAGGCATTTGGTTTTGCCATTTACTAGACAGGACAGAACTTTCCTTAGCCACAGGCAAGACAGATGGGCGCACAATTCCCATTGCACTTCGCATGAGAAAATGCAGCATCACTGAGCTGGACAGCTTAAAAGGGCAACATATCTACCCGAACTTAAAGAGCAGTAAAATGATGTTTGGGTAAAAATTACTTAGGCTTTGAGCTTTTAACTGATGTTTATGTACTTAATTTCTATGTAATAGAGGAAGGACGCCTTCTCATACCTGCTTTCGGGTCAGGACATCCTTTCAGGCGTCTCTGAATCCAGCCCCACACCTTCCAGAACTGCTAGCTGACCTCTAGACCATCCAGACAGGAACTGGAGAAGGCAAATAAAAGCAAGCTCCATCTAGCACATGGCTGAAATCTGGACATTCAGTGTTTGTACTTTGATCAAAACCTCTCTGTAGGCTCTCTGCCTTCTGGAGTAGATGTAGCCCCTCTCCACAGTCAGACCTGTGCTGAGAGTAGAAGTCTCAAAAGACTCCAATCTCTGCAACTCTTTTATTTCCCGTTTTTCCCCTAGGCACATCCTATAAATTCCGTGTCCGGGCACTGAACATCCTGGGAGAGAGTGAGCCCAGCGCAGCGTCACGGCCATATGTGGTGTCTGGGTACAGCAACCGGGTCTACGAGCGCCCTGTGGCCGGGCCGTACATCACCTTCACAGACGCCATCAACGAGACGACCATCATGCTAAAGTGGATGGTAAGGTTTGTAGGGGCAGAGAGCTCTGAGTGCACAGGCAGCAGGTGCGTGGGTGCTGCTTACCCAGCTTACATGCAGTCTTTCAGGTTACCGCACTGGGGCCTGTCACCAGCAAAGCGGAGCTGGGACCCAGTAGCTCTCTCCAGCAAAGGAGGGCTGGACTTGGGTCACGTACAAGGGGGGGAAGTCAGAGAGCCTACAAAACGTTTTTTGTCTGAATCCAGCCTTGTAAACGGGAGGCTTTTCAGCGGATAACCTCAGGGTCTTGACCGTTTTGTTCAAGCACAGTTCAGCAACACAGGGGTGGCTGCTTGCTCTCCTGGCCAAATTTGTGGAATCCATTACACCTCTGTGTGTCCCAATAGTTTCCAGCAGATAGGTCCTTCACTCTCACTTGCTGGGCAGCAGTCCTAAGTGCTGATAATCATTGACAGCAGTCCACCCCAGAGGAGTTTAAGGAGTGGGCAGGATCTTTTGGATCACAGGCCCCGATTCACGTGTTTCCAACAGCGTAGAGCTTACTCAGAGGGATGCGTCACCCTCTTCTCTCCCAGCTGCTTCTAGCCAGAAACTGCTACGGGGCAGGATGGGCACTGCTGTTCGTTTAAACACAAACAGTAGCTGATAAAATACTGGGTGAAAGACAGCAAGAACACATGGAGCTGGGACAGCGCTGCCCTGAGCAGGGGAGGAACAGAGCTGTCTTCAGAAACACAAGACTCCTACAGGCGCTGGTTCTTGGCAGATATGGAGATGAAAGTGTGCTTGTGCTTGTCCTTGTCCAGCTGGGTCACTGTTGCTGAGGAATTTGTCTCTGCAGCATTGGCTGTGGCTGCAGGGAGGGAGCACAGCACAGGATGCTTCAGTTGACAGGGCCAGATTCATGGCTTGTCTGTTACCCGAGAGGTGTCAGAGCATAAAGCAGCACTGAGCTCTTGGTAGGAAGCCCTTACTGTGCAGACCAGTGGCAACACAAGGAACATACTCCTGCTGGGTCTTCCTGCTGTCCCATCCCATTTATCCCTGCTGCTCCTCACCAGCTACAATATGAAGCACAGATACCTCTGCTAATTTCTGGTCTCCCTTTCATTCTCTGCAGTATATCCCAGCCAGCAACAACAACACTCCCATCCATGGTTTTTACATCTACTACCGCCCCACTGATAGCGACAACGACAGCGACTACAAGAAGGATGTGGTGGAAGGTAGGAGATACTGGAAGGCTGTTCCCAGCTGGTGGTTTCCCCTGGATGAGTACGTGGCCAGAAGGAGCCCTGTGCACAAAAGGCAGCTGCTGCTGCTGCTGTGCAGGTCTGCTTCACCCAGCAGTGCTGCAGAGCTGGGCCAGCTGCGTGTTCCCCGAGGAAGGTAACGGCACCGTGTGTGTTCACTCCTCGGGAGACCGGTACTGGCATTCCATCAGCCACCTGCAGCCGGAGACCTCGTATGACATTAAGATGCAGTGCTTCAACGAGGGTGGTGAAAGCGAGTTCAGCAACGTGATGATCTGTGAAACCAAAGGTAACCAGCTTCAGCGGGCGCCTCTGGGCGTGCTGCCTGCACGGCCTGCTGCCTTCCCTGCCTGCAGCTGTCAGGGCACAGCAGGGCAGGTGCCATCCCTGCCTGACGGTGCGTCATCCGGGCTCCGGCGAGGAGGTGGAGGCAGCGCTGGGGAGAAGGGAGGCGTAGGTTTGTTGGTGCTGGTGCTCAGGGTGTGTGTATACCCGTACCAGTACTCTCAGATGCCTGGTGCAGAGTCCCTCACCACTTCCCTCAGAGGAGTGGTTACCTCTTGTTTTCCTGAGGGTCACAGAGGTGGTGACTGGAACCAGGAGGGCTAACTACCCCTTGCTGTTCCGAACTCCTGTGTTTGGTTATCAGCAGGTCCCATCTTGTTTTCCAAGCAGCTGCACTGTTGTGATAGGAACAGCATTAAGTGCAAGCGGGTGTTTTGGAGAAGCTATTTTGCTTTGTCCTTTTGCTTTAGCAGGCCAAAAGCCTGGCAGATCTGTAAGCCAAGCACAAAGGACTTGTCTGTGCTGCAATATGTGTCAGCCTAGGAGATCCCCTGGCATCCAGGAGCACTGCTTAAAAGCCGCTGTAGAAGTCTGCCCACTCCACAGCAGTGTAGACATCCTGGAGCGTGCTGCTCTTCCGCCTGCCGTGTCTGTGTCTAACGCTCGCTCTCTCTCTTCCCTTCGCAGCTCGGAAGTCTCTTGGTCTGCCAGGTCGTCTCCCGCCCTCAACAGTGCCCCCCCAGCAGCACCCCCCACTCAGCGGTGGGCACGGTGGCCTGGGGACAGGAGCCATGGTGGCTCGTTCCAGCGACTTGCCATACTTGATTGTAGGCGTCGTGCTGGGCTCTATCGTACTTCTCATCGTGGCCTTCATCCCATTTTGCCTTTGGAGGGCCTGGTCCAAGCAGAGTAAGGGTCCTTTCTCGAGGCCTCATTTACAAGATGTGCGCTGCCCTGTGGGTAGTTGGGTCAAACACCGAAAACGTGAGGGCTGTGCTTTCTGGGAAGCAGGGAGAGGGTGGGCAGAGGGCAAATCCCAAATGTCCTGTGGAACCCGATAAAGGCAAAGGCCACTGTTTGTCCCTTGTCCTGCTTACCTTGCTGAGAAAGAACCCTGGGACTAGAGCAGGTGGAAAGGGGCGCTCCTTTTGCCTTCATGCAGGGCCCCTTTCCACCATTTGTCTCCAAGGGTGCTTTGGGTGCCAAAACAGCTGCCTGATAGGGCAGCCTAACACTAGCGCTGCTGAGCTTCAGGAAGCTCAACTTAACCTCTGTGTTTGGCCTCAGACCTCCTTTTTGTTGCTTTTGTAGAGCAAACCATCGACATGGGCTTCCCAGGAGCTGGGCTGCTGGTATCATCCTGCCAGTACACCATGGTGCCTCTGAGGGGCATCTCTGCTCCTCGTGCCAGCGGACATCCCTATGTTAATGGGCAGCCCTACGCCAATGGGGCACATCTGAATGGCATCTGCCCCGCTGCAGGAGTGGGCTATGCAAGCACCAAGCCCCGAGATTACAGCCCAGATGAAGTGCCACAGGTATGTCCACACCTGCGGTTAGCAGTGGGTTTGACGTGAGCTGGAGGCTGTGGTCGCAGTGAGAGGGCTTCTCCAGACGTGCCTGGCACCCTTTGCAGCACGTAGAAGGGGCAAAACTGGCTGCTTAAAAGAGATTTCCCCATTGCAGTGGAGTCTGAGACATGGGAGGAGCAGGAGGGGGACTCCAAAACACTGGTGAAGAGGTGGTTTCTTGGGGCAGGGGCTCTTAAGTGTGGAGCAGGCAGTGAGCAAAGGCTACTCGTAAGGGAACGGTTCCTCTTTCTCCTGAGCAAAGCTCACAGGGACTGAGTATGTTGAGGAGTCTGTGTGTAAATAGTAGCAGAGGCCAAGGCAGTGCCGCAGCTGGGACTATAAACTGGTTATCGTCCCCCACTGATTCAGCAATGAGCAGGAAGTGAGGTTTTCAGTGCTCAGTTCCACTCTGTCCCCTGTAGCAGAAGTTTCAGCTTTCTCTGCCTTCTGTCATAAGAGCTTCGCCAGTCTGCCCCACGGCTCCGGCTCCCAGATCAGCACCTGCCCCTCACTGCTGCTGTGTGGCGTTGCTCTGCTGAGAACCCTTCTCTCTCCTTCCAGTCACACGAGGAGACCAACGCCTTGCTGCAGGGGAGAGTGCTGCGAAACAGGAGTGCCCAGCAGGACTCCAGGTTAGTCCTGGCTTGCGGAGGGGAAGAGTGGGACAGTCCCCCGGGGCCCACGAGACGATGTGCTCACAGAAACTCGCCCTCAGCACGCTCTCATCTGTCCTAGTTCACTTGGGAAACAAATCCATGCTCCAGCACTCGGCCTTCCTGGTCTAAGTTCTCTTCACACAGCTCATTCCTCCTGTGGTTGAGGAAGGAGTAATTTAATTTTAGAGGTGGCCAAGACCTACTTCTCCCTCTTTTCCTCCCCTTGCTCCAAAGTGGGAGACGGAACAGTAGGATGAGAGAAGCTAACGTCTGTGACTGGATGCTGATAATGGCTGCCCCAGAATCTGGGCAGGGTCGAGCTGCAGGTGCTTTGTGTCTTGCTGTTGAGGTGTCAAGTCGTTATTGCCGTGCTTCCCGGGAGGCACAACTCCTCCCAGCTCCTGTGGCACTCATTAGATTTTGAACCGCGGAGACCAGGTCCCATCACCTCATTCCCATCCCACAAGTACATCCCAGTTTCTGCTCTTCCCCTCATTTAGGAATGCTTTGTGTCATTGCATTGATGCAGCTGGCTGAGATGTTACGCAGGTCGTGTCTTTCAAGGAGGAAAGGTCTGTGAATAGCGCTAAACCTCTTTGTCTGCCTCCCCAGATTGCCCAGCTCAAGAACAGAAGACAGCTCTTTCCTCTACAGTCTCCCGGACGATTCCACTCACCAGCTTCTTCAGCCACAAGACGACTGTCCTCACCTTCAAGAGCACTTTGTTGGCCTCCATCATCCAGTGATGGGCAGCAAAGTGGGGGGCCCTAGCCTGGATGGTCGACGGGATCCTCTGTTCCACCAAGGTCAGTGGTTTGGAAAACTCAGTGCTTGCTTCATCTGATCACTTTAGGCTGCTCTTGAAGGGAAATACTGCTGTAGAGCCTTTGATGGCTCTGTTCACACTCACTTCTGCGGTGCAAGGACAGTTTTAACACTGCAGAGAACAACAGCATGGAAAGGCCACGCTAGCAGCTGGCAACTGTAAATTGCCTCAGTTGGTTTTAGAGGACAAATTTCTCATTTCTCCAGAAGCTTCAGCTGTACGCTGCTGGAAAGGCACATGCCCACCTCCAGTTGCAGAGACGCTGCCCTTTAGTCCTTCTTGATTTTTGCATTTTCCAGACCACCAGTAAAACAACAAGGTCCCTGAAAAATTATGTGAATCCATCTGCCTAGGACCTGATCCATCAGATCCGCCCCCATAGTGTGGATCAGACTTGTTGAGTTCAAGCTCAAGTGATCAAACTCCCATGCAGCCAGGGCTTTCAGAATGTGGTTCTTCCTCTTTTGGGGGGTGCCTGTCCTCAGAAAGGAGACTGTTAACTAGAAAGCTGCCACAGCATCTCTCATTTCTGCGATCATTTCTTGCTCCTTTCAGGAAACGCCTGCTGCCTAGGCCTGGTGCCAGTTGAAGAGGTGGAAAGACCAGACTGCTGCCAGTCCAGAGGAGATCTCCATCCCCAAAATCCAGTGATCACATGTTTGGGTCAGACCCTACCAAGACATCTGAACAGCAGCCCGCCACCCCTGAGGCCCTTAGAGACTCATGCTCCCGCCAGCTAGGGACCAAACTGCCTTTTGCAAAAGACTTATTCTAAAGAGAAAAAGAGAATGGGTATTTATTTTTGTATAACATCCCTATTTATATATTTATGCACTTGTATATAGATGTATATGTGCCTTTTATAATGCTATGGAGGCAGAAGGCATCCTCAGCAAGGTCACAGGAGGGCCCAAGGAACAAGGCAGCAGCTATCCATGGCACCGGGCTGTTCGTCAGAGCACGAGATTGAAACAGCAGCACAAGAGACGTCGTCGCAGGACGTGGGTCCAAACAGAGCTGCCACCACCAAGACCTAGCACCCTCTTGCAGTGAGGGCTTCACGAAAGAGAACGCTGTCAGAAAGGTCTTTTCCTCTCCCCCACAGAAGGTTTGTCCCAGGAACACACTCCTGTGAACGGACTGGAGTTATGCACTCTGCCTAATCAACTTAAACAACCCTTCACATACACGCCATCTGCAGCCGCCTATCCGTAAAGACAAACCCATGCTTTAACACCTAAAATAAAGGCTTTAGTCTTTTCTGTGGCTGGCTCTGTGCTAACTCCTACCACAGAATGAACCCACTCTTTTTTACTTGCAGCCATACAGCAGGCAGGACCCCCAGGGGAAGGTGACATTTTCCTGCAGTTACATTTTTCCAAATAGCCACCGACGCGAATCGTCTTAACGCTCAGCTCAGGAGAAGCGGGACGGCTGCTACCTGTGCCAGCGAAGTGACACAAAACTTCTAGTGAGGAGCGCAGCTAGGGGAAATTCTCCTTTATCTCCAAGGACAGCTGCGTGAGTTTGGTGACGGGGGGAGGCAGATGGACACTCAGACCTCTGCACAGTTTGTTTCCTTATCCCTCACACCCCATCCTGTGGTTTTTCCAGCTGCAGAAGCTTTCAGCATCCAGGCCTGTTGACCAGGGTGGGGTTTCCCCCCTTGAGGAAACAGGGGATGCTCAGCACCCCCATAGGGACCCTCTGAGAAGGCAGGCTGCACAAGTAGCTCTCGTTCAGTTGTGCTGGGGCCAATGGGACAGTTCTTGTGCCTGGCTGGGCTACAGGTGGATCCTGGCCGAGCAGTCACCAGGCGGAGGAGCAAAGACCAGTGGCAAAAGGCAGGGAGTGGGGAGGAAGAGCAAAAGCAGCTGCAGGTTGTTCAATCTATTTAATTAAACATTAGCAACAGACCCCAAGCCTCCCCATGCACCCTCAGAAACTTTGCACTGGGAGAACAGTGCAACACAGCCCCACCGCTTTGGGGATGAAGGAAGTCCTCACAGGAAGAGAGGGTCGGTGCTGCGCGTTGCCACCATGTGGAATGCCAGAGGCAAAAAGGACTAAAACCTGGAAACGGAGGGAGCCTGGCTCGCTGTCCCTCTGATCAGGCAGGTGCAAGGCAGCCGCGTTACAGGCTGACTGCATGCGCTGTACCCTGCTCTGGCCAGGTAAATGCCACGTCCTGCACTGCAGTGCCATTTTCCACTGCTACAGAGCGGAGGCGAGTGGGAAAGCGTTCGACTGGGTCTGTACCCATCTGGGCACTGTAGGCCCCAAGGAGAGAGGTCCCGTTGCCTTCTCCGAACAGCACTTCGCCGTTAGCAGAGAAGTGCCATTGCTGCTAGGATGTTCAGCAAATAACAGAATCACAGAATCGCAGAATGTTCGGGGTTGGAAGGGACCTCTGTGGGTCATCTAGTCCAACCCCCCTGCCAAAGCAGGGTCACCTACAGCAGGCTGCAGAGGACCGCATCCCGGCGGGTCTTGAATATCTCCAGAGAAGGAGACTCCACAACCTCCCTGGGCAGCCTGTTCCAGTGCTCCGTCACCCTCAGAGCGAAGAAGTTCTTCCTCATGTTCAGACGGAACTTC
>Ga0181612_145510_pt1 | contig 10667 bp, 6 predicted proteins | sample HoacroProtozoa21_FD_119630 | JGI IMG/M metagenome (GOLD analysis project Ga0181612, IMG submission 119630) | Hoatzin crop microbial communities from Cojedes, Venezuel. Combined Assembly of Gp0051906, Gp0051904, Gp0051908
ATGGGCACAAACTGAGGCACAGGAAGTTCCATCTGAACAGGAGGAAGAATTTCTTCCCTCTGAGGGTGATGGAGCACTGGAACAGGCTGCCCAGGGAGGTTGTGGAGTCTCCTTCTCTGGAGATATTCAAGACCCGCTTGGACAAGGTCCTGTGCAGCCTGGTGTAGGTGACCTTGCTTCGGCGCGAGGGTTGGACTAGATGACCCCCAGAGGTCCCTTCCAACCCCTACCATTCCGTGATTCTGTGATTCTGTGATTCTGAATACATTGAGTCTAGCATAAAACAAACAACCCTAAAGAAATAGTTGCAGAGCTGAGAGTGTCAAGAAGGAGTGCGCATGTTTGTAGAAGGGATGCAATGTTGAAGAGCTGAGTTAATAGACAGTAGCTGCTAATTTAACATCCACAGCTACTTTGCTTATGGTTTTCCAAAAGGTCAGTGTTGAATTTTGCATCCCAGCGACAGAAGCAGGATGTGCTTTGCTCTTTTAGATGCTGCTCCTTACATTACTGTTAGGTAACAGCAAAACTTGGATACTGACTGAGACTGTTAGTATCTATGAAGAGGATCAGACATGATCCTTTCTCTGCAGAAAATACAATGGACAGGTCTTTCTAGGTTCTATTTTCTATACCTTATTGATTTCTCATCGTTTATTTATAGTCTGATAACCGCCAGTCAGGGACCATCTTGGTTTCCAACAGTAGCTCTGAGGAAACTTTGAGGCAACTGGGATGAGAGTAACATCTGATTACCATCTCCTCTTTTGTTTTCTGTTGGCTTGCTTGCTAGTTTGTCTTCTGGGTGGTATTGGCTGTTTTATTAGCTTCTCTTTAGCAAACACTTTAGAAATAGGTCATGGAGTTCTTTCTTTCAGTTTTCACCACAGGTTTTGGTCCTGTTTGCCGCATTCCACCTACTGTCAAATGTCTCGTGTCTTTGCTGTCACATAAGAGGTTCTAGTTATAGAAATTTAAGGACACTATGGTGCTTCTGCCTGGGTGTCTTGTCCTTGCTTATTCTTCCAAATGCTTTTCTTCTGCTATTTTTCTCCTTCCCACAGGGCAATGTGATGTACTGGAAATGAGAAAAAGGGAGAATACATGTATCAAGGTGTTAGTAATGGACTGGTATCTAGGGAGAAGCCACACTGAAAAGGTTTGTTTCCAGCAATTTCTGGTGTGGTGGTTTATGATGAACCAAACAGAAATCATGACGTGGACACTTAGAGTAACTCCAGGAAAAATTTCTTACACAGTTCCTTCCTGTGTTGTTATATTCTGTCCTTAGGCTTTAGTAGGCGCTTAAAAGGTTTATAGTGCCCACAATGCAAAGCCTTAATCATGTTAAAAGGGAAAATAAACATCTAGTATTTCATCACAGGATAATACAACTCAGGGATGAGTAGAGGTGAAACTACAGTGAAATACAGAGTACAGTTTCCAGAAGGAATATAGGTTTAAAATAAAAAGAAATAATAGAAACCATCTGTTGTCCTGTGGGGTAATACAGTTAGGTTGCTGAAGACTATGGGTAATTCAGCACAGTGTAAAATATACTTTGTTTTAAGCCAACAGATCAGTCAAATACGTATCTATAGATGGAGATCCTTCTCACGGTGCTGTTTATGCTACTAATGTTGCGGGAAAAAGAGTGCAACAACCCTGGCTGCAGACCCTTAAAAATTGAGGTTAGCAGTATTTTAAAGCTATTTGTCTTTTTATTAATGAATAAAACAGTAAAGGATCTCCCTTTCTTTCTCTCACCAAAATGAAATTACTCTGCTGTAGTCCTTCACCTTCTTCATTGTATTAACCCTGTAAGCTTAAAACAAACAAATGTTTCCTGGACTCAGACCCACATAGATCCTATTTATTTCGTGAAGCCCCTTGGGTCCTTATACACGGTGGTCGTTTGTCCTCACCACGGGAGAGCCAGTATGGAACCGAGTCCAGCAGAGCTCACTGGGGTTGCAGGCTCAGATGCTCATACTGCAGATTCTCCGCACACGGCTGAAAACGATATTGCTAGTGAAGAATCACTGCTCCTGCACAGGTAAAATATAAAGACAGTGCTGAGAAATCACTGCTCGACTGCATGATTTACTGTATCATTTGCACAGGAACAGGCAACAAACCATCATGCACCGAAGTCTGAGACAAACAGATCACAGTAAATTGTTCTTTATAAGGATGGGACTAATATTCCCTGTGTGTTTGATTTATACACTGGTAACTGAAACTTTATTCAAGGAAATACGATGAAAAAAGAGGAGGAAGAATTAATTCTTGCAGAGTACCAGCCAAAGCATTCATGTTACATCCCTCTCCAGAGAATGGAGTGGCTTTGCAGGGGTATGATGGAAAGGCTCATACTCCCAAAAACCTTTCTCAGGGCTTCTTCAGTCTCAGCCACCTGTACTGGCTGCTATAAAGAAAAGCTATGACCAAAACACTGCCTGTGTCCTCCTCTACTTCTGCCCTGCACTTCCTTTCTGGCCCACTGCTGGAGAAATCTGGGCAGCCCCTGCCTTACTTGGGACCTCAGAGATTATGTGCATAATCCCTGACTGGGCTCTCTGCATGCCTCTCCCTCCAAGATGCTGTGCCTGCAGGCAGTTCTTCAGCACAGTAAATGCCACTGAGCTTTGGCTACTGGGGAGATCCAGCCAGTCAGCCTCAGCAACTACATTTGGGTCCAGACAGCAGCCCTGTCAATGCATGGTGTTTCTGTGGTTCTTCTCAACTTTGTTTCTGTTCCTGCTGTTATACTGAGAATCTGACTTCGGAACTGTAGGGAACATACTTTGTAAACATGGAGAATAAAATGTACTGTTAGTCTAATAAATATCGTAACTGACTAATCAATATTTAGCAAACATATTCTTAGTCCAATCACAGTGATATGAATACTTACGGGCCATGATAATACAGAAAAAGCCCCACACACTCAGAATCTTTATTAGAAAAAGCCTCTCACTAGTATTTGTCCCTTTTCTCTGGTGTCAGACTTACTTCTCTGGGGTCCCTGGCTCCCAGGATTGACAGCTTCTGCTTTCCTCAAGCAGGATGGTGAGAGTGTGTGGATGTGTGTTAACAAGTCATCCGAGTTCCGGTGAAAACCTCAGGAGGCATTTGAAGTTCGTGGCAGTGGTCCCTTCTTCCTCTGAAGTACAGGGGTCCACTCAGCCTTGTTTTCATGAATTTTCAGTATGTCGTTAAGTACAGAATCTCCCGTACATTTATTGTTACATAGATTGTGTTGTAACAGTCATTAATGCAAAAGTTATAAATACCTCCTTCCCAAGAAAGTGATTGTCTCTCTTCACAGGAGTCCATTTACATACAAATAGTTTCAGGCTATGTGCTGGGCAGAACTTGCACACAAGCTTAACCTGCATAAGCAGTGCTCTTGGACCAGGCGTCCCAGAGGTGTTGTGTTGTATCTGGTAGAAATCTGTCAAATAAATTGCAAACACGTACTTCTGAAACCTCATTCAGGAAATTTAGTGTACTAGTAAGAATTGTAAAACACATAAAACCAGTGCTTAGCTAGATCCATCTCATATGAATATGGAGTTGGTCTGAGTGACTTTGGAAGTGAAGGCAGCTTTGCTGAGCAGACTTGGCTTCAGACCTGTCTGTTAATGCTCAGCCAACAAGTCCAAGTCTTTGCACCTACTTGGAAAGCAGAGAACAAATTACACTGGCCTTTTGTACCTAGTGACCTTGGGATGTAGTCTCACCCCTGCATAAAAATATGTGTTAGTTGTAGTATGCTGTGATCCAAGTATATCCTGAGTAATCTGAAGTGTCTGTGAAGTAGAGGTTTTTCTTGAGCTTCTGCTCTGTAAGTACTTTGACTTGAAAGCTGAGGATTTATTACAGTTTGGGGTAATGATCCGTCTGTTGTGGATCGCAGTCAATCATTATAATTTTGAAGTGAAAAATGAAGCGCAATTGAAAAGATTTATTCTTCCTTCCAACTCATCTGTACCTCTCCTATTCAGTTTATAGAATTTCAATAGCAGGCTGGGAAATATGTTCCTGCAGATACAGTGTCACGTTGAAATAGTGTCCTCTCGATAAGGTTTATTTGCTCAATATGGGGTGGTGTGGGGTTTTTTTCAAATCAGAAGTAAAGCAGTGACTGTCTTCTGCAATATCATGGACACGGCTGAAGTTTACAGGAATCCCTATGTAAGATGAGCCCTTAGGGATGATAAAACATCCTTCATATCACAACCTGGCTGTGGAAAGCATTGATACATGAAGACATGTGGAAGGTGAAAAGCTTTGACAAAAACTATAGGACACTTTAAAAGGAAGAAGAAGACAAAGTAGGGAAGGAAATATAGATTCCTTTTCTTTCCTGTGGAAAAAAGGAGGCATGTGGTGTCCTAGTATGATTGCTGTGCTACCCACCAGTGACTGTCATGGAGTCGTTTATAGGATTTCCTGCTTTGAACACGGACTGACTGTTGAGACCTGGATCCAGATGAGGCACCTCAGTTTAGGGACTTCAATATGTTTCTGCAGTGTCTAACATATCCCTATGGGGCTGGTGCGTAAGACACAGGCTCTGTGGGACACCTCACCTTGAGTGTCAGCTGGAGAGTGAGTGTGATACCCTAAAATCTTCAACAGAGAAGAAGGCACAAAGCCTTCTGCAGAGCCAGCTGCCTCCATCCTGCACTGTCCTTGCTGTTCCAGGGAGGCAGACTGCACACCATGGGGCCACAGGTGGGCAGGGATTCCCCAGACATGGACCTCTAACTGACCAGAGGCTATGTCTAAAGGGAAATAAAACAGCTGTGCCAGTATGTCCGTTCTGCATCTTCTCCTGGCTGTATTTCACATGTAACTCTTAGCTTGCCAAACAACAAGAAAACATTAAAGAGGTGTTAGTGTATTGAAAATATACCTTCTGATGTAAAAAGATTTTAATAAACACCATTTATTAACAGGTAGGCCAGACTCTGAGAGAATAATCAATATATATTCATTGATTTCCATGGATTAAATGTAGCTAGTATGTCTTGGAAATGATTTAGAAACTTCCTTTTTAAAAACACACATATTTTTTCTTTTGTTTTGTTCCCTTCTTGGTATTGGTAAGAGTCTTCTCAGCAGAGGAGAAACTGATTTAATAATAAACTACCCACAAAGTGCTGTCAAATGCACGGCATAAAAAACTGCAGGAAATAGAGGACATTCTTCTTTCACCTATAGTCATTTTAGGAGTTTCTTGTAACTATAACAGGCACTAGATTTTCAGGGAGAAATGAGATTTTCATTTGCATGGTGTCTCTTCAATTTCTAGAGCTAAGCTTTTAATATTTTTTCCAAGCATTTGTTTTAAATATTGAGCATTTAATGACAGTTTGAAAAAATGTATTTGCTTTTATATTATTTATTTATTTGTGCATGATTTGATAGGTTACACAATAAAAACAATGTATACTTTTATTATCCATATTAAGTATGCTCAGAGTATACTAAGAAAATCACTAAATATACCATATATCTTCTATGACTGCACTAATTCACAGTCATTGAGATTCTCCCAGAACTGCGAGGGCATGGGGAAAACCAGGCTACCTTGAGCAAACTCAATGAACTGGATGTTCAAAGTGTTTAGTTTAAATAATTGGGAGGTTTAAATTCAGGGAGAAGGTATGAAGGAATACCTTGATAGCTTGTTAAGCATGCTTAAAGCACCTTTCTCCTCACTTTCTTATTTGTGGTACATTTTTATATGTCTGGTTTCAGTAAGTTCTGACACATGTCCTCCTAATGCAGTTGATGAGCTTGTACCGACATGGAGAGAAGCAGAGACTATTTCAACTACTTTTACTAGTAGAGTCTTCTCCCATATTGAAGGAGAAAATATTCTGGTTTAAGCTGAGTTTCTGCTGTTGGTCTGGTACAAAATCCAAACTTGAGAACAGTGCTTTTGGGCTTTGACTCCCCACATCTAACTCCGTGACCGAGCACTAGCATTTGGTATTAACTTCCATGGGATCTATGGGTTTGCAGTATTTCTAACCGTTACTTCTCATCTTCTCCCAGGGCTGGCTGTCAACATGGTCGTTTTAGTTTCTGAACATCCTGGGATGTTTTTCCTTGGGCAGAACTTCATCAGACCTTACAGTCTGTCCATTCACTGTCATTAGGACAGAGAAAAATATCTACACACCAATCTTCCACAAACTGTTAATGCTAAAGTGTAACATGACTTTTTGCTGTACAAGCAATCTCTGCTCTTCATTGTGAAAGGAGAGGAAGTGTCTTCCCCTGAAAACCTGGGTTACCAGCTGCGCTGAGATGGCTATTGCTGCAGGAGTTGCACCACTGCAAAAGTGCTCCTGGGTCCTTCTCTCTCAGCCCTGAGCTCCTTCTGAAGCCTGCTTCTGTGATGAAATATATTTCACTGTCTTTCATGATCACAACACACTGTGGAGTTAAAAGGGCCTTGTTATAATAGGAAGTCACAGGAGTGAGAGGGCTCCACAACAAGCAGCCATCACCAAGCAGTTGGAGATCCTACATTTCTTCTGACAGTCTGAATTCTTAGCACTGCAATTCTGATAATCTGACCTTTTTAGGAGCTGAGTAAAATCAACAGCAAGGAGCTAGAGAAACCGACTTTGAGATACACATTTCTTGTCTTGCTGCATTTGTACTTAACACAGCAGGACAAATAACAGTGTAGACCAGGGGTCTGTGGAGAAACTGCAGACAGATGGCGATACACTGGGTAATTTGAAAAGTATAAATATTTCTGTTGTTCATGTCTTGGGTGCACAAAACTGCCCACAGCCTTGAGGGAATGGTGACGGTTGGTATATCCTTCATAGCTTTGAGCATCCAAAACATCAAGGTCAAGGCAACAAGACAGCATCACAACCCAGTGAGCCTCACAGTTGATAGATTGTTTAATTATCTCAGTCCCAGGATGAATAAAAACCAGAACCATTCCCAGGAGATACTTCATAGAAGCCAGGCTGACAAAGGTTTAGTCAAGTATGGCAAAACTAGTAAAGATCTGATAAGATCAGTGTGTTAGAAAAAAAGAAACAACAAAACCTTAACGAAAGCCTTAACAAAGCCAGTCTGCTCTGTCCTTAGGTACACTGTGCATTTGACAGGTACTTAGCAATAGAACAAGATAGAAGTCTTTATGAACTGCCACCGTTGGTAACTCATCAAATGTGAAGAAAAATGGCTGTTGCCTTTGACAGTTGTTTCTCACAAGTATCCAGCAGCTGGGCTGGACTGATTACATTCATGCCTCAAACATAAAAAATGAGCCTCTGGAATGAAATTGTCTAATAGACAGCAGAGATTATGGTGAACTGATGCCATCCAGGGAAGAGGTTTCTCAATTAATCACACAGAAAGTAAAGAGAGGAGGAAAAAAATCCAGTGTCCACTAACTCCCAGAATGGAAAGTGGTATTATATATGCAACTGCTGGTGTCACTTCATTAAGGGGGAGAACATTTCATCCGAATCCTGACTCAGGTTGTGTGCAGCGAACCTGGAAATAATGTTTGGAGACAGATGATTCTTTTTAATTTTCTCCTTTGCAGACAGTGACAATAATGAGGGTCATAGCAAATAATTTCTCCCAACACTCTGTCAAAGGTGTTTTCCTTAGGGACCATGATACCTTCTTATAGCTGCACTTACACTGCTATAATTTATACCAGGATTGGGACAGCTGGATTTTGTAAACTTTGGAAATGTTGCTAGTTTTATGAGGGACATTTTTTATTTACAATTTTATGTGCTGAGGGGAGAAAGGGGGCAGAAATCCTACCCATGGGTTCTTGCTAACAATTGTCTGTTTTAAATGGTAATAGGCCATGTCCTGGACCTACAGAACTCACTGGTCAAGCATAGTCTTAAACTGATTGTCCCCCCAAAAGAGGGAAAATACAGTCTCTGGAGAAGCAGATGAAATATTTGACTGTTTCTAAAAATGCAGTTCCTTGTATCAGGGGATATAAACGGCAACTAAACCTCCTTCCTCCTCACTTTCTGGAAGAAAAATCTGTGCATAGGATTTTATACTCACCTAGACAAACAAGAGTTTATAAAAGGATCTCCAAAGAAGTTTTGAGGTCGAATTACAGGGCTCTGCAAAGGACAGAAAAAAAACTGTAGAAAAAAAATGCAAGGAGATTTTAGGCTAGGAAGTCGTTGAGCGGTTGTCATAATGGATTTCCTGCAGAAGGTGGGGAAAGCCCCCTTCAGACTTCCTGTGTCTCAAAGGGAAAAAAGACAAGAAGAGGAAGAGGTATTATTAGTGTGATCATATCAGAGAGGATGCAAGTATTAATGGCTCGAGTATGGTATCACAGGGCTGCTTTAGCATCATGATGGAAGGAGGATGGTAAAATCATCTATCAGAAGACTGTAGAAAGGTAGAACAAAACATATTCTGGTTTGTTAGGTTTAGGGTTAATACTGTTTTGCATGTTTTGGGGGTGCAGTGGCAGAGCTGAGTTCAGGCTTTACTTTAGACTTGTATTTGACCTGGGCCTTTTAGAGTCGACTGAGCCCTAAGGCTGTCCCTGGTCATTTAGTCAAAACAAAAAAGGACAGCCTAAGGGGTGCTGTCTTTATTTCATTCTGGCATTGTACTGGTGCCTGGAGATGCCCTAACCTTGGTAGCCTGGTGTGTACCTAACCTTGTCCTTGACCTTGACTTGCCTGGGAGAGAGCTCTTTACTGATGCCTGAATCATTGGAATCACAGCAGTCTTCCCCAGTGTAGCACCTCTAAAGAGACGTGAAGCAGGGGTGAAGGGTCACAGTTAGTCAGGGTCTTTTGCCAGAGGGCATCTGGCTTATTTCGAATGTCACTTGGCACTTTATAGACTCCTCCAGTGTAGGATGAGCTGGGGATGAAAATTGTACAGAAAAGTATCTATGTTACCCTTTCCTCTTTCCCTGTATCACATGTGGTCTGTGGAGGACAGGGTATATTGGTGTAATCCTACTACACACAGTTTACTATCTAACCTACAGCAAGGTCCTCAGCAACTTGTCAGAGGTAAGAGAGAGCAAGGGAGGAAACACTGCTGAACATGTGGCTCTATGCAGTACACAATGTGATGCTGAAGCCATGATGCTCCTACGTGTCTCATTCCCCTCGGTAAATCACTGAATGTACAAAAGTGTGTTCATTCGTAGTAGTAGTAGTAGTAGAGCTACGAAGTTCTGCTAAATAATCCACATCAAAACTGATTTATTTTGCTTACACATTTATCTCATGAAAATAAGTATAAATCCCATGTGGTTATAAAAACAGATATGTGACGGCTACAAAAGTAACTTATTTCTTGCAAAATGATAGAAGATGTAATAGAGATGGTATTTGCTATTTTGAAATATATATGTTGTGAGATCTATTTCCATGTTGAAGGTGAAAGACAGTGCTTCACATTTCTGTACTAAAATAGCTGAAAACAATCAAATTTCCAGTGTGTGCAAGTTCTGGTAGCACAGAACTTTCTTTTGTCTCAAAGGCTATTTGTTTTTCCTAGGAGAGTTCAGTCTCTGAAGGTGGCAATGTCCATACCATTGGATAAAAAATAGCCAGATAAATGCACCTAAAGCTTTATACATCTGTCCATATATCTAGTAATACCGATACCCCTTGAGATCAGCCAGAAAACCCCAGATAAAGGTCGTATGTTTGGACTAGGATTTAGTTTACATGGGTGTGTAACCGAGTCTCTGTGGTAAGTCATCCTGTGGGCTCCGCACTGGAAGTAATTTAGGCGTATTTCCGTTTGTCACCTGTGAGTAAATCATGTTTTTAGATGTTTGTCTTTCAAGGCTCAGACTGTTCATTGCTGGTGAGGTGCCACAGGAGATGCCATGGGAGATTCGTTCTGGGTTCCTGCCTTGCTCATGTCTGTAGCCTGGAGTTAACTATCAGTTTGTTGGAGTTAAACCAGGGCTGCTAAGAAAAGTGACCTACTAAAACACACAATGGGTGGCTTACACACACACTCGGTGCTGAACAAGTAAAATAAAAGACTTATCTTTCGTAGACAGCTGTGCTTTCTTGCAGAACGTGCTGCACTTGATAAAGTGGTGTTTATGGAAGCAGTGCACTGGTGAGATTTTGGAGACCACATAGCAGCCAGCAAAGAGTCAGCTTTTTCCTGGAAATGCTTCACGCTGTATGGGTTTACTATAGCCTTGAGCTGTACCTTTGGCAAACATATGTCTTCTGCTGATGACCTTACATCATGACCAGAGTTTCATTTTAGGGGCTGGAAGTCCATCCCCCCCATTTAGGGTTGATCCATCCACTGTACCTAATGTGTTCCCAGCAAAGGTGTGGCTGTCTTGGCTTGCTTGCTTGGGCATGTCTAAGAAGTAACTGGAAGAGGTGTCATTCTTACTACCAAACTGAGGTATCTTTGTGTTAGAGTCTCTGAGGACAGAAAACTAAAAATGCCAAGAGGCAAATAGCTATTTAATAAATAATCACATATTCAACATGGGAAGCTGCGATAATCCTCATAATCTGGTGGTAATCTACATTATGAGTCTGTATTCAGCTTGCATTTTTGTTCCCTGCTTTCTCCACATTCTAGTATATGAAGACCGGCCTGGTAATGTATTTCCTTAGGAATATCAGAAA
>Ga0181612_159453_pt1 | contig 10667 bp, 5 predicted proteins | sample HoacroProtozoa21_FD_119630 | JGI IMG/M metagenome (GOLD analysis project Ga0181612, IMG submission 119630) | Hoatzin crop microbial communities from Cojedes, Venezuel. Combined Assembly of Gp0051906, Gp0051904, Gp0051908
AGCTTCAACTTGGCAGTATTGGACAGGAGAGGACAGGGAGATGCTTCCTGCTCCTCCTAAGGAAGCTACATTGCCACAGAGTGAAAAGTGCAGGGTCACTTGGCCAGCAAAGAGCCAGTAACAGCAAGAGCACTGAGCTTGAGGGGGACACCTACGTTGTCGCCTCAGTTAGGATTGTGCTCTAGTTGATTAATATCTTAGGGCAAAATAAGTAGCTCTAGGAGCAGGGATGGGAACCCCAGCTTCCTGCTTGATGGGTGTCATATCCAAGAGATTAGTCATGATTTCTCATTCATACTTCCCTCCTACAAGCACCTCTCCCTGCCTTTCATAAGGGGGGGGGGGGGCAGGGAACAATCAGCTTTTAGAGAAAGAAGAGTTGTGGCTGTGATTACCCAGGGGATGGCAACCAATTCAGATGAGAAGGCACCCAAGCTGCAGGATTCAGAGCCGAGCCCTACACCTAACGCTTCCCATTGGAGACCTTCACCCCTGGCCAGAGGAAAACAACACTATACATAATTATCAGGCTGGAAGTCAAAGATGGACAACCTCCTGCTGTTTATCTTGGTGCCCAACACACAACCAGGAGGTGTCAACCTGCCTGCCTCACGGAGGCCATACACCTCAGTCTGCCACTTCAGCTGGCTATCCAGTCTACCAGGCTAGAAAAGGCTTTGTCTTCAAAAGGAGCAAAGACATTCCTTTTCCCTTTTAAAGGGGTATGAATTAAAGATCAAGGCTATATCCTCCGGGTTTTGTTTCTTCTGTGAAAGACCATACTAGGCTTCATCAAATAGACTGAAAAAGACCTTATAAAATAATGACTAAAGCCTTCCAAGTTGTCATAACAGTGGATGTTGAACAAATGTGGAGACTGCACCCTTATTTACTTAGCAGCATGAAGCCAGGCTGGTAACAGGAAAAAGTTAAGTGGGAGAAGAAATACATTTGGGTAGCTTGCTACATTGTAGAAATTAGAAGTGCACATTTTTATTCAGAAGTCTAGAAAGTTTAACCAGATATCAAAGGAATCACAGGCAATAATCCCCACTATTTTTCTATTTAAGTAACATAGAAGATCAAAGTATTGCCAAATGAAACATTCACAAGTACTGTCATGATTTGAGAATTATGAATTTAATACTGAAAATTTAGATAAATTATCCATGCACATGATTTTTAATACTAGTTCTTCACTGCAAGTGTAAGAGGCATAAATGATGGCCAGAAGAATAAAAGCCAGGCCCTTCAAAAACAGTATAAAGTTTGGAAGTATCTGCACGTACTAAAAGAAAAGGAGCAGAAATATTTAGGTACATGAAGCCTCAGAGGCATTTAAGATCTCCCTTCTTAAAGCTTAACTTTCCATCTACCCAGACACAGCATTTCCCATGGGCCAGCAGAGGTAGATGTGTAGAGAGCATCAGCACCTTCAGAAAGACTCTCCCATGCCCCAGAAGCATGTGTGACTGGATAGCAAACAGCTCTCAAGATACTAAGAAAAAGCTTGTTTAAAAATAGCTTCTAAACCTCCTCGCAGCTTGCCTTTAAGTAGATTTAAGATCCATTCAAAAAGCCTACCAAGTGCAACACCTACATATCATGTATTTCAAAGGTAGCTAGAAAAACCATACTGCCTTCTTTTAGCCCAACATTTTCTGTCTTGGATCTGAGATTTTTATATTTCCATGGAATTTTGCAGGCACAGAAGGCTAGGAAAGACTTGTCCTGCCCTGAACCATGCAATTTGCACCCATAGTGACTCAATCTGGACAGCTTTTCCCCTGTAGACTTGAAGCAGTAGATAAATATGAACTTAGGTGGAGAGTTGATACCTTTCTTCCCAGCTCTTAAATTTTTTTTTTTAAGTCCTTAATATTTGCAGGTTTTTCTTAAAGCTGCAGCTCTTGCTGTGAAAATATCAGCTTTCTGGTTGTAAGGGAATTTGTTTTGCCCTTACTTGCAATAGACAAGGCAGGACAAACGAAGTGATCAAGATTTATGGTCTGAAAACAAGTCAAGCAAAAAAGTGGGACAAAGTATGTGTATTTTAAAATTCAGTCATGATTTCTGGGGCTGACTCAGTTTTCACAAATGCTTGATTTAGCAGCGAAATTGAAATATGATTATCAAAGTACTATCTGAAAGGAAGACAGAAAAACTACCACTGGTAAGCCTTTTAGTGTTTAATTAGATTTCCTGGAAGTGTTCCCCTTCCTTCTCAACTCTAGAGATTACACTTGTGTTTCATGAGAAAAAAAGCACAGCTTTCCTTCCCCAAAGATTAGCAAGTTCCCATCTTTAGTAATGCACAAGCACTAGGCTCTTTCCTACCCAGCCCCACAGCCAGTCCTGGGATTTCCTAATCTCTACACCCTTGCTGGAAAGAACAGCAGGAGCATTTCACAGCCTACTCAAAAAGCACTCAGTCCACTTCTACATGCTTTCTTGCAAGGAGCAATTATGATTTTTCTGCCCTGAATCAGCCCTTACATTACCCACCTGGATTTTGAGGGGGACATTGTGAGAACCCCTCTATACCAACACCGGACACTATCCCATCCCCATGGTTTTGAGGCATTGATGCAGGAAGTTCATTAGCAGAATTGGTCCTCACTGCAGCTGTGGAGGCTGCCCAAGTGAGCAAGGATAAACCACACACAGGAGCTTAGCCTGAAGCGGCTCCACCGCAGCCAGTCTGCAACACTGCTTGATACAGCTGAGAAATAAGGCCCTAACTTTAAGTTTTGTGCATGAGCTATCCCAATAAGTTCAAGTCTTGTAAGTTACTGCTCCACAAGCTACTGCACAGGATTTAGCACATCTGATCTGAAATGATACCTCTGGCTGCTGATACAATTGCTTCATTAAGGAAAATAATTTAAAAAAGCCCTGAATCTGAAAAGATAGAGGAATCCAAGTCAGAGCTGGTTTTTACTATAGAACTCTGCTTGGGCAGAGACTCTCCTCTTATTTGTGCAAGTATTTAGTGAAAAAAAACGCAGCATTATAGCATCTGCATGCCTTTCATTTGTATAAAATAGGTATCCATACACCCCACTTACTGGGAAGCAGTATTTCCTTCTTCCAAGTATATAAGCATTCATAAATCAGAAAACTGAGAATGGTTTCAAACTGAAATAATCCAATTGCTTTCACGAGAATTACCAGACTACTATCATACACAAGTATGACAATATCAATTTACTTTTTGAGGATCCTGCAATAAAGAGTTGTCAAAACAGAAAAGCAAGTCTCCAACAACACTGAGTGATGTCCATAGAGGGGTGACTCTCTTCAGGTGACCCTCTGGGATCACAGGGTCTCTGCCAGCACTTCTAAATGACATTATATTCACATTACATATCAAATCACATAGCATCCATAAACATCTGCACAATCCTGATCACAGTACTAAAAAGCAAAGCCTTTCCCCTCCCAAAGCTTAAATCATGTTGGATTATTCTTCAAGATAAATAAATAAAAAGATTTCAAAATCCCTCCCCCACAAACATACTTCTGCCAATTTTCTTTCATCTTGGCCGTGTACATCTTAACTGGTAAGTAGAGCAGAAGACCAAAACTGCCACTTCAGAATATGCAGTTATTAGAAATAAAAGAAAGCCAGACCTGTGTGGGGTGACAGCCAAAAGCTAGGAGGTTTTTCTCACCAAGTCAAAACAGAGATTTTGCTGTAAGTTAACAGGACAGTTTAAGGTTTCCAAAAACCTGAGTACATTTATAGCCTTTATCCACCCAATTCAAGTACTGAAAAGAGATTGATGCTAGGGATCCCCCCCACCCCATTTTTTTAAATCCTGTTGTGCCTATTTTCCTAATGCCCTCTTTGATTTGACTTTTAAACTGTTGCTATCTTCAGCTTTCCTGGGTACAAAGATAAACATGTTCATATGTCTCTGAAGCTGGCATCATAGTAATTGTGGGAGTTGTGGCGAAGTGTGGGCTTTGAAACATGCACATTTTTTAAATAATCAAGTTCTCTTCTCCCTGCCCTTGTTCACCATTTCTTTCCTAGATTTCACAATAAGGTAGAGGTTGCCTGTTTAGTGTTATTCTGTTAAAGCCAAGAAATCATGCAATCCCCCTCAGTAATTCTATTCCAAACACATCTTAAGAGCCAACAAGTTGTAATGTAAGTCACCATATCATTTTCCAGTTGTACCATCACTCCGAAATTGTAATTCTTTTTTTTTGGCTAAAAGATCTCTAACATCAAAAAGCATCTATTCTCTGCCTTACAAGTAAAAACGCAATGATCCTTTTTCAAGGGACAACTCAGATTAACATTGCTTGAGAGTTACAATTTCAGGGAGACCCCGAACCAGGCTCTCTCCCCTCCTGCATTGTACAGATGTGCTGATTAACATTCTTGATTAGAAAACCTCTCCCATGCTAACCTTCTGCTTCATCAGATCTCTCCTTGGCCCTAACTTCAAAGACTAAGTTCCAGGGAGCTCTAAACTCGTGCCAAAGTGCTGGCCAGCGTGGCATAGAACAGTGACCCTATTTAGAATCATTGGGCTGTGGAAAGAAATCCCTCCAGTTGACCAGGTGCCCAGAAATCATTTTGAACAGACACTGAAGGGAAAATAAGGATGTTCTACTACAGTACAAAGCTTAACAGAACTAGTTACTGTGTTTAGAGACGGGTAACCAGAGAGAAATGACAAACTGTGTTAAATCAGTTACCAGTACCACACAGGAGTTGTGTGCCAGAAAATTCTTTCACTTAGCTGCCAGAGTGCTTACACAGGTTTGCCAAGCAGTATTTGATTCAAGACCTAGCCTCAGGCTACCCTTATTGGGATTCAACCCTAAGCTGAGCACAGTAGCAGCAACTGGTCCCCATGGTGTCCCTTCAGATCCCACTTTAACACAAAGCCTTCCCTCCTGCTCATCCCTCCAGGGCTTCCTATAAGTCATTTAGATGATACTTTTGATGCTTGTGCAAGAAACTGTTGGCTTAAAGATAAAACAGACATCCATCAGGATAGGTGTCATCTGGCCAAACAGTAAAGAAACCATTTATTGAGGGTCAATGAAACTCCTAACTTGATATGCAGCTGTAAGAAGAAAGCCACAGAAAGTCATACTCCAGCTCCACACTGGTGGGAGTACAAAAATCTTTGTTTGGAATGTGAGTTTTAATATGATTCAGAAAGTAATAAGCCGCTTGTGGTAAGATCTAAAGCCTATTTTAAGACATAGAACTAACGTCACAGCAGCCACAACAGTTCAAGGATTACAGCAGGCCTGATACATGGGCTCTAAACATAGGCTGCAGGACACCAACTTCTCAAGTACAAGATATACTTCTGGTTTTCTCTTCCTGCATAACCTTGGTCATGTATTGCTTACATGTAACATTAATACTTCACTGGGATGCATTCAGAGGTTTCATTGTCTCCTGGTCTATGAGATTTGCATTATCGGAATACTTGGGCCTATGGCCATTCATGTCAGGAAAAGACAGAACAGTACTCCATCTCACATAGCAATCTACATCAGCCATAATTTTTAACAAGCTTTGTTTTATTAGACAGATCCAAATAGGTTCTTTGCTTCCTTATTAACACTACGAATGAGGTAATTCTCTGGCAATACAATAATGCACAAACCTACAATGTAGCACCATTGGCTGGGAAAGCCTCAAGTGGTTTCAGAGAGAAGGGATAGATGCCAAGTACACAGGAGAAGATAAAACAGATTGTCTACTCCCTGCAGTAGGTATGACTGAAAGCAACAAAAGAAAGTAGATAGGTTAAGATTCAGATGTAAGACTTAACTGGAGGAATGAGATGGACACATCCATGCTGCTGCCCCTGCTCTCTGCAGAATGCAATGCAGGCAGGCAAAGCAACACTACATTTGATGGCCACACCAAACCCAGCAGAACACATTAGAAGCCTAGCAAAGGAAATACAACAGCAAGAGCAGGGCTTGGAGCTGCAAGGAAAGTTAAAAGCATTTTTCCCTAGAAACTAGAAAAATTATTTGAAGTATCAAGACTCACAGAAAGCATCAGTGAAGAAACTGAACATTTGGGTACAGCCAGAGTTTTTGTTTCTGTATTTATCACCCATAAAGTGTACAAAACCCAGGTACTACCAAAATAGACAACAGATCCTGTAGCAAAGCCAAATATCATTTCACAGCAAACTAGCATCTAAAGACATGACTTTGAAATAAGAAATTTCCCAATGCAGAATCACACAGATAAGGCACCTCTACATAAACACGAGAGTAAGAACTAAAGCACTTGGTGCAAGCAGCACATACGTCTATCCAGGTTCAATCACTGGGAAGCACCCTGCACAGCAGTAACCACACCAGGCTCCCTAGAGCTCTTTTCCACTGAACAGAACAAGACCAAGCTGAAAAGCACCAACAACTTACTGAAACAGGGAGGGCAGTGGGGACACCAAAAGCTCCAAAGATCTAGGGAAGTCCTGCAGCAGCCCCCAAGCTGTACCACCATGGTCCTGACACCAGCAAGTATGAAATCCTGACCTCAATTCCACTCCAGGGGTAGATGCTCTATAATGTTCATCTATACTGTATGATCATATCCCTTAAATTTAAGTCAGTTACTTGCCGAAGTCATCCCTGCTGTGCAACCTAGATGTCACCATCTCTTCTTTTCAGGACCACAATGTCCCTGGCATGGTAACAGAGGGGTGAGGCAACTCACTTCTGTCTTTCCAAGCTTAAGTGTGCTCACGAGTAAAGTGAGATTGAATTTGAAATCCATGCTATTCCCTTTCCAACAAGGATAGGGACATACACACCTAGAAAGTACTGAGGCAACAGTTAACAGTTCAGGACAAAACCCAGGAAATGCCTACTTAAACTTAATAAGCAGGGCCTGCGCCCTTACAGTATTTCAAGTTCATAAGCATCTTTCATTGCACTTCTGAGATATGTTCCATTTGATATTTCAGGAATACCTGCAACTCGTAGACAAAGTTCAGCTTTTACAAGACACACATGAACAAGGAGCTCAATTTTCTCCTTGCAAGAAAGGGTTAGATGTTAAATCACTTGTAGAAAATTACAAAATAGGGCTATGTAAAACAGGAAAAGACTTCTTATAGCCCAGTCCTGCCTATAATTGATGCCCAAGCACATAGTGAGGTCTCTAGCTGAGTTCCCACATATCCCAGGGGCATCAGACCAGATTCTTAAAAGCTTTCAAACTCCATTTCAGTACTCAGCATGTTATGGCATTTGCTACAGCCTGAGTGGTGCTTGATCTTTGAGAAAAGATGATCTACAGACACTTTGTGTTTCATATTCTCTTCAGAAACAGACATCAGTGCAGTAGGCACTATTGCCTGCTTCTGACACATAAAGTGTTTTGAAATGGTAAAGTGATTTTTTCAGAAGTACTCAAGCTTGATTCTTCCAGATTCATTTTATTTAAATCTCTTCTAACTGTATTACTACACTGAAAAAACCTTGCACTAAATTATCTTTTACAATAGTCATTACTCATTACCTAAGTTTGTTCTTAAAGATGATAAGTTTCTCTGCTGAACTCCAAGGAAAGCAGGCTGGCCTCATGTCCCAATTTAACTGTAGTTCTTTTAAATTAGTACTTGTAGCAGGAGAAGCAACTATGAAATTAATAAATCCAGAAACTCATGAACTAACTATAGGCTTTCTAAAAAACAGCATGAATGATTCATTGCTTTAGTTAAACTACTTATCATTAGCTCAAGTGGCAAAAAATGAAGACAGCAGCTGGTGCTTTAAAATCTCAAGAAAACGCAGAAGATAAGACAGCATTTGGTCTCTTGGGAAAGGAACTTGACTCTAGTGCTGCCTCCCTCAAGGATTCAACTTTAAAACCCCCAAGAACAAGAAAACACACACTCTTCTGGGAATGTCTAGCTCTCCATCCTTTTGATAAAGCAAACTTCTTACTTCATTTGGGTTAAATCAGGGAGTTAAGAAACCACACATCACATTTTCACTCTCCTACTTTAAAATGCAGTCTGTATGTTCAAAGAAGGGAAAGCAATCACTCAATCTTCTAAGACCTATTCAGAATAGAATATATTAAAAAGCTACTAAATAGATGCTCAATATCCAAAGCAGCTTAGAGCACAAAAAGTAGAGATTATAAAACCCAACTGAGATACTCATGTAGATTATCACAGTTCTGAAAACAAAGCCATTTTTCTCCTAATGAGCTTGAAGCAATCCATCACTGTAACTATTCTTTCTATCTGTTAGTATTAGCCACTAGCTTGGGGAATCTAGTCCTAGTACGCAATATCCACCCTGGTGTACTACCTGTTCCCATGACTGGACATTACATTTCACTATCCCAGCCACAAAAGCCTTGAATTCTTGAGAGGTTTGACTTCTACATAGAACAAAAAAGGAGCATGCGTACCATTTTGTTACATTTGAAGAGAATGCTTAAGTTGACAAACACCTTCCTTCCCCCCTCCTTCCTCAAGGAGGATATGGAATACTTATTTCTGGAAAAAGTTTCAATTAAAAGGCACAAAGATAATATTTGACTGAGACATCTAGGAAACATAACAGCAAGAAGTTAAAATGCATAAAACCAATTAGCAGGTATCCACTGTTAGCCAAATACTTCACATTAAGCATTAGAGTTTGGTACCTTATTGTTATTAAAATACTTCCATCTATATTTATTCTAGTCTAGTCACAAAACAGACAATTCTATTAACAAGCATTTAAGCAACTCCAATGAAGTTACAGAACCCAGCATTTCCACATGCTCAAAAGGAAACCAAAGGGGGACCAGAAGCCAACAGTTACTCTGTTCAGTTCTACCCCACTTCGTACTCCTTCAAATGCTATTTCATCTGGCCTCTCGCTCAGCCAAGTGTGGTAATTCATGAACAGCTTGTAGGAACTTGTCTAAGTTTGGTTACATGGATCAGATGTTTCTTAAATACTAACGAAGAGCTACATGGAGAGCAGATGAACACCTTAAAACCTATCTCCTCGAAAAAAAACAGACCACAATCAGAAGTAAAACTGCAGAAGATCTCTTTTTACATAAATAAGGACCAAGTTACATTCTCAAAGAAGCTGATAGAAGCACTGCACCAACACACAGAAACCAAAATGCCTCCTATTTATTTCCTTAATTATAGACTTCAGGCAAAGGTTCGAAAAGTTCAAAATGCAAGACTACTCGACCAAATGGTTACAGAAATATCTACACCAAATGTTCATCTCAGTCAGCACCCTGACTAACAACACAAAACCATGGAAAAACCCAAGAACCAGAGAAGTACGTAGTAACGTATATCCAAACTGCTCACCCAGCTTCCCACATACAGTAGGCAGCAAGAACCAGGCTAACGCATGAAGGAAGATGAGCCTGGAGCTGAGAACAGCCACAGCAAGCAAGGCCAGGCTGGTGACAGGATCCACCCAAAGCAAAGATAATGCAGAACAAGGAGCCAGGTCCAGCATCCAGGAGCAGCAGGAAACAGGGCTGCCACATCATATGCCCCAGGTCTGTCCAGGAGAGAGGCCCAAAGGCAGAACTGGAGACAAGCTACCTACAGCATCAGGCCAGAGACAACAAAGTCCCACCCTGGGCTTAAACAGCGCTCCTGGGCCAATGGGCAGAGGGTCTGTAGGATGCTCAGGTGGGGCTCATTTGGGCCATTAACACTAATTAGTACCTCCAGAGCCTCACCCACAATCAGACCTAATTTGCTTTCTCTGTGTCTCTCTTGGTTTTGTTACAGAACAGATCTTTACTGTCCTGTCCCCCAGTCATCTCTTCTGATACCTAAAGACTCCTAGTCTACCTAATCATTCTTCCTAGGGAAATTGTGGGATCATCCTTCTCACGGCTCCCTGAGCCCTCTCCAACTCTACATCCTCCTGCAGTGGAGGAAGCGATTCTACCATTCTACGAAGGAGCAGAACTTCACAGGAGATTCTGGAGACAGAGATACTACAAATTTGTACAGGGCATAATTATTACCTGATGTTTTGTTCTCTAAGCCTTTTTAATAATTTCAAAATATTTGGATTTTGCTGGTTTAGTCACTGCTGAGCACTGAATTGCCATTTTGATAGGGCTGTCTACTGAAATCACACCAATATCCTGAATAATAAAAATCTAGACCCCTTTTTTTTTGTGCACAAAGTTAGGATTGCTTTACTTTCCTCTGCATGAAATTTCCTCCGCCTTTTGTTGCTGAGCTGGACAGTATTTTGAGGTCCTTCTGCTTGTCTTCCTAGCTAGCCCTCACCTTCACTACCTTGACTAACCAAGGATCATTGGCAAAATGGGTTCCCTGGCTATCCACTCCCCTTTTACTGACCATAGGATATATCTGCCTTTCAGACCCTTCAGACTGGGAGGGATCTCATGGTAAACATGTGTCATAGTTTAGCCTGAATGAATGCCAGGTGCCCACAACAGCCACTCTATCACTTCCCCTCCTCTGATGGACAGAGGAGAAAAAAAACATGATAAAAAACATGATAAAAGGCCTGTGGGTTGAGATAAGGATGGGTAGAGATCACTCTCTGATTACCATCACAGACAAAATAGATTGAACTTGGGGAAAAAAAAAAAAAATTTATCACCAATCAAATCAGATTAGGATAATAAACTCAAATCTTACAAACAT
>Ga0181612_109827_pt1 | contig 10666 bp, 5 predicted proteins | sample HoacroProtozoa21_FD_119630 | JGI IMG/M metagenome (GOLD analysis project Ga0181612, IMG submission 119630) | Hoatzin crop microbial communities from Cojedes, Venezuel. Combined Assembly of Gp0051906, Gp0051904, Gp0051908
GGTCCTGGGCAACCGGCTCTGGGTGTCCCTGTTTGAGCAGGAGGGTTGGACCAGACAACCTCCAGAAGTCCCTTCCAACCTCAACCATTTTGTGCTTCCATCTCATTTCTTGCTCACCTACTGAGTCACTCCAGCTTCAGTCGATTGCCTTTAGTTCTTCATCTACTAAAAGGGTGTAACTTTGCCTGATGTGCAAGGATGGGAGGGTTGGTGAGGGACACATTTCCACAGTGTGCACCACTGCTGAAGAGAACGTTTATGTCCAGGAGCAGTCTGCCCCACGGGGCTGGCTCCTCTTTGGAAAGGACAAACACTCAGCGACCACCAAAACCGGGCTCCCCCAGCCTCGCCTGTTCGACTCCCAACCCAAACCTCACCCCATCGGGTCACAGTGCAGCACGCTGGAGCACAGCGAGCAGGTCTTTCAGCCAAACCTCCCGCACGGGTGTGCTTCCCAGGCTGGCGAGGAGGAACAGCATCGTAAACCCACGGGTGAAGGTCTGCACTGCCAGAGCCCCGTCCGAGAAGCGGGCAGTCTCCCCAGGTTCAAGGACGATGCCGACGCGACTGTTTCTGCACGTAGAGAGGCGACCGTGCTTATCTGATCCAGCAGCTCAACGTACAAAGTTGAAGGTGGTTACCAGCGGCCGCTCCTCGTCACGCTCGCAGGGAGCCAGACGTGCCGCGTACCGCGTGCGAAACACCACGCGCTGACTTTTCACTCCAAACGGGCCGTTCAATAACAAAGGGAAAAAAACAAGGGGGGCGGGATTAGACGACAATTAAGCTGTTGTTTGTGCAAGTGGAAGAAATAACTTTTCAGGAACAGACCACGGGTCAGGGCAGTGGACGGTGTGGGTGTTCGCTGGAGAAGTCAGACTAAACAGGCAGTGATGAGCTTTATGCTTATGGCACTGTTGGGAGAAAAAATGATAATAAACACACGCAGGACACTGAGGAGGAACAAACAACTTATTGTGTGGAAAGCAAAAGTGCTTTGCAAGGGCCAGTAGAACTATCTGATTTTCAAATTCATCAGCGGTTTGAGATATTCAAGATCCGTCCTAGCACAGCTTTGGTTTAGACACATCTCCTGGTAAGGGTCAGAGGTCTCCAAATCAAGTCACTGTGTTTACTTGTTTCTCTGCCTGTAACCATGTAACGTTATGGTTTTTATTAAATAAATTATCATATCGGTTAAAAGCAAGTGGATGGAAAGGCAAGAGAAAGGGAAAATTCAGATTTAAGGAGAAGTATTCCCATTAAGGGCAAAGTGCAGCTCTAAGCCTCTGCCTTGATGTCTGCTGTTGTCCTACAGACTGGCCCGAAGATGACGGAAGCTTCCTTGCGGGATGGTCAGGCACGAGGGAGAAGCCCACGGGCCTCGAAACATCCCCAGGAGCAATCACAAACACCAATCCTCTTCGACTCAGCGTGAAGCTGATGTTTCCAGTGGGCCATCTCCCTCCTTCAGTAGCTGTTCCCTGACTTCCCAGGCAGCCCGCGCGAATCCCCTCTCGGCTGCGTGGGTATCACCTCCGGCACGGCGCACGTTAACCGTGCCAGCTTCCCCACGCACAGGGGAAGAAGAGGGAAAGAAGCAGAGACAGACACACAATTCCATTTTAAAGTACTCTGGAAACTCAGATTATATAGTAATGCAAAATATTTTTATATCATCCCAGGACATTTTTGTTTATACTGCTGAGTGCTGTTTTATTTGTTCCAGCTTTGCCACAGATGCACAAACACTGTGAAAGGAGAAAGAATGTCTACTCTATACCATGGCTTTTAAAAAATCAGAAAAGCAAGTAAAATCCATTTCTTAAGCAAACATTCCATTAAAAAAATCACTATATGTTTATAGAAAAGATTTTTAACAAAGGTTTAATTTAAAAAAGTTAATAACTGGGTGTTCCAGAAGGTTTGAGTCATCCACAGTAATAATTAGGGGTTTTGCTCCATACAAAATGCTTTATTTAGCCTTCATGCCTCCATTCAGATAATTATACAAATGCATACATTTAAAGGTTTAAACTCTATTTCAATTCACAGCTCAATCCATAGGAAAGTTGAATACAGAAAAGCAATGCACCAACAAAATATGTCTGAGACACTATTAAAAACGATAACACTTGTTCATTTCAATCTTTGAGAATAGACTGGAATAATCATCCTCTGACAGAATTTCCTTAGGGGACTCCCTTTACATTATCATAGGGCAAAAATCACCATTTTACAGTAAGAGGGAAAAAGCTCTGAGTATATTTACAATACATACACTATACATAAATACAAGAACAACACTTACATAATATTAATAAACTCGTAACATAGGTGTTGCCTAAACACTACGTAGTATATAAATGCAGAGGAAACTATTGGGAAATTAGATCTTCAGATGATTACTTTTATTTTTGAAGAAAAGAAATTTTTGCATTTAAAAGCTTTTGAAAAGAAGGCAAAAGAAAAGACTTAAGGAACTAATATGCTTGCTTGCTAGCACTGGTATTTTTATTCCTTTTAAGTGTAGGACTTCTATTGACACTACTATCTCTATGGGGCTGCCGATAACGACCCTCCCTTTTGCATCTTATCTAGGAAAAAGATTGAGGTGCCTACATACTAATTCCACTGCTGTGAAGCTTCAGTCCCATATGAATCACTTTGTAAACTAAGGGATGTTTTTGTATTTTTACACAGGAGGATCAAGTGAACACTCACTGGTACGTACAACGACTACGACCTGATTAAAAGGAACAATTTCGGGCCAAACGCAACCCCATCCTTAGGATTTTGTTCAACTAATGCCATCGGGGAATTTGCTTCTTCCATAAGTGACTTGGCCAAGAATGAGATTTTTCATTATTTTTGCTTCTTCCTAAACACAGCTGAAAGAACTTTCCAATTTAAGGGTAATTTTGACCCCCCATGTTGATAGCAGTGTCCAAAGCTGTCTTTCACTTGAAGTGTACGAATGCGTGTGTCTGTGTGTGTGGGTTGAAGGTCTTAAGGCTGATGGCACATGAAACCGAAGTCATTCATTACTCTCTCTCTGTATATTCTATTGCAAGAGCAAATGGGAGATACAACTTTTTCAGGACAAGAGAGCATACTGTGTAGGAGGTGTTCAGCAGAGAACTTACATTACCAAGGAAGAAATGTACGGGACAATAAGCAAAGAAATAAATCTTGGGGGGTTTTAAATGAAAAATAAGATGGAAATGTAGTAGTGAAAACCAATTTGAAACCAGAAATGACAACATGAACTCTGAATTGTGAAAAAGATTAGTTCAGCCGTGAACATTATGGCTCAAACTGTCTTTCCAAAGAAGCTCTTTACATCTAGCAAGGCAGGGAGAGGGAGAAAAGCAGTATCTCAACTTATTTCTGTATTTCACGGTTCATGCTTATCACAATCCATCAAAGCCATCACCTGTGGCCCCCTACCAGACACTGAACTACTGTTTTTTAAATGCGGAGGTCACAGCACGGAGCAAGCTTTAGCAAGTCAATGCGAGAACCACCACTCACCTCTTCTTTTGTAACTGACAGCATCTCGGCTCACCGAAACTTTTGAGACTGAACTGGGGAAGATGTTGCAGGTCACGCATATGGACAATAGGACCTCAGGTAATTTTTTCTATCCTTCTTTTCATTAACAGCTAAAATTCACATGCCCACTTTTGCTGGTCTGGAGGACTGAACAACTGCGGAGTGAATAATCTAAAAATCACTGGACGGGCAACTCAGTTTATTTCATAATTTAAAGTCGGTAAGCACAAGGTGGTAGAGAAGTATGCTGGCGAATCAATAAAATTGAGAAAAAAACAACTCTGCGTTTATTTTTCAGAAGGAAGGAAAAAAACCCTTGCTCATTTTGGGATGGTGAAGACAAGGTGCCCTTTTCTACGCAAGAGCTAACACATGCAGGGCTGGAGTCAGCCAAACCTTCCAACACTGCAGGTCTCTAAGGGTGCCTCCTCGCCGCGTCGCTGCTCCGGAACAAAGAACCAAACCCTCCTCTCCACCAGCGGCTCAGGTACGAGGTGAGAACCTAGTGTTTCCTTTGTCCTTCTGATGACACATTCCCTGGTGCCATCAAAAATGTCCAGCATTGAATTCTGTTCTTTTATGTGCTTAATATCTGGAGATTAAGTCCAGCATGACAGAGTAAGTATATGCATATTCTGATGGGATTATTTCCGCTGGTGGCTAACACTTAAATAAGTTGTTACTAAACTAGTGGTCTTGTCACCTGATTAACCGACATGCATAAACATCTGGTTTTTACATGCAAATCCACGTGCTTTTGTTGTTGTTGCACCTGCACTTGCTTCTGTATCTGAGCATCTTCGTGCGCACCCAGTCCTGCCCCAGTGAACAAAAACTGAACACTCATCCTCCCACTCCAGCAGTAACCCATCGACGGCAGAAAAAGTCTAGGCAAAATCTGGAATTTTTCAAATGCAAAATTCTGCCTGGTTAAATGACAGGTACAAATTCAGAGGATGGAGAGCAATCTTCCTTTGACAAAAGTATTAGGACCACCAGTTAAATTTTGATCTCAAATAAATTCATTTTTAGAAACAGAAGAAGCATGAGGGATGGCATTGCACTGCTATTTTAAGAATGCATTAGCAGCAGTTAATATTTCTATTTTTTTACAGAAACCTACCAGATTTAAAAAAAAACAATAATTGAGGAAAAAAAAAAGAGTGGAAGAGTCACAGCTAGCCATTTTCTTGCAAGATCAATTAGTCTGTTGATGCAAACGTTTAAGCCACTCAGTATAGAAGCTTCCTCACTCCATTTTAAGGAACATCGACTTCTTGCTTGTTATTCAAATAGTCTCTAGACAAATAGTCCCCACTTTTTCACTCACTTGTCCCCAAAAGAAAAAAAAAGTGATATATTTTGTCCACCATTTCTAACATGATATTGAATACTATGAGCATTAGACTATGAACAGAAAGGAGACATAAGGCAAACTCTGTGTTTCCAGAGTCTGATGCAGAGGATTTTTTAAGAGAATCCCCATACTACCACATACCCTAAAAAACTCCACTGGGCTTATTGCTGGTTTTTGGATTATTTCACTAGAGAATACCCTGGATACATGGGCATATCAGACATAAATTAGGAAGAAATCCACTAAAACACTGCTGGACAATGACCTCCATTCACACCTACTGAGAATCGATATGGATACGAGTCATCTGTAAACTAAGATTCATTTTCTCCTTACAAATGTGCGACAGATGTAATCTGAAAAAATAACTAAAACTTCTAACACAGTATCTCAACATGTGAAAATAGAAATGGCACTTTGTGTTTGCTTCTGTGCTGCGCTACTGTCCGAGTAAAATTTCATTTTTACCTTATTGTTAACAGAATCCCGTAAGTTATTGCTGTGTAAAAGTATAGGAACATCCCACCGGTTCTAATAACAGGCACTTTCAGTTTCTGTTTCATCTTTTAAAATAGATTTTAGGCTATCTTGCTGAAGTGCATGTACATTTTAAATGTCACAACTGCCTCGCTACAATTAATTTTGTCGACATGCTACTGCACCTAGCAGACTAAACTCCTCTGGAACCAGCAAGGAGCAGCTGCCTATTTCAGGTCTGCAACTTTTATTCAAGATGCATTGTAGTCACAGAAATACAAGAAAAAAATCCAATGAGAGTGTGCCGTTACTGTATCTGCAGTTCACTGTAAAATGCCAGAAGGGGAAAAAAACCCACAAAAACCCCAAAGCCTTTCATATGGTTTTCATTTTGATTAAGTGTTTTTTTTCCTTTATTCAGTCAAAGACACTCTGCGTGCTGACTTACTCGACGCTGAAGGACTCAGTACGACTCCGCTGTATCGCACGCCATCTGCGGAACAGCAAAGAAGTGGCCACTCCATTTTGCAGAGAAAACATGCTCTGACAAAACAGAGTAATTTACTTCTTATGTTCTGTGTTTAAGCTTTTCAAGGCATTATCTTACCATTGTTCCTGATGAAAACTCAAGGATTTTTAAAAAATTTTACTTCATTTAACCTATTTACACCCCATGTGAAATTGTGAGTTTCAAAATACTTTTCCACTATCACATATATTACAGAATATTTAAACTGTTACTAGTAAAATACTTTCAAGGTACTTTGATTTCTAAAGATGCAGTATCCTTATAGTTACATTTGTGTACTAAAACCTGGTTTACTGTGGAAATGGATCAGAATTTAAGCATTTTCAAGGGACCAAGGGGCCATAAGCATACATTACGCAGCAACTGTTCTGCTATAGCGGAACTGTGAAAATGTAATTATCTTTACATTTCTTTGCGTACTCCTCCAGTTATAAATCACAGGCAAAGGCATAATACAACAAGATGAGCTGCTTTCTTAAGAAGGTAGTATTTTCTTTTATAGTATTAATTTTCAATCATTCCTTTTCTGATTTTTTTTTTTTTTTTAAAACAAACTTGTTTATTACCTGCGCATGGGTGGAGGGACGTGGAACGGCTGGGGTTTATAAGCACAGGTGTATAGATGAGCATGAGGGAGCAGGGCGGATTTACTGAACAAACTTAGGACTTGTCTGCTGTGGAAGATGCAGTTTCACACACTGACCTTTCCAAACCAAAGTTCAAACTAAAAAACTAAGTGGGATACTAATCGCAAAACTTACTCCGATTTTGAGGGACTCATCTTCAATAAAGGAGAAAGAGATTTTTTCCATTAAACAGCATTTATTATCAGAAGATAAATTTATAAATGGCAACTAGAATACATTTTCAATGTGGCTAATGGAAAACAAGACTGAAGATCACTGTTATGCCCATTATTAAAGGGGAGAAAGGTTGTCCAGCTATTTGTCCATGCTCTGCACTGTGAGTTAACCCCAACATCAACATCACTGATGTAATTTTCAACGCTGTTAATTTTGTTATACATTACTCCAGCCAATAATCATATATACAAGTCAGTCTAAATCTATTTAATTAATTGTGTAAGCATGATAGAGAATAAGGAATACTGCATCTTCATCCCCAAGTATAAATGGCTGTTGCAATGAGCCAATTTTACAGTGCTGAATAAAACAGGTGCTCAAAAAATAATGAGAATTTAAAATTTTAAAAGTTCTGTGTCAAAGCTGCTTGCTTGTTACATTTTCCTACAATGCTGGCTACTAAGATTTCCTGACAAATCCATTGAATCCTTTTGAAACATATGAAATATGACACTTTGCAGCATAGTTTCCCTTGTCAGCTGTAATGGGCATGGTGGATATTACCCACCCTTCACTCACACTTCAAAGCATCAATCTCTGCCCTTCTGAAAGAATGGGACACTGTGTTATTTGCCTCTCCCCTCTCCCAACTGCTCAGCTGAGATGGACCTAATGCGCCGTGTCAAGAGGAGATCTGGTATTCCTGCATGCTGCATATGAATGACGTAGGCCTTCGCCATGGTTATGAAATGTCACGGACCTGCGGTGGGATACCAGGATTTTTGAGGAAACCACCCTGGAGCAATCGCCCTCGATCTTTGCACAAGCGCAGAAGTTTGGCGGGTCTGAACCACGGCCACTGAGGGAAGGACGCCCTGAGATTCTCGGGGGTCAGCAGCTCCACACCCAAACACCCCCCTCCCACAGAGTAATTTTTTTTAAAACACTTCTGAAGGGGAAAACAACCCAGAAAACAACCTTGCAGAGTATTTGGGGTCAAAGCCTGTGGGTGCTGGTATGAATGAGAAACTTGTCATTAACCATGCTGGGTACCTGAAACCCAGTGGTGGACCACTGCTGGTTGTGTGCAGCTGTCCAGAGGTGACAGCAGCATGAAAAGCCCTTACATGTGTGCTGGAAAGGTTGAGGATACGCTTCCTGCCTGTGAAATAAGAAAATTTAGCGTACACTGCTTTAGCTTTTGGCTTCATTCTGTTACCACTGAGAGGCTCTGCGCCTGCGTCCCTTGGTGTGAGTGCTGCTTTAACCCTGTATCACTTTGGGGTTCCTTGAATAAAACCAGACCCTTGGGGTTCCTTGAATAAAACCAGACCCTCTTTCTGTTGCAGCCTCCTCTGCATAAAGTAATGGGCAACCAGCTGAAAGACGAGGAATTCCCACAGACCAGCCTTGCCCTCAGGAGATGAGCCTCCCCAGGGTCTATGATACGTGTGTTCCTCCCCGAGGCAGTTCAGAGCTGAACGTTGAAATTTAAGGCCTCTCACTTACTCTTGGAGGAGATTTTCTCTCTTCACTGACTACAGGGGAAGCCCAAAGCGGACACTGGTCTCTCCCAGCTATACACTGCCTTGGTGAATGACATCAGAGACAATCTCCCTTGCTGCTCCTCTTGTATGCTAACAGAACGGCCTTAAGAGTTTCTGGTCAAATAAACTTAATTTTCTATGGGAGAAAAAAATCACAGATTTTGAAAGAAATTCTGTATGCCATCAGTTCTTCAACTGAATTACTTCCACTCAAGTAATTACTCTGTAAAATGTTCTCGGGCAGGAAAATAAATTTATCAACTGACTTCTACCCAACCCGACTTCTTTCCCTAAACGCTGAGAAAGACAACTCCATTCAAGGGGATGATACTGAAGTACATAAAAGACAGAACCCTGACATAATCCATGAACCATCTCACACACGACACTGACAATTGCTTTTTTTTTTTTTAAACCCACAGCAGTAACAAACGCTGCTGGTAAAGCCCCAGCTCTGCTGCCCCGCAGCGCCGCACGGCCTATCCAGCAGCCCTGATCCGCCGCAGCCTCTTCCCGCTTGGCGTGGACACCGAGCGCCTCTGCCCCATTCCTCACTTGGAGCCGGCTACCAAAACGCTGCCGAATTTGGTGGAAGTCGACTACCACCGCTGTCAGTGGGAACTGGCAGAGGCACTTTTCCCCACAGCAGCTGCAGATAATTTGTCCTGCGTTTCTCTGCTGACCACTCGGCAGAGGGGAGCCTGAACTTAAACAGTATGGAAGTTCATCTTTCAGAGAGCTGATAAACTATCTGGTACTGGGAAATATTAAGAATGTATTTCAAGACTATCAAACTCTGGGGCCCGTGAATGCTGTTATAAAGTATTATCCCAGTCATATGAATCCTCAATTAACTGTAACCGCCTTCAGTATCTGTACAGGTACTCTGTGCTGGTTTTACTTAACGATTACCTTGATTGCAGAATCCCCCCAACATTACTACAGTTACTTCAGGAATCAGAAGTTAATTCAGGCTGGTCAAACATTTAAAAATGAACAAGTGGCATCACAAGCATAATCTGTGCAACTCCTGGAACCAAATATTCATAATTAAATGCACTGCAAAAGACTTTTATGTATACATCTTTCATCTCTAAAGCTATAAAAATCTCAACATTTCAAAATTCTTGCCAAGCCTCCTCTTCGTCAAATTTAGCTGAATAGAGAGATCCCTATGAGGAAAGAAAACAGAAAAACACTATTCCGTTTGCATGAACAACTGATGACTAAGAGTTTCTCTCTTTCCTACATCATTTAATTAATACAAATTGGTTCACAATTATAGAGCTGTATGGGAATGATCAAGAATTTCCTTTTATTTAATCTGAAAAGGCTTGGATTGAAAATCCCAGCAGAGGCAGCCACTGGTACCCATACAAAGGGCCATTTATATCATACTAGACAGCTGGCAAAATCTTGTTATTCCCTAACTCCCAGGGAGAAACCTAATGTCTTGCAGAACACCACTGCAGAAACATTTCTCCTTCCTACTTACGGTTTGTCCACCGACTCCCCAACAATCAGCTCTTTCCTCTATCTTTCCTGCTTTCCAGACACAAGTCTTAGGTTGAAGGAAAGGAAGTACTTAATTGTGGTACCTAGCAGGTCAGTGAAACCATCAGAAAGATTAACTTTAATGATCTTACATGCTATTTCTGCATAATCCCCCCTGCTTCTGTTGGTGTGGAGTAAATTCTTGTCTCGAGAGCCATTTTCCTCATTATTGCTTTTATTCTGCAAGAGATGGAGTCGTTTCTTCTCTGTTTTGTTTTGTTGGTACGATCAATTCCACTTCATGAATGGCTACACCACTAACCTTGGTACCAGCGAGTATACGATCTGACTGTTTCCTTGTGTTCAAATAATGGTCATGGGGAAGAGCATACCTGCACGAAAGAAAACTGCACGTTGAGAATGGGGTAGTAGCTTTCAGGTGGGCTTTTTCTATACAAATAAGAAAATGGTTCTAAATAAGTCCATGGTAAAATACAGATACTTAACATTGTACTTTCAGCAGAAATGCTGCTGCCCCTTGTTTATTTTACAGACTTCAACAACAACAACAACAAAAGAAAAGAAGGGGGGGGGAGATAAAAGGTTAAATGGCTGGTGTCCTCTAGGGCATAATGACAAATTGTGGTACAATATTAAAATGCCACCATCGTTGTTGCAAAAGTTTGCTCAAGCGACCCTTCAGCTCCAGCTGCGGGACCTCTCCAGCGGAATCTTCTTGCCTACCCACACGCAGCTTGTCTGTAGCACAGCTCGGGCGTAATGCTGACACCGGCCGGATAGTATTCAAAACAAGGGGAAGAGACGGGATAATGAAGGTCTAGCGGTCTTGCTCTCATCATCATCATCATCATCATCATCATCATCATCATCATCATCATCATCA
>Ga0181612_118844_pt1 | contig 10666 bp, 6 predicted proteins | sample HoacroProtozoa21_FD_119630 | JGI IMG/M metagenome (GOLD analysis project Ga0181612, IMG submission 119630) | Hoatzin crop microbial communities from Cojedes, Venezuel. Combined Assembly of Gp0051906, Gp0051904, Gp0051908
GATATAAGGAAGAAATTCTTTACAATGAGGGTGGTGAAACACTGGAATGGGTTGCCCAGAGAGGCAGTGGAGGCCCCATCCCTGGAAACATTCAAGACCAGGTTGGACAGGGCTCTGAGCAACCTGATCCAGTTAGCGGTGTCCCTGCTCGCTGCGGGGGGTTGGACTAGATGACCTCTAGGGGTCCCTTCCAACCCAAAACTTTCTATGATTCTATAAATTTCCCAGGCTGCAGGAAGCTTCTGAACCTATTTATCATTAGCAAATTCTGGCCTAACTCTTATATCTCCTATAGGTATAATATTAAAAATGTGTTCAGCTTTGACTTTTGACATTATAAAACTATATAAAGTTTTATAAGATTGCAGTACTGAAGTAGCAAATAAGTGAGTACCACACAAAAGCTGAAGTATTCAAAAAGTTAATTTGCCATTCCTTTCAACATATCTGAAAGAAAATTCTAAACCAAAGTTATAACAATTTAAAATGTGGCAGTGAAGAAAGAAGTCCCTTCAAAATGTACCTGCATATTTATACAGCATACAGAGAGCCTTCCCTGGTTATAACGTGTGGCAGCTCATCTGCTGCAAGTGGTCCAAGATCAAAAGAACATCACTACGCAGGAAGGCGTGTAACGAGCTGCCAAGCTGCGCAACTCTACGGCACCTCTCTCCAGAAATATACTCGGTCATTTCGCAAAGCTCTGCTGACAAAGGCTACAGAACCTGTACCTATTCACCTTCCCTCGTGCCTTCCTCTTCCCCCATACTCCAGCATTTTCACACACCACCAAAAAAGCAACAAAACAAATCTAATAGACAGGCATCACCACAGCATTAAAATTGATAATTAAGGCTTAACTTTCAATTAATATTGCAGGACTGTATTTCATGAAGGAAGAACTAGAATTAGAAAATAAAGCCCAAACTTAAGAATCATGAATACTACAAATTAGGTAGAACTCGAATAGACACAGTATAAATCAACAGCTCTTCTAAAATCCACAGGATTTTTGTAATATTTTGTTTATATTCAAAATCTTCTTATGTTAATAAACATTTAACTTACTTTCAGATGCTGGTGTCTGAAGGTATTCTCCCACAAGACTGCGTACGTATTGACATAATGACGATGTTTCTTGACGTTCAGTATCAGAGGTTATCGACTTTCTGAAGCATCCGTCATTCACTTGCAACCAACTGCAAAGCTAATTTAAAACCAGTATGTTACTATTTAACCGTACTTGCCAGCTCTACACTGACATTGCCAACATAACAGTACGCTTCAGCACTGTTAAATACAAGCTGTAACATCAGCAAAATCACACCATGAAAGGTATCAACTGTGTCTACCTTGAGGTGTCACGGACTATTCCCCTCTAACATCAAAAAAGGTTTTTCCAGAAAGCAATTCAAAATATAAAAGAAAAAAAAAAAAAATTATTACTGGTACCAATATAAGCAAAAACTTAGCTTTTAAAAACAAGCAAGACTAGTAAAATTCTCTTATCTCAAAAGGGCCTCTCACAGCCACATGTTATCTAGTGAGAGCTGCATTTTTTAAAAAAAAAAACTTTTATGCCAAAAATCAACAGAATAGGATGCAAAGTGCAGAATACATCACAAGAGGACACGACGCAAATATTGCTGTACAACTAACCAAAGTTATGGCTACATATTCAGTTGGCTCCAGTATATCCTATATATAAAATTATTTCATCTTTGAGGCTTTTTGATAGCATTTTGCATCTTGCAAAGACATAAAACATACATCCTCTGGGAATTGAGAATTTACAATCTCACTGTACATGGTAGGCACACTTTTCCCTTTGATACTACCCTGTTACTCCTACCAGTGCTGGGTTCATCCAAACAACATGCAAATCAGAGGCAGCTCTTGGACAAATTTTTTGGCCCATTCACAGAGTCTCAGGATCCACATTATTTTGGACTTTGTAATTTCAGAACTAAAAGGGGAAACATGCGCCATACTAGCAGACTATCCCTCTAAAGATAGAGCCCACTTACAAAATACTGTTCTTTTCCATTAAATGAAATTTTACAACAGATTGTTGAGGGGAAACGAGAAGGAAGTAGCCACAAAGAGAACATATGTAATGTACAGAAATAACTGCCCACAGAATTCGACGAGCAAGAGCAGCTTCAGCTGAGGATGTTACATCCACCTGGTATTCTCAACAAAAGCAGAGGGAGGAGCCCACGCCGTGGCTGTGTGGATTCCATAAGCTGCCCTGCTTCGCGCTCTCTCCACGAAGTTACCAACCACCTGGAGGAGTGAGCACAGCTCCCTGATGGGAGAGATTACAGATACTAGCACAGGCTTACCAATAGTGATTTTAGTTCCTATAATCTTGGCAAAGGATGCAGAAGACTAGGACTGTGACGAACACACAGAAGTCTCTTAAAGAACCAGTACTCAGGGGTGAAAGTAAGACCTGACTCTGATTTGCATTTCAACACAGCTACACCCAACAGCTGCAGTACGGAGATGAACTCCAGGAAACAAAATGAACTGGAGCATACAAGCTCTGAAGGAGTTCAAAAAAGCCTCTGCCTCAAGAAACCTTTTTCTTCAGCAGAACTGAGAATTTCTGCATGAAGAAAGAAGTCCTATTTTTCTCCCTGTCCACCTTATCTTACCTTCAACCACTCAGAATTCTTTCACTTTCAATCTGCTGAGTAATTTGGTTGGGGCTAACATTAACCCCCCTATAAAAGTGGAAAAAAAAAAAAAAAATCACAGCTTTCAAGGGAAACATAAATCCATGAGGAGTCCACATCCAGAATGTAGCAACGCAGAAGGAGCTAGCTATTTAAATATTAAATTAGCAATAATAAGTCATGGGTTTGTATAGGTATTAAAACATGTTTTATGAACATAAAACCAGCTTCAGTTCTCACCTCCATCCATAATATAGTATCTCTCCTTAGGGACTCCTCTGGTCTAAGGGACAGAAGAAAGCTTGAAACTTCCGCGAGGGACACTTTCTCCTGAAGAAATTAATATAATAGTTGCCAACATAATATACAACAGATAACATCTATGTAACGACTCAAGAGTCATCTGGCAAAAACCTCAGAAAAAGAAACTGACTTTTTCCTTTCTGTGACAGACTCATTTTTGCATCTTTTGGACCAACTTATCTTTACCAAGGAACACAACTTAATTTTCCCAAGTATTAAAATCTATCTGAAAGTTAATGAATGACTAAAAGAATAATGTCATTTGCTGATGACACCTTTTAAATGAATGCACATAAATGAGTAAGAGTCACCGGTAAGTACTGTTTCTGCATTTCTAAAAGGAAATTCTGCTCAGACAAGTTTATAGCTGTAACACACAACATGGAAGACAGTCTGCTCATCTAGCAAGCAAACATGAATGCTTTGACTACCGAATAATTAAGGTCTTGCTATTTCAACATTAATGGTAGTTTCAGCATTCTGGTATTACCAATACCTTTATTCTCTTAGGTACTTCAGAAAAGTCAATTTAGTTTCCATCTGTTAAAAGCCAAGTTTAGACAGTGGATATCGTAATAGGATACTATTCCTTAACCGCTGCATGAAAACCCTACAAGAAAACACCAACTAATAAAGGCAATGGAAAAAATAAATCTTACGAAAACCAGAAGTTAAACAGAAGCATACCCATGCTTACATAGCACAATTTTTTCAGTAGTCACTAAACAACCTGCAAATCCAGTAAAATCAGTTGTCCCATGTTGTATTTAGCAATTTTTTGAAGTGTTTATGCTGTACAAGTGTTAGTGTATTTCTATTAGACCAGGAACAAAAAAAAACTAAAACGAAACTCACCACATCTGTCAAATGCATGGCTGTTTGAAGAAGATAGCACTGAGCAGCTCCACGCAACAAAATCTGGTGTGTAATCATAGTACACTGGAGGACATCTCTGCAAAGAAGAAAAATATGCACTGTAGAAAACACGCACTTAGGAATTTTAAACATTTGCTAATTATTAGCAATTTTCAGTGTATGAGGTTGTATTTAACATGCGTAATTCTACTAAGTATAACACAGTCACTGCCTGATCAGACAGCATACAATCTGGAATCAAGACTACTGCTATATGTACTTCCAAAAAAATGGTATTTACACTTGGATAAGCATATACCTGACAAGATAAAAAGCATGGAAGGGGGGAAAGCAGAACAAAACCAAAACTAAAGGAACAATCCCCATGATTACACCAGCTCAAACTGGTAATTTAATAATTGCATTTCTATCTGTAACAAATTTAGAAATAAAATGTTTGCCATCAAATTCTCACTCTAGCACATAACTGCAAGAAACCTTCAATGCTCTTTTACCAGCAGAGGTGTGTCTTTTTTTTTCTTGTAAATTACTTTTATCCAGTGTTCCTTCAACCCCCATTACGATTTTATTTCAAAGGTCAAATTTGATTAAACTGGAATAATTACCGATTTTCAGTGGCTCTAGGAAGTGAAAGCAGACACTTAGGAAACATCAGTGTGATTAAGCACAATACACATGCCAAGAACTTTTACCTCGCCTTTTATTACAAGTCTTTCAGTTTTCAGTTTTGTGGGCTGTCCCCTGATATAGCCTCAACTGCCATTAAATAAGGTTTTAATGTCACTAGAAGAAAAGGAAGAAGTCTGATATATATCAGTTAGGAAGTATGGAAGACTAGGGAAACATGATGCCAAAAAAGCAGTGATGACAAAGGACTGAAATGCAAAACACTCATTTTTATAAGTCACACAGAGATATAAACACATTGGTTCTTAAATTGCTTTCCTCAGGGAATCAGACATAAAGGAGAGAGAGCATTCCGTTCCCACGCAAAACCATCACATCCTCTGAGAGGTAACAAACATGAACTAAACCCTGGCTCTCCAGATGTTCAGCACATTTCTTTACAAGAAGTCTGTAAGAGCAAAATGCAGCGTACATTTTACCTTAAAGCACGAAGTCCTTCGGTGCCCAGTACTTTACATGCAGGAATATATGCCAGAGCCATAGAAAGAAACAAAATGGGAACAGCGCACCAATGTCTACTTGTCATCTTCTGAATAAATTTTAACAGGAAACTACCTTAAAATAAAAGTAAACAAAACAACAAATACAGAGTGATTTCTTTTTCTCCAATGCATTTAAACAGACCCCAGCAGGAAAGTGTTATGATCATTTCTGAAAATTAAAGGAAAAAAAAAGAATAATTTCCTAATTATTACAATGAAAAGAGTACATTCCTAGTAAGTCTGTAAGGCAAATAGGATAAGGAGATAACCAGAAATAAACCTGATTCTGGCTTTGGGGATCTGCACTAATCACCATATCACCATATTCAGTAATGGAATTTTAACTCTTTTTAGAGCATTAGACAATGCCTTTTTTAAGCTGCTACTCAGCCTGTGTGATGGCAGACCAAAGCACACGGCAATTCCACCAGTCTAATGGATGCTGGCATGGCCAGAGCAAGCCCCAAGACGACACCACAGCTACAATTCGTAGCAGCAGGTCACCCAGTCTCAGGGTTGTTAATCACAGAAAACAAAACCAAAAACAAAACAAAAAGAAAGCGTAATTCTAAAGATTTTGCTCAGCACAGTACTGTCTGCACTGACAAATACAGAAAAAAGAATCTGTAAATACTGTTCACCTTCAGAACTTCAGAGTTTGTTTGGCTTTTTAATAAAAAAGTAAGTCTGCTTCAGTTTGCCCCTAAACCAATTTTGTAGCTTAATATTGCAGCATCCCTCAACGCCTCTGAAGACCTCCTTCTTCTGCAGAAACTTCATTGCCACAAGGAGAACTACTTGTTTTGTCTCTCTCAAGTAATGTAGAAAGACTGTGGTAAATGTTTACATGAGATACAGAAAATGGGTCCATAGTTTTCATTTGGTTTCCTTATTTAAAAAGATAAAGGTGAGATTAAAACATACCTTTTTCTTCCTCTGGAAGAAGCATGACATAAGTAGCCAAGAACTTCTGTAGCCTCATTCCTAAAGGAGGACAGGCTCCCATTAACTGACCTGGTGTCCTGTTGGGTGTTAAAACATCAAATACACAACTGGCACGTTAATAGCTGCAAGTAGGATTGCCCTTAAACAAAACCAAAGTGCAGTTCAGCGGTTAATATGCTGCAGAGACAGAGACGGGAGGGCATCAGCTCGCGTCCCCCGCATAGCCCAGTATTCCAGCAGTGCCCAGCAAACGCACAGAAGATGGGGACAGTCACAACAGCATGACTCCCCCTGGCCACCTACAAGGACATGCAGGCGGCACACACTGGCATTCGAGCGCAGCCTCAAGTCAAGTTACTCAGGACCGAAAGCATCTTTAAGTGGGGCTCACAGTAAGAAACAGCACCGCCAGTTGATGCCCGTGCCTGCACCCACAGAACATCACGGCCCATGGGACAACATCAGGGCCACACAATGGGGATGTGACCAGTCTGACTTGGCAAATAGCAAAGACAAATTACCTACATCAAGCATGCTAGGGAGCAAGATTATAAAGTCAGTATAAATAAAACTACTGACCAGCACAGGAGGTTATAAGTAAAGACGGAACAAACACTCCATGAGACCAACAGGGCCAACCTGTGTCCCATGAGAAGTCTCAGAACCCTGGCTCTCAAGGATTAGCATCAGACAGACATGAGATTTTACAGTTTTCTCTTGTACAGCTTGACATTAACCACAACAACTTGGTACATTCTGGATGTACTCCAACATGCACCTTCCTGCACATATGCCACCACGTTTCACCAGAAATACAACAGTTAAGAGAGAAGATTACGACACATCAGTCCACCGCAGCTCTAACATACACGCCAAAACACTCCACCCCTGCTTCAGCTTCTGACTTTGCATCGGTGCATCCCCACACAAATCATACTGCAGCCAGCTGACGGAGATGAGACACAGGTAACTGCTGCGAGAGCCCAAAGAGGTCACGTTGGTCCTGTCACGTTTCGACGAAACAACCTATTTTGACCATGCTTTATCCAGATACCCAGAACCACCGAATCCAAACTTCTCACCAGTTTGATGACAGTTGCATTCCCCTCTCCTACCCAAAAGCACATAAAGAGACAGCGTCAACTTTTCCAGCTGCCCAAGAAGGTCAGCCCATCAAGGCTACGCCAGCATCGTTCTGAATGGAGTTCCACATTGCTGGCTGAAGCATCCAAGCCATTTCATCTGGCACAATGCTGAGTGCATAAAGTGCATTCATACTCTCCAGGCAACTAACACAAAGGACTCAACGCCATCAGTACACTGAACGCACAGCAACTTGCAACTCCTCAAACTTTTATCTGTTCTTTATGTATTTGCACCAAGGGAGGCCACTGTAATCTGTCAACCTCAAATAGTCTCCTCTGAAAAAGTATTATTTTCCCAAAAGATAATCTGGCACTGTCAAAAAAACACTTGTCAGTTATGAATTGGCAACAATTAGAGCAGCCCCTTCTTTCCGCGTGGCAAGAAAATGAGAAGATAAAAAAATACTTCACCAAGTTATTCATTTATCATTTCTCACTTCATTTCCAAATTTATATTTCAACACCAGGTATAAAACAGGACCTTGAGGCATCCCTGTGTTCCTATTATTAGAGTAAAATTGAAACCACTTCATCTTACTCACAGCCACCCACCTTTCCCAAAAAACTCTTTACCTGTCAGGAGTTCAGCAACACCATTTGTTTATTAATGTGTCTTCCTTTATCCGCGACTTTACCCACATACTCTAACCAGTATTATTAGAATACTTTCCCCATAATTGAAACATTTAAAAAAAAAAAAAAATCAGTGGTTTACCTGCTATAGAGGGAACTTTCTGAGAGGGCATCCATTAACGGTCCAATAATAAACTGATAAAAGGAAACAAGAACAATGGCTAAATGTACACTTGCAAGGCACTGTTACATAGAGGCTAACTAGACATTTTTCTCCAGAAAATGAGAAGATAAAAAAATACTAAGTCATTAATTTCTCATATCTCACTTCATTTCCAAATTAATATTTCAACACCAGGTATAAATTAGGACATTGAGGCATCCCTGTGTTGCATTCCTTACTAAAGTGTAGGCTGGTTAGAGAGTCAACCTACGTACAATACTAATCAGAAAAAAAATCAGAACTTTACACTCACAATATTTCCTCCCACACACAGAGTATTTTCAAATGTGGTTTTTAACGGGATACAGTAATATGCTGGTTATACTAGAGAGACATTCATCTCCTCTCAGGGTTATGTAGCAATGGATCTTCAAAATCTGTCCTTGAGTAGGGGACAACATGCACAGACTTGGAAGTCTGTTGACCAGGTTTATCCAAGACTCTGTTCAATCAATTAATATTAATCAGTAATTTGGAGAGGTTCAGGGGGCTCTGAAAATCTGAAGCATCCGTCACCCCTCTGAGTATTTCTCTTCTGATAACAAATCTCAATAAATTGGGAGCCGACTTTAATTACGGAACATTAGTTTGAAATACAGGAACGAATGACTGCACTCAAAACCACATTCCCTCTAGCATGGCCATTTTTCAAGTAATTATGTATTTGATGCCACTTATAAATACTGCTATCACTTGCACAGCTAAATAAGAGGGTATTTTTACAGAACATGTCTAATTCCAACACTACTGAGGCAATTAGTGTTAAGACGTATTACAAATTAGAGCATCTGTCTTTTCTGGCAAGTAACAGTAACAGCCTTACCTCCGCAAAACCAAGTGGATTTGGAAGATGCCTTGTTTCATAAAGCTCCAGAAAATGAAGAATGCCTTCCTTCGTCAATGTTTTATTCTCACTCTCAAACATCCGTTTATAAATGCACATGTGCCATGATGGGTGAAACAACCAACAACCTGTTACAAAAGCAAATTCTTCTAAACTGACACAGAAATGACAGTGACACATTAACACACTGACATTCTAGACAACATTGTAGTCAATTCACAGGACATTTCAAAAACATGATTATAGCTATCAGATTTGTAAAAATACCCTGTTCAATCTCCAATACAAGAAATTACTAACATGACTTTCAAAACTTACCCTCCAAATTCCAGAATGTGAAACCCACGTCCATTTCCCTGCAACTCTCCTCATACCAACATTGTATTCACCTGCAACACTGTCACATTAATAGTCTTCCCACTTTACAAATCTCTAACATCTTGCCTTACTTAATTAGATGTGCTCCGTTTTGCCCTACAGAAGATGACATTACACCCTTCAACATGCTGTCTCAGCATTTTATTTCCTCTCTCCCGCTTCCAACGAGCTGGAGTTTCCCCCCCCCTTTTACAAAGTTGTGCAGGTGACTTGGGTCATGTGAGCCACCCCAAGAATCTATGGCTTTGTTTTACTTTCATGTTAGCTGAAGTAAAGCAAAACATAGTGGGAAAGGACCATTTAGTCGGGTTTGCTGACAAAGTATTTCAAGATAACACAGTAAGCAATAAGCATATGCTAGGGTTTGTTCTTCTCTGAGCAAAGCAGCACTGCCTGTGCGCATTTGCCAGGCAACCTACGCGTGTAGCAGGGCCACCAAAACTGGAATAGCCACCCAGAAAACAGCTAATTGGAGAAATGAAACGTAACAAAAAGCCACTTCTAAAACAGCAGCAGAAAAAAAAAAGTGTGACTTAACTGCCTAATATTTAGGAGATGTTTCAGAAAAAGTCATCTCTTACCTTTGTCCCCCGATATACCATGCTCGTATAAACTGTTCAGTTTTGGTAATACTGGCTTTATGACATGGATCTGAAATGCAAATCAGATGTGATGTAAGTAGTCAGTCTGCACCTCAAACCTAGGAACTGGCACTTAGAATTTACTATCAACAGCATTCATATAAAAATTGACAATATAACTGTACTTGAAGAAACCTGCAAGGCCTGTGCAGCTGATCCCAGCACTTGGTATGGAACATTCAATCACAGCTTAGCGCTGAAGAAAAACTGATAGTTCCATGTTACCGTATTTTAAGGACGGTACTTGCTAATAACCAACCATTCTATCCACCAAAATTAGAACAGAACAGCACAAATCCCTACAATTAAACGTTTATGGTAAACACTATTTCTCTCAGTTATGGGACCATTACATACAAATAAGCTATAAAGAGGTGGTCACAACTAATAGCTGCCACCACAATACCACAGAGGTATGGAAGTCTCAGGCCAACCCTGGGGGTCACTGAGGGAATCTCTCTGCCGAGTACAGCAGGCGCCAAGTCAAACCCAGGCATTTCCACCCAAGGCCACAAGCACCTTCCCACACAGACCACACAGTCCGCTCAGAGGTTCATTCGCCAAAACGGGGCTGCGGCAGCTAAGGAACGGGCGACCCGCGGGCTCGCAATCAGCTGCCACCCCGGTTCTTCTCCCTCAGCCCGGTCCCCTGCTTCAAGCGGAATGACTTCAAGGACAGCGAGCTCCCAGCTTATCCTAAACGAATCACACGCGCTGCGCTTCGAACATTTAAAACTCCAGGTAAAAACATCCCTGTTAATACTTACCTGGGACCCCCCCACCCCCCGACTGAGGGCTTTACCCGGAGCGAAGTCCCGCGGTATGCGGATCGACACCGATACCCTCTGATTGCTCTGGCCGCGCCAGCCGCTGCACCCTTGAGCCCAC
>Ga0181612_150780_pt1 | contig 10666 bp, 13 predicted proteins | sample HoacroProtozoa21_FD_119630 | JGI IMG/M metagenome (GOLD analysis project Ga0181612, IMG submission 119630) | Hoatzin crop microbial communities from Cojedes, Venezuel. Combined Assembly of Gp0051906, Gp0051904, Gp0051908
AAAAAAAAAAAAAAAAAAGCCACCCACAAAACCCCTAACCACCCTAACAGAGGGAGTAAGCAGGCGATTTCTGCAGCCAGCAGCAGGCTGCCTTGCATGATGCTTGCACAGCCCCTTGGCAGCCCATGGTAAATTGTGAAGTTGTTGAAGCAGGGCCCTGTGCTGGGTCAGGCCAGAGGCGCTGTGGGTCCTCTGACCATCACATTGGCAGAGCCTGTCTTCGCGGTTTCTGTAAGGATACACCGAGCACTCGTGTTTCAGCTTCCTCGCTGCGCTGGGAGAAGAGTGAACGCATCGTGATCTTTGCAGAGCTTGTCAGCAGTGGGCAAAGAAGCGCAGAGGCTGAACTGAGCCGACTGGTTTGGGCGATTCGGAGCCTGCAGGAAGAAGTCAGCAGGCTGCGTTTCATCTCTGCTTCCTCTGCTCCAAGCACAGATGGGAAAAACAGGAGGGGGAGGGAGGAGAGGTGAAGAGAAAGTGAGAGACACGAGGAGGGAGATCTAGCACAACACTGGCAGGGTTGTTGGAGCAATCTAAGACTTAGAGCAAAACAGTGCTTTGGGGTAATGCAGGATTAGGGAAACCTTTTTTTGGATTTGCTGTTCTGACTGTTTTGATCTGAAGGACTGGAGTCAATTGCAAAGTAAATAATTCAAATCTTTCTTTTTCTTCCTCTAAGAGTAAGGAACAAGCGCTCTGGCTGGCGCTGGCTCCTGCGCTGGGCTGGCGGGGAGGCTGTGCTGCTGCGGGTGGGTGCGGGGCTGCAGGGTGCCGGGTCGCTGTGTGAAGGTGTCTGGAAGCAAGCGGAGCCCAGGGCATGCTGCGGCTGCCTGGTGTCCCTGCGGGCAGTGACGTCCCCCGTGATGCGCTTTGGGATGGGTGTCTGGGTTACCACAGAAACGGCATTGCACAATATCTTGCGTATCTGAGGTGAGAGGGAAACCAGTACCTACACTGGGAGCAAATGGGGAGCTGGATTTCTGCTCTCATTCCCAGAGCAGAAGAAAGCTCCTTCCCAGCAGCTCTGCCCCGTGCCTTTCTTTTGGACTCACCCAGGCGACTCACACCTGTGTCACCATCCCTGGGAGCTGCGGGCTGGGTTGTGTGTGGGGCTGGAGGAGCAGGGCTGAGCACCGCGCACTCCACACCATCACCTTCCTCCCCCACAGCCCTCTGCACGCCTGGAGAGGAGGAAATTCTGCCAGAGCTCACCAGACACGGAGGTGAATGACCCAGACCCCCAGCAGACGTGGCCTGTTCCCATGCCGTGCACGTGAGCACTTGTGTGATGGCAGAGGTAGAGGCACTGGTGCGTGTGGGTATGTCAGATCAAGTCCTGAGAGTGTGTGTTCAGGGTGGAAGAGCCTGAGCCTTGCTGCTACTTTTCTGGCTCCTCCAAGGCTATCAAAGTCCTCCAGGTAAAGCAGGGAAGTCAGGACATGACAGCTCTAATGTAAAACTGCAGCAGGAGGAGACGGCTGCTTTCAAAAACAACCTTTGCAAGGTCGTCTCTGAGCAAGGCGAAGAAGCAGCAGAGGGCTTGAGCACTTTTCTGCAATTCAGCTTGAAAATAACTGGATCTTGCCCTTTCTTTATGGGAAGGGAAGCATGTGATGACAGGTCCCCAGAGCTTTTATTTTGAAGCCAAATGCTTAGAGTGCATGAAGACAGCAAAAGCATTTTCCTTCAGGCGATACAAATCAAATAAATGGAGACAGTGCACCGCAGTTCTGTGCAACAGTCCACACGAGCGGCACTCCTATCTTGGGGTCGCGAAGGCATCGGTGACAGGAGGTGCCCAGAACCGCCGGCGTCAGCAGCCCTTCTGCCCCAGACGTTTCCTACCCGCTTGGGTCTGCGTCTCTGCCCTGGTGTAACTTTCTGCTGGAGTTTTTACAGCCGGGTTTTCCTGCCTCCTTGCTAAAGACGGGCGCGTGAAGCCGTCAGTAGTGTTTAATTACAGCATGCAGAATAAGCTCTGGGAGAGGCTGTCGGGTTTAATGGACTCCCCATTCACCGTGCAGAGCTGAGTGGAGTTGCTGTGAGAGTATATGCATTTTTTTATTGTCCTTGGACTGGGATAGGGCATTGCCCTGTTCTTCCTACCCCCAGTGCTGTCATAGCCATAGCCCAGGCTGCTGCCCCAACAAGAGAGGTGTCGCAAAGGGACCTGCCCTCATGGGCTGGGTATCGCAGGGTGCTCAGAGCTCTGTGGAGATGGTGGGGTAAAGCCCAAAAGATGATGCTGGGACTCTGCAGAGCTGCCCCAGGCACCTGCGAGCACCCCTGGGTGGGGGTGGGCTGTAGCGGGGCAGCTGCCTGGTGTGACCCAAGGAGCTGCTGAGAGCCCAGCGAGCAGCAGCTGGGACCCTGTGCACCAGTGCTTGCGGTGGGGAGGGGCTGTGTGCTGGCCCCGTAGTGGCAGGGGGCTCGCAGCTGTGCCCGGTGCGTCATGCAGACCGGGGAATGGAGGAGGGCTGGATGCAGTTAACTTGCCTTTGCTGAACTAATGTCTGCTAAACAAATGATCCTGAGTACAAACTGAATTGTAAGCAGCACTAAAGACAAGAAATGAGCCAGTGGATTTTGTAATGGCTCTAGAGCTCTTATCCTCTCGTGAATGGGGTTTTACAGCTGTCATAAGTGAGCCATCTCCTTGGAAATAAAACATTTTTGTTACAAACAGCACTTCAAGTGTTGCAGGCTATTTAATAGATGGCGCTTGTTTCCGATTAAAAGAATCATTCCCTTGGCTTGTGTGGTTTGTGGCTGGACTACCTGCCCCAGCTGCAAGCTGGAGCAGTCCAGTGGAGGCCACCAGCTCTTCTGCAGTGCTGCTGGGGGAGGGGGACCGGAGCTCTGCTCCCACGCTGGTTTGGAGTTGCTCACCCTGATCCCTTCCCTGTTTTGCAGCAGGCGGCGTGCAGCACGGACACTCGGTTCTGCTTTCCCCGTCCCTCCAGCCAGGAGTTACTGCTTTATTTACCCACACCACAAACAGTGCAGGGAAGAAGCTTTTATTTAAAGCCCCTGGAAATGAGAGTGAGATGAAGCAAGGCTCGATGGCATTGGCATAATACCACCGAGAAATCCATTTAATCCCACCGTGATGAGTTTACTACATCTCCCCATTTGATTTACAGGGCCAGAGGAATGTAGACTTTGAAATAACCAGCAGCTCTGCTCTCCGTCCTGGCCAGCTCCTGTCACAGCTCCTGGAGCTTCTGCCAGAGGCTGTAAACCAGCTCCCTGCATCTCCTGCCCCAGCTGGCCTTGCTGGAAGGGTCCATCTCCTGCCTGATCTCTGCTCTGCCTTGTGCAGGGGTGAGGACATGGCTGTGACTGTGCCACCCTGCCTGGCACTGCCTCCAGCTGTGAAGGCAAGGGGCAGTGTGCTCCAGGGTGGCCCCTGCCCAAGCTGGGGTCCTGTGAGCCCATCCCAGCACCTTGGGACCGACAGCCATGGGTTTGTTTGTGAACCTCTTGCTTCCTTAATACGTCTTCCTTCGCACTGGGCTGGACTGTGTCCAGGCAAATGCTTATCTTCCTTCCCACTGGAAGCTGTGCAGGCTCATGCCGGCTGCTGTCTGAGGAACTGCTCTCCATTTCAAAAGAAATCAAGCCAGCTTTGTTTCCAAGCCTCTATTAATCATCTTTTCCATCTCTTCTTGTCTTCTAGCAGCAGGCTCTGCTTGGCTGTTTGAGCTGGAGGATATGGGAGCCTTGGCTGGGGTTAGCCCTTGTCTAGCCCTGCTGTTTAAGCTTCCTCCTCCTGACCCTGGTCCTCTGCAGAAAACCCTGTGAGGCAGGATGGGTGGCACTGGTCTGGGCAGTTATCTGGTGGTAGGAGTGGGCACCAGGCACTTGCTCTGCTTGAGATATGCTTCTAGGTCAGAAGGTTTCCGATGTATATGAACTTGCCAAGTGAATCATCATTGCAGAAGGACCTGAGGTCTCTCCAAATCATTCACGATGCGAGTTTAAAGCCTATAGTCAACCCCAAATCTGTATCTGCCTATTTGCCATGGCTGCTGTGCCCCACCGTGGGTGTGATCTGTTCCTGTGTGGGGACCAGGGGAGTCTTTTTAAAAGCAGAAGTGACCACCCTTCCCTTACTAAGCAGGCATGGCCTCCACGGCTGCCAGTGCTCACAGCAAGAGCTCATGTGGCACCTCCGCTTGGTTGCTGGGGATGCGTCTGTGCCAGGAGTGCTCCAGACTTGGAAAAGTCACTGGTCCTCCCCCTGCAGCTGATGCACCAGAAAGGCTGATGCAGCTGTAAGAAACTGATGTTGATTACTGAACATGCTCGTGGCTCAGCTGTACCTTGGGGAGATGAGATCTGCTCAGCCTTCGCAAGCTTGTTGGCTGCGGAACAGCCCCTGCCATGTCCCATCCTGTAGCAACACCGCAGTGCATCTGGTTTCACTGAGAAACAGCCTTGCTCTCTGCATGGTCCTGTGGCTCGGCTCCTCAAAGCCTCTTCCCATCTGCTGACAGGTGTCCTGCCCCTTTCCAGCCCGTGACAGCGGTGCCGTTGGTCTCGCTGCCATGTGCCTTGGGACTGTCTGCAGCATCCTGCACGCCGGTGGCATCCACGTGCTGCTTCGTGCGTCGGCTGTCACTGTGCAGGAGAGCATACACCTGCAGAAAACTGCGGTGCACCCATGTCCCGAGGGCTGTGAGCAGTCCCGGTCTGCCCTGCAAGGAGGACCAAGGGGAGTCAGAGAGGGTCCAGCAAAGGGTAGCTGAAACGAGCCTCTCCATGAGACTGCAGGCTTAGCACGCTGGCCTGGAGCTGCCGGACCCGACGTGCTTTGTGCCGTGGAGCTGAGAGGGCAGGTGTCCTTCTGGCCCTGCACGTAAAGAGTTAAATCACGGTTGACATCCAGTCCTGCTGTGATTTGTCAGCCTGGACACATGTAGTCTATGGAGAAAAACAGGCAGGGTAATTTCCTGATTTAAATGAATTTCAGAGACCACCGCAGGAAGTAACTTGGGATGTGTCCAAAGGGTAACCAGGCCATGGAAAAATACCAGGCAGGGGAAGGGGCCAAGGGAATCAGGACGTGAATTTTCCCTGTTGTCACTGCAGAGGTGGTAGCCTCCATTGCATTTTCCAGTTACAAGTCCAGTTTAAGGAATTTAGGACGCTTTAAATGTCAGATAGTTGAAGAATCATCTCTTCCTAAGGGGAAGCTTCTGTGGGAGCCTGAGCCCTTCCCAGCTGGCATTTAATTTTATTTACTGAATTGCTTATTGCACCTGTGTCCTGAGTATAAATCAGAAAACCTCTTCGCTGCTGTGTTTCTTATCCGTAGACAAGATGCTGTATTGAGGTGATGCTTTGTTCGAGTCACCTCTGCACTCCTCCAGCAGTGCCAGGGGCCAGTCTACCCTGTTCCTCCTCTCCATGGCATGCCACAGATGCAGAGGACAGTAGCTTTCTGCTGCTCCTCACCCATTTCTGAGTCCCCACAGGGTCCCCCCCTCCATCTCCCCTTGCACCTCTTTTGGAGGAGGATGGCTCTGCTTGGTGGAGATGAGCTGTAGATGAGACTTGTGCTTTTTTCCTAACAAGACCATTTCCCAAATCAGCACATGGGATTGGAGAAGCACCCTGGGAGCACTGGGAGCAGATGCGCTGCTGGGGTTGGGGAGTCCAAGCTGTGCTCAGCTCTCATCCAGAGCTTGCCCCAAAACATGTCTGTCCTCCTTCCTCAGCCTTTCAGTGCCATACCGTGGTGTTGCTTGCTGACGTGGGGACTGTATTCCTGGTGGGGCTTTGCCGTTTGCAAAATACACTTTGCGAGCGAAAGGACTGTGGTTGGTGTCCCTCGCTGGGGCTGAATGCCAGAGGCAGGCAGCAGCCGAAGGCTGTAAAGGCAAGATATCACCTGGTTCAGGAAGTCCCAGGGCCACAAATTCTTGATGGGTGGTGGCACATCCTGGGATGCACCATTAAACTTGCCCTCTTCTCACACCCTTCTCTGGGAGTCTGCTGTGTGCCACAGCTGGACCTGGGATGCTGGGTGAGATGGGATCCTGAGCAGGATAGCCCCTTGCTGTGACCCAGGGCAGCTGCTCCTCTGCTAAATATTTGTATTTCACTGTAGCTCACAGCAGTGAATCATTCTCTCTTATTTTTCATAGTAGCTTCCAAGGGTCCCAGGCAGAGGAGGGTCCTCAGGACGCTGGTGGTTGTGTAATGCAGCAAGGACTCGCAGTGCCTGCACTCAGTGGCCTCACTTGTCAGCATGTGTCCCTGTCACCCTTGCAGCAATCCTGGCACAGACTTGGTGACAGTCCAGGCATGGGATATAAATGACAGTTCAGGGGGTCAAAATATTACTGAAAAGTATGACAGGGTCTGAACCTAGAGAGGAGAAATGAATCTGAATCAGGTTGCAGAGACCGAAGGGCTGGGCTTGCGAATGTGCTGGTCCATGTCCTGGGGACTCGGGTGATATTTCTGTACAAAAAAGAACTGGCAAAGAGTAGCAAAACATAAAGGCATGTCCCATTTATTTTCATCCCAGGGACTAAAACTTCCCCAGCAGCAAAGCTTCCCAGTCATTAAAAGTCAGTTGAATAGAAAGGCTTTTTACAAGTGCTCTCGGCACCAGCACAGGCTGGATTGCAGAGACAGTACCTGCAGAAAATACAAGCTGTAAGAAGAAGTGCTAATTGACCACTACTGAGTGAATTTATCATCCTGCTCGAGATGCAGGAGTTAATAGAATAAAAGCCTTGTAGACAGTATGGAGGTTATTATTTCAGGCTATCATCAACCTTAATTCAAAATTCTCATTCCAAGGATGCCTGAGTGAACACTTGTGCTGCATTAAAAGCTGAGTAAGCCTGGCTATTTTTTTTTATAAATCCTCTTGCTATTTCCCTGTCTCTCGTGATGTAATTGCATGCTGCTTATTTAAATAGCATCATAATCAATTACTTTCTTTAGGTTTAGAAATTTGTATGGAATTTAGCACCATGGTTAAAGATTCGGTTTGCTGGTCTGGGCTTGGATTTTGTTTAAAGAAACTGTGAAATACATGTGAGAGTCTTTCAACACAAGAGGTGCCTCAGCCCTAGGCATCTGTACCACCCAGTATGTGCTGTGCTGGGGTCCCAGGGTCTCCCAGACTGCGACTGTGAGTTAGGGAGCAGGGTCACACACAGGGGAGGAAGAGGAGGAGGTGGTGTTGGGAGCAGTAGGCTGCCGACCCCTTGTTCCTGTTCCAGCAGTGAAAGTCACGGAGAGCAGCACTTTTTGGGATGAGACCTGCAGGTGTGTCCCCATCCGCAGGGTCCAAGTCTCTGGCCTGCAGCGCGGGAGCATCCCGAGCGTGCCGCTGCAGGTCCCTGGTGGAAGGGCCCGGAGCCCCTCTGGCAGCACGGCACGGAGCCGGGACATGCAAGCATTCCTCCCGCATGCAAAATAAACCTGCACTGGCAAAGTGTGGAAATGAGTGTTTCTAGGCTCTCCTACAAAGCCCATATTCATGACTGTGCTTTTCATGTTAGCACCACGCTGCAGTCTCCCCGTTTCTTCCCAAGTCGACTCCTCCTTTCATATGGAAATCCTTCCCTCCCTCTCAATGTGTTTTCACCCATGCCAGGCTCCTGGGACTGGAGCGGAGTTTTCTCAGAGGTCTGGGCCCTTAGCTGGAGGAAGCGAATGTCCCCTGGTGACCTGGGAGTCTGAGGTGGCCGCCCCAGCGCTGGGAACTCTCTGTGCTGATCCACATCAAAGTGCTTGGCTGCCTTTTCCACTTGCTTTATGGCTCTGCATAGAGATAAAACCTATGAAAGATCCAACAGTAGATTCTCATGCCTGTCACAGGGCTAAAAGTGGTGATCCGTCATGTGCTGGCCATCCCTCCCTCCCACGGTGCAGGGCTGAGGATGTGACTGCTGGGGCACTTTCCAGGCTCCGCTTCAGAGGGAGCAGTGCATTACGGGTAGCACTGGTCACAACTGGTGGCTGTGTCCTCTGCTTGCGGAAGCTGGGAAGCTCACAAGAGGTCTTTCTGGGAGCAGGAGTGGCAGCAGTGCCCTGCGCTGGATGGGATGCTACGGTGGGAAGGCGGCTTGGGCTGGGGAGGACGCTGAACAGGATGCGTGCCGGTGTCGCATCACTTGGCTGGATGTGAAGTTTCTTGCGTCAAAATAAAGCATTCACTTGCTTTGCTTTGACTTTGCAATGCCTGTGTGCTTCGGGTGGTGTGTATCCCAGCAGAGCTCAATAGCAAACTGAAGGCTGATGCTGTAGAAATAAATATTCCTGTAAGTAAAGAGGGAGTCTGAGAGCAAGCCTTGCTCCAAGGCAGGCAGCTCCGGGAGGGGACACGGTGTTCCTGCCCCGCGGAAGGACATTTGGAAATGCTGTGCTGGTGGGACTTGCCGGGTTAACGGAGTCTGGGGAGGGAAACGGCTGTGGGTGTGGGGCCGAAGCTCAGATGCTGAATATGCTGCACCCAGAGCTGGCTGAGCATCCTGCACCCAGGGTCCTCTCTCGGGCAGGTGCGCAGCCTGAACTGGAGAGCTCAGTTTGCACCTACACCAAAAATAAACATGTGGGAACACAAGACCTGTGAGGGAAACAGGCAGCAAGGCTTTTCTCATGGTACCCCAAAGAAAAGAAGAGCAGATACCTGCAATAACTTGCTGTATTAAGCTCAAGGGCAGCGTCAGCGTCTTGGAAGCAAGTGAAGTCGTTTGCGGTATCCCGTTACTGCAAATATGCTTCTCTGCCACTAGAAGGGACGAGTCATTAGTGACACCAAGAAACCACTTGAGGAAAATCTGTGTGGATTGATCCGCTGTGGTGGATGAGATATATTCTGCTGTCTTTTAGCAAGATGACGCATTTGTGACAGACTCCTATTTAGTGTGTATTGAAGGTCCCCCTGAAACCTCCAGCTTTATTTATGAAAACACTCCTGGGGCACCAACTGCGCTCTGTGCAATTTCATTCAGGCTTTTCAGTGGGTAGAGCTTGAATTAAGCATGTAACTGCCCACAAAAAAACATTCGTTTTATTGCTCTCCTGGTGGGAGAGAGTAGAAGCCGCGGCTGGGATTTGGAGGGCTGCATATCAAACCCACCAGTGTCTAGACAGAAAACAAATATGGTGCTGGGAGGGACGTGGCGGCCTGACCCTTTGCTGTGCGGATGTGGTCTGGGGAGGATGGTGAGGACAGTGAGATGGACTAGGGGAGAAACGCAGCTGAGGATGTGGGGGCTTGGTGGCCCTGGAGGGCTGCTCTGCCTGGATGGCTTCGCGCTGGGGACTTCCCTCTGGCCCCACTGCGACACTGAGGGCTTAGAGCAGTTAAAACATTTACCTGCCTTAAGCTTTTAAGACCTCTCTGATGGCCTCACGTGTTCATCTGCATGAAGAGCTTAGGGTGCCCTAAGCAGCCTTACCTCCTTCAGGAGGCTCAGGGCTCGGAGCTGCCACTCAGCGCTGTGGAGCGTTTAACAGGATTAGTGCTCGGCAGTGCGGCTCTGCCACGTCCCTGCCCCATGCAGGAGGGGAGCCTGGAGCAGGTTTCCCCCACGGCCACCCTGTGATGGCTGGAGAGCAAGGGGGTGGGTGATGCTGCCTGTCAGCTTGTCTTTGGGGTATGTGCAGGTCCTCATGAAGAGCCGGGTACCATCAGAAGCAAGGGCCAGGGATGCTCCTGAAGGTTTGCGTTGGCCTGGCGGGGCTGGTCCAGCTGTGGTGCAGCAGGGACCCAGCCTGAGCTCACTGATCAAAAAGCCTCTTGAGCAGCAACGCTGGCGTGCATCGATCGCCTGAGCAGGCGTGCCTGGAAGTGAGCAGATCTCTGCTGTGACTTTCGCAGAAACCACAGCATTTCACAGCAAGTGTTGAACAGATTCCCCCCTGCCGCCCTCCAGCCCTGGCTGCTGATGGTTCCTGGCAGCCCGGCCGGTTGTGCATGGCGAGGCCGTGTGCCGGCGGCGGGACAGAGGAACCCGCTGTCCCTCCTGCCCGTTGCTCGGCAGGGTGTAAAGCCGGCCTGTGGGCAGCGCACGCTGTGCTCAGCGCTTCCAGTTACTGCCTGGCACGGCCACCAGCAGCACTCTGGGGATGGGTAAAGGAGCAGCAGAGCTGTCGGCACAACCCAGCGCTTGCAGCTCCAGCTGCGTTTGGGAAGAGCTGCCAGCCCCCTCCTTGCAGGTAGGGATTGCAGTGCACCCCGGCCATCGCCCAGCTGTGTTCAGAGGGACTGATCCTGGCCGCAGCTATGGCAGGGCTGTCCTCTCCCACCCCCGGCACTGCTCCCCATCTCCTCCAACAAGCCCCATCCCTGCTTCCATCTGTTTGGGCAGAAACAGGGCTGCTGCTGTCCTGCTTCCCTACGGAAACAAGGCTTGTGCAACTGCGGGTGCCTGCCTGGTCACCTCCTCCCCTTCCAGGGATGCCTACGGGCATGTTTCATGTTGGGGCCCCAGAGGTGAGCAGGAGCAGGCAGCGGGTGAGGGTCCCCAGGGCGGCACTCACCCACCATGCTCAGCCTGCCTGGGGCAGCAGCAGCCCCCACCCAGCCCGCGGTCTGGGGGCAGGAGGCAGCTGAGGGCAGCGTGACGTGCGGCCTTTGCTGGTGTTGCGGCCGTGTCTGCGGGGAAGGGGAGTGCTTGTTGCAGGGGCGTAA
>Ga0181612_167501_pt1 | contig 10666 bp, 6 predicted proteins | sample HoacroProtozoa21_FD_119630 | JGI IMG/M metagenome (GOLD analysis project Ga0181612, IMG submission 119630) | Hoatzin crop microbial communities from Cojedes, Venezuel. Combined Assembly of Gp0051906, Gp0051904, Gp0051908
AAGGGGGTGTGTAAGTCCGTAGCAGCGCGTGGGTGGAAGAGGAGGGGGGGGGGGGGGGGGGGGGGGGGTGTGTGGGTGTGTGTGCAGAGAGACAGTTCTCCAAGATGCCTGCATACCTAAAACCATCTCCACAACTTAAAATTATCAAAAGGTCAGACATAAAAGGCAGCAATTCATAAATACCAATTAGCACCTTGCCAGTGATTACATGATAACATTTACTGATGCATAATTGAATAGCAAAAAAATTAAAAAACAGAGAGCGTGGGTAGATTTAATAATTAATTCCTCCCACACTAATCAGTTTCTGACTATTTATTCTAATAAGCACAATTATATATTCTTACTTCCTTTTTCTTTTCTTCTTCCTTTGTGAGTAACAAACTCTGTCTTTCTAAAACCAAAGTGGGAGACCATTGCACATAACATAGTAAAAATAGTTTTTAAACAATCCTAAATTCCTAAATGTTTTAATTGTACACAAGTTTTTGCTTCATTACTTGATACTATTAGGATTCTTTGTTTTATGAAACAATAGTAATTTTGAGCTGTCCTATTTGGCTCATCTTCCCTCAAACCTTCTTCCCAAATCACATGCTTGTAATCTAGTGCGTTTATGTCTGTGTGTTAGTATGCACATACATTCATAGCCATCATCCACTATCCCAGCAGCTGGGTTGTGGTTAAGGACAGCTCTTCTCCGCTTTCACAGGTCCAAGCAGACAGAAGAGTGTACATTACTCAGCAGTTACAGGGTGAGTCATGTCAGGATGTAACTATCTGGATTAAAGCACTGATTTGCAAGCAGCCACAGTGAGTTTGTACATCCTTTTACTGTACAAGGGATGCACAAGAAGAGCTGTCAGAAACGTGGCTGAATACAATGCTTAAAATCACACATAGGTCTAGTGACTAGATGTGCTATGAGCACAACCTATCACAGTGACTATTAACTACGGGGAAGTGTCAAAATTAAGTCAAATCAGATTTTTTTTTTCTCTAAATTAGAGCCAAACTTTATCTTTTCACAATATTTTGTTAGGCCAATATATTCGGCAGTCCAATGCTGGAACAGTTTTGATAGAAAAATCACAACAGCAAGGCACAAAATCCTCTAGAGGCCATACGGAAACAAAATTGGTGCAACACTGGTTGGAACACACAAAGAGTATCCAAGATTTTGATACAGCCCACCCAGCAGGTGGGTTTCATCCATGGAAAGAAAGACAGACATTTTGTGTCGTAATTATATAGGAAAAACAAAACAAAAATCCCAAGCCCATTCCCCAAGCTTCTGAAACACTTTCAAGGTCTCAGGAATAGTGTTCTCTGTTCAACACTCACCACCACCAACCACCATGCATGCATACGCACCCTTCCAAATATCAGTACTTCCTGCACTTCAGAAAACACCCAAAGAAAAGTCGCAGGGGTGTGGGGAGAAGCACTTGAACCACAAAGACTAGTAATGCTCTAGAAATCCAAACCTTACAGTCATGTCTTTAACTGACATGAAATAAAATCTGCAAAAGCACAGGGCTGAACAAAATCCTTTGCACCAGTCACGCATTCCCCAGTGAGCACCAACCAGCAATCTTCTGTTACTCCACAATGTTTGGCACTAAAATTTTCTCCTCCCCCTTGCAGGAAACAGAAGTACAAAACATAAGCACGACCCATTCAAGAGCAACTAAAAGCCCAAGATACCAAATTTCTGAGGTGTTGATTCACCATGCCTGTAATCATCTCTGCAGGCCTCTAAAGACACTGCTCGTGCTTCTGGCTTGCCTCTCATATCTCGCAGGCGAGCTTTGGTAGGAGTTAAATAAAGGGACTGCAGAGCCCTCAGGCAGAAAACACTCAGGAATGGAAACCCTTCAGAAACCACTGTGTTTCTTCTGCGTTTCGATAAGGAAGATGTTGGCTGCAAGGCAAAACTGATATGCAGAAGCCTCTCTCCCACAGTAAAGTAATACCAGTACAAGTAGGTAGAACCACATGAAGTTGTTTGTCTATCCAGTCACACCCTGCAGACTTATTCTAGTGAACCTGGCTAAAATTCAACAGAAAAAAAAAAAAAACAGAAGAAATCATTCTGTTTAGAAAAAGCACCCTATTATAATAAAATATCTCTTGCTTTACTTGCAACACTCAAATATAGTAATGCTGCATTCCATATGTGCTATACAATTGGTTAAGTAAAATCAGCCTAGCTAGCATTGAAGAACAACTCATAATAACTAGAGTTGTCTGCTTTTGGTCTTGTTCAGGGGTTTCTTTTGGTGGGGTGGGGAGAGGTTGGGGGTGGTGTTGTTGAGTTTGGTTTTTTTTTTTTTTTAAATCATTATCATGCATCTGCCCTCCAGATATTTTATTCCATAGAGGTCACTGTATTTTGCATAACACATTTTTTACCTTGCATTTCACCTTCATGACATGCAACATTAATACATCGTTAAAGTGACAGCTCTTTCCAGTGATGTATTAATTTAACAGTTCACATCAGAATGTCCTAGAAAATACGGTACTAAACAGATTAAACTCCAGTAAGGTATTCTGGCCAAGATTGCTTCAACTAACAGACAGGACAGAACAGGATTTAGAAACAAAAAAAGCTTCATAGGTAGACATTTGGAACTCCATAGCACACACACAGAGGTATGGGTGCGGGGGGATGAAGCTGCAGGTGCATCTCTGAACTTGGCTTTTAACAGAGTCAAATGTCTCTCATTTCTCCCATTTTTCTCTTCCTGCTAACACTTGGATGCTAAGTTGGAAGCGTCTGGGATTTGGGGGTTAGGTGGTGGTGTCTGTTTTGGTTTGAAACAAAAAGAACGGAAAAAAAACAAAAAAGGTCTTCCTTCTCATTTGCAGAACCATTAACGGGCTTTGCAAAACGCACCGAGTCAAGCACAGATTCTGTGGCCACGCACGCCCGTGGTCAGAGGAACACTGTGACCCTCCAGGCCCTGAACGGGCACACAAAGGCTTGTGCTCCAGACAAAGAGCTGAGAAACAAGCGTTGCTGAGACCGAACGGGGCAGCGTGACATGAAGTACCGCTATGGGAACAGTAAGGATCTAGTCAGTGAGGTACGTTGATTACAGATCAGTTAGGTAACCTGTGGACAGGGAGTGACTTCACACATCCAGGGCACTGGGAGCACAGGCTGGAGCAGGCAGCAGCACAACCTCCTGGATATTTCCTAAGTCCTTTTAAACCACGATAATTTATTGGGAGGTCTTTTTACAGAGTTCAAAGCTGAAAAGTACTTGCATCTTAATTCCTATCCTGTATCAGATTTCATCACTCAGTTGACAAAGCCGCTAAGAAAACAGAAAATAAAAACATGTCAAATTCATCTATTAGAGTAGTAGAAGAAATGAACGCAGGTCAGAGTAATCACTTCAAGTGCTCTCATTCACTATTCTGGCAGAATCAAGTCTTTTCTTTGCAATCGACTCCTATTATACTGGGTTCCTTGGGTAAGCTAATACAGGTTCTGAGTGTTTAGGAAGTGGGGGAGGGGGGTGGAATCAACCTTAGGTTATCAATTGTTTGCTTTGCGCAGCTCATTAGGCTGGAAGGAACAATTTTTTGCACTAGATTATTCTCTATTGTTTGTCACGAGCCTTAAGTTGAGTGTACCAAGCCAACTAACAGTCGTCTTACTGTTGTACAACACACTTTTTTTCTGGAATATGTTTTCAAGCCCCGAAATTCAGTTTACCTAGTAAAGCAGAAAAATACATTGAACCACAGTGTCCCACATCCTTGGTGAGTGCTTTAATCACCATTATACAAAAAAAAAAAAGAAGAAAATAATCTCTAAAATGAAAACAATCACATTCCATTCCTACTTTATTTTGGGGAGAAAAAACATGGCCGTTGCTGAACTTGTGAACAAAAGGCTATCGATACCTACCCACTGTCTCAGGCTACAAAGGCTAAGATCGCCAGGGCAGGGAGGTATCTACCTGCTGTCCTTAGTCAGGTGTCAAAAGTACCAAAGAGCAATATTAAAACCAACCCATCTTTTCCCATATTCATAAGGATGGCTTTAGATTCCCCTTATAACATATCAGACTCTTAGTCGAGGAAACAAACTCGAGTTTTTGCACTATGAAATTCTTTAGATTTCATTTTCTTGTGGTTCTTCAAACCCTGTGGCATTTTTTGTACCCCTAAACCAAGTAAGGGAGGAAAATTTTTTTTTTTAAAAAGTACTGCTGAACAATTTCCCTTTCATTCTTGTTGTGAGCATTTCTGAGATTCCCATCTTGTTCTTTCAAGGAATTACAATTTTTTAATTTACAAGTTACATGACTGGAGGTTTACTGGAAATTTAAGACTACCTTTGCTTTCTTTTTAACATAAGATAAATAAATTGATTCTATTATTTCTGCATCTTCTTGAATCTCAGAAGTACAGACCAGGTCATAATTAACCAGTTAATTTGCAAGTAGGAGGAGAAAAGGCCTTCTAAATACCATTATATCAGCATAATGATTATTCTGAAAACTTCCAAGTTCCTCTACCAGAATAAAGTAGTAAGAAAACAATCTCCAAGGAAGAATTCCCTTCTCTGTCAGCAACTTCAAAGTGTCCTTTTTTTTTTATTTCTTTTGTCTCACAGTGATTACCTTGCATACAGTGATTAAAGAGTCACTAGAAATATTCCTCAACATTGAGCAACACGACGATGACAAACCACCCATTTGTCCTTAATGCAGGGCAGAGGAAACAACAACAGTTCATTCCACCACAATGAAACCATGGGGGGGGGCAGAATTTTGCATCTTGGACTTTCAAGATGAAGGAAGATTACATGTATCCGTGACCTGCCACACTGCGTCTAGCGAGCGGCTCTACAGTTGCCATGCGACAGTCGCAGAGGCCCTTTTAGACAGCATCTCCCAGGCAAGATGCGTGTCTCACTATGAACAAGGTACTCTCTGGGTCAGTGTAGAGGAACTGGGTCTCATCTAACACAGCCTTCAGCAGAATGGCAAAGTAAACATGTGCTGTAGGAGAAGGATGAGCAGCAATTTCTGTCTTCTTTGCTAACCCCAACTGAAGTCATTTGTCTGATGTAACATCACATATTAGCTACTCAATTGCTTATTTCCTCCGTGGCATTAAACTATCAGTGCTGCAAGCTTGCTGGCTTTGGTAAATACACTGCAGTGCAGTGTTTTGTTTTGGTTGTTTTTTTTTCCTCTCTCTTCCCTAGCGGCAATTAATTATTTCAGTGCATGTGACTCCCATTAAACTACTACTTTCACAAGAAACAGTTCTGGAGACTATGTAAACCTATGGAAACCTCCCCAGAATTAGTTTGCAACCTCTGGTGGACTAGAGGGGAAAACAGCCAAATACGACAGAACAAGAGACAGCTGAGAGAGACTGAAGTGGGTCACAGTACCACCAGTCATTCCAAGGTTTTTGCTACACCCTAACTAAAGACAAGATACACAATTTACACTCAAACCACCTGCAGCAGATTCACTGTTAGCGAGCCATTATCATTATTTAAAAGGTTTGTCAGGAACCAAAGTAGAGGAAGTAAAAACACAGAGGTGTTCAACCAAGCACATGAGAGGGAACAGTGATAGAGTTATTAATATTTCACTCTTCCATGAAGAAATATCATGTAATTCACAAAACTGTTTGAGAACTTTGGTAGAAGAAATACACCTCGGAAGAATCCTGCTGAAGTGAGAAAGGGATATGGGAGTTTGTTTCATTATTTTTACATGGTAGCTAAAAATACGTTAGAGAATTATATTTTGATGTCTATACCATAATAAAAACAATTAAGATTTACAGAATGGAAGAAACAGATGGTTGCTGTCTGAGTTTTATTGAAGCTTCTGTAATTTCTACAAATAGGCTAGCAGCTTATCTCAAAAATTCTCTCCGATTCCCTGGCAACACATTATCTTTCCTGAACTACTTTAATCTTGCACTGTTATTTGAAAAGAAATAATGTAGCAAAATACTGAGGCTTAATAAGCTTGAATTTTGCATATTTTGCCACAAAAAGATCAGCAGAATTTGACTTAAAAATCACTGCTTTTTCTTCCCAAACAGATAACTTGTTCAAGGCAGAAGACCTCTCAAACACTTCACAGCCTCGATAAATCTTTCTCCTTTGGTCTGCATGACAGATGATACCAGTAAATATGGCAGACACAAGAGTATATATATGTTGCCAGTGATTAAGCAAAGTGTTTTCAAACTAGCATGGATGAGGGAGCCTATTTAATATTGGGACTGCTTTCTGACAGTCTTAATTTACACATCAAAAGAGAAATACACTCTAAGATTTTGTCACCATAATGGTTTTGCTATTACATTAACTAGCAATTACTACACAATGCAATGCAAGCTGACTAGGCTTTAAGTGCCAAGTCCCAATTTCCAAACCTCCTTAGGCTGTTATTTCAGTGTCTTCCACACTTTGAAGGGAGAAAATTACAAAGGTTACAGGTGCATAGATTAACAATAACTAAAAATGTCTACCAAATAATAACTAAAAATGTCTACCAAATGCTGTGTTCTAGCCTCTATGCAAGGAAACAGAAAATTATCAGCTGTGGTTTACCTTTTCCTCTGTTCTGCCCAGTATTCAAGATGTAAAGCAGAGGTGGAAAATGGTAGACATGTTCTCTTCCTCTCCTCCTCCTGTGAAAGTGCTAGACTACCCTGGTACAGCTAATTTTTGCATTTGAGCAGCTTCACAATAGCACATGGTGTTTGATCAGTGCCTTTGGTTGGGGAAAATACAGCCACACAATTTATCTTCTGTGCACTTGGCAAACTTGAGAAATAGCAATCCCTCCAAAGAGTCCCTGTCATTCCAAATTTGCAAATCCCCAATTTACACGGCAGGAAACAGAAAGGAGACAATTAGGGGGAACACAGAAGTTTCTGCTTGTTCTTCCTCATCTGGAAGGTTGCTTATATTACTGCAGAGTTTGAGAATATTAAGAGTCCCTCCTTTAAAATGAGACATTTACTATTTCCCTCAGTGGCTTATTATAAGGCTTTCTACATAAAATCTTCAAGGGCTTTAGACAAGAGTTAACCCTGTATATGATATTCACTTCTGTAAGTAGCTAAGAATGTTTTCTTTTATGAGCTACTGCAGTAGTTTTCTTTGAACTATAAATACAGCATTTATTAGGAAGAGGGGAGAGCTGCAATAATGCTACAGATCTCTGCTTCCCAGGAAAGACAGTTGTTGTGACTTCTCTTATGAGGGGGAATACATCTGCTCTCATTTTCTGGCTACAGAGAAGTAGAGTCAGGGGTGTCTTTCCCAAATTATTTCAAGTCAATTTGTATAATCCTGCAAGCAAAGCTGTAAAGGCCAAGACTTCTTCAAAGAAAGCAGAACAGAAGAATTGCCTGCATCTTCTCTCCACCTGCACTTCCATAGGACCTAAACCAAAGGAAAGCATGTTCTTATCCAGCACATCCACTGTACAGCAGACTTTACCTGTGTGCCCATAGCAGCAGGCATCATTTTTTTTGTCATAACAAAATTACAAAAGGGGGTTCAACATGTTTGCTCTTGGCACTTACTCTCTTTCCCCTCCTCCCTAATCTTTTAACTCTCTGCAGTGTCTGTCAAGACAGAGCTGGAACTGGGAAGTCAGATGGAACACAGCAGTTACTCAAACCCCTGCACACATCAGGATCTAGACTGATGAAGTCAGATGAACTGAGAAAAGCCACTGAAGAACGAACACAAACCCCACAAAAACAACCCCATCACTCAGCCAAGATGGCTTCCAGGTTTCAAATCATCTGTATCAAGCTATTTCCAAATGTGAACTTCTTGTGGCAAGAGATGATGCATTTTCCATATTTTTTTATTTCAGTTTTGTCTTTCACAGTCAAGAGGTATTGCTCACCCAAAACCAGTTATCTATTTTGCCTGCATTCCACAGTAGCCACAATTATGAACTGGCCAACTGCAAATATGCAGCTTTGATTTGCTGTTTCATGCAGATATTCCGTACTGTTCTGGCACAGCTGGATTCTCCTTCACATACTTTGACTTGCTTTGCTATGCCCTGGTTCACTGAACTCCTTCAGAGCAATTAATACATTGCTAGACAGACCCTCACCTGATACAAGTCAGAGTTCCATGCAATTTGTTTTAATAGAATTATGTCTATTTATGGAAAGAAGATAGATCATTTCTCTGTTAAGGGACAAAATAAACATTTGGGCATGGCTTTCACTGCAATAACATTTGATATCAGATGTCTTTCCTTGCAATCACTGCGTTTTCTGCGGTTCTTGAAGATCTTTTTAACATGAAGCGTGTCATCTGCTAAGGTGCATGAGCCACATACTTCAGTACAGTGACAGAAACATCCTAAAGTAGAGACAGGCACTTAGAGTTATGCAGGCTGGTCACACAGCTCCATAATTAATGCTTCAACCAAAATTTCAGAGTTGACATTGATTTTTAGTGAACACATTTTCCAGGCTACTTTCTGAAATATAGTTGGCTTGTAATAGGTTTGAAACAGAAAAGAGTAAAATAGATAATCCAGAGACTGAAGAGCTTCATGTACTTTATATTTACTGTAGTAATTCACGATTCCTAACCAATGTAACTTCTAATTCAGTAGAATGTCTTTCTGTTGTTCTCTATCATCACTGCATACACAATGCAGTTGCCGCTCAGAAAAAAAAAAGGGGGGGGGGGGGGGGAACAACACCCTTAGGTTCCCTCCACTGGTATTGCTTCCTATCATTTATAAGGATTTTCCAATTCATCTCATAGAAATACATTAATTCCTCATCATCATTAAAGGCCAAATCTAGAGCCTCTGGGAAGACTGACGCTGGTAAACAGACACTGGATCAAGACTCCTGGGTTTGATAGTAGTTGCTGTCAAGCATGGCTGTTAGCACTGAGCCCTCACAAACGGTCCTTAGCTGTTCCTTACTGCTCCTTAAATGTTCCTGCCGTTTCCTTCCTGGACTTCTCATTGTCCCTCAGTATTCAAATTCACTGTGCTGAAAATACGACCTGTAAGTAGGTATAAATTTGAGCAATCAGAATACACGCAATACAGTTTTCTGTCTAGAATAGGATTCTGACCAGGAAATAAATATAGCAAATAAATGTGTTCTACAGACATCTGTGGGCCTACATTAAATCTCTCTGCACAAGGAGGTTTTACTGTTTCTTTTTGAAAATCCCTGACAAAAGAAAATTTTCTATTCACTTTCTGTAATACATGGGTCCAACTGCTATTTCTAGACAAAGATAACAGACTTTTGTCTCCCTCTCTATCCCCGACACTAGGAATTCATCAGCTGGTTATGCAAAGTATAAACACGTAAACAGCTTTTTTTCCCCCTATTCTCAAAGCGTTCTATGGTGTAATTTTTCTCCTCTTCAGCATTGTTATGAGCAACATCAATGACATTATTTACTTCAATGTATGTCTTCTGTTTATTAGCAAGACCAGGAGAGCCTTCTGAAGAGAAGAACTAATAGTCCCCCTTGCTATAAATAGCTGGATTATTTTTTTTTTAAGTATTTGTCAACTATATTACTTTTCCAACTTCCAGAAAAAGCAAGAAGTTCTCAGGAAGAGTTAATTGTTCCTTTAAATTGACCTTAAAATTCTTTGAGGAAACAAAAGAGAACATTTCCCTTTATTTTTTTTTTTTTTTTTTGCTATAAAAAAAGTGATTTCCACTAAAAAGAGATGACATACTCATAAAAGGAGCTAGTTGACTATATTGCTAACCACCTGCTTTTGGATTTGTCACTTAGTGGATATAGATATATATTTAAAAATTACACTAAGCCAGAAAAAATTAAACATTTTACTAGGAGATCAAATTATATATTTTCATTATCTTTCTCCTTCCACTTTTCTCCTAGAAAAGGAATCTGCTTAGCCTAATGTGGCTATCCAGCTGGGCCTTACTTGTCTTTAATTATTCAATTCCTGTAAACAAAAATTCCAGACTCAGCATCTATCCAGTCCATAAAATATGGAGCAGGAGATAAAAGGCCGTTTTATACCAGCCGAATATTTATTCTGGTCTTCCTTTAGTGTTTCCATGCCATCAGGATCTGATGTTCAAAGAGCAAACCAGCTGCCAAATTTAGTGAAAAGAACAATAAAAACCCAAGACCTTACCAAAGTAAAAGTTACACATATGAGCAGCTCTTGCTAAATCTACTCAGAGGTGCAAAGCACTTGTGGGTTAGTGGTCCTCACCATTCAGGTGCCTCAGGGTACCACTGCGCTGAGCCTGCTGTGCAGTCAGACCAATCTTTTCATGCCCTGACTTGTCAGCCAGGGCTGGAATCACAGCTACAAAACACCAACCAAGTAACTATTAACTCTGAAGGTCTTTCTGAAGCTTTGAGTATAAACAAAAAAAAATGCAAAGGCAAACACAAGGATAGGAGTATCTTCATTCTAAGCCACACAATCACGGTGTGAACACTGGAGGTAGTAAGTAGTTTATGAAATACAGCTGTCTGGTAGCTCCAAGTATGGATCATGAGCAGAGCAGATATAGGAATTCAGTCATCTGCATTTATTCGTAGAGTAGAATTATAGAATTCTTTGGGCTGGAAGGGACCTTTAGAGATCATCTAACCCAACCCCCCTGC
>Ga0181612_168110_pt1 | contig 10666 bp, 2 predicted proteins | sample HoacroProtozoa21_FD_119630 | JGI IMG/M metagenome (GOLD analysis project Ga0181612, IMG submission 119630) | Hoatzin crop microbial communities from Cojedes, Venezuel. Combined Assembly of Gp0051906, Gp0051904, Gp0051908
CAAAAAACGTGTGGACATGGCACTTCAGGACATGGTTTAGCAGGCATGGTGGTGTTGATCTGGCAGTTGGACTTCATGATCTTAGAGGTCTTTTTCAACCTTAGTGATTCTATGATTCACCTGTGGCATGCCATGTGCCAACACTCTTACAGTCACATCTGCGCTTGATTTAACACTGCATTTAAGTGTCAGATGTCATCCCACCTGTGAGACCTGCAAAAATTAGTGAATTAGGACTGAAAGTTGATGACAAGTTGGAAGGCTAATTATGCCGGTGTTTGGAAATGTTCAGTTGTGAAGATATGATTGGTCCTTGCCTTGACTTCTGTGTTATTCCCAGTTTATCTACCCTTATTTTTAAAGACTACAGATACCTTTGGGCATAAACTATTATTCTGATTTTATTTGAGAAAGTGTCTAATATTTGCATTAGCAGAGCAAGCTTATAATAGATCATTACAACTTTGATTGTGCCTCTTGAAATTTAATTTCAATTTGGATGTACACAAAGCATGAAACGGCTCTCTTCCATATTTTTCTGAGCTCCTTCAGTAACAAAATTTGAGTAAAATTGACTAGTTCATAATTATTAATTTTTCATATTTAATATAGAACATGAGAACAAAACTGTCTAGTTTATCTTTTTACAGTTGTAATACATTAAAAAAAAATGCTTCCACAATTCAGCCTTAGGCAAAAGTTAGTCTTCTCTTTTGAAACAGAGGTAGAAAGAAATGCAATTCTCTTTCTCCTGTAGATATTTTGACTTCATAGGCCTAATTAGACAGAAAATAAATAACATTTTGGTAAGCATGGCTATTAGTCAATATTCTGAGTATGCATGGGGAGCAAATAAGATTAATAAAAAGTTGTAGTCATTTGGTAGAGCAGAATTACTTTTACAATTATCAGTAAAACATATATTTCATGTTCCTTTACACATAAATGCCTCTCCAAATTTCTTCCTTTTTCTTCATTGTCATTCTCTTAATAATTAAAATCTGTAATAAATACCAACATTTTTTGATATTGTAAAAAGTTTTAAGTAATTTCTGTACATGCAGTCTTGTGCTTTGGAGTGAGGGAAATTAGTTGTCAAACATTTAAGATGTTTTAGTTGTGTATAAAACTTGAATTTCTAAAAATGCCTGTTTTCACAGTGACTTTAGAAGCACTTAAAGATGTTGGTTTTAAAGGATTTAATCTACAAGCTCGAGAAATAGAAGGAGATGTTCCTGTTGGCACTTTTAAAATTACAGATCCAAACACTAAGGGCTTGGAATGTCATAATGTGACGGTATGTATTTAGTCTTTGTAATACTTACTTAAATTGGTTTTCCTTTTAAATACTTTAATTAGAATTGATAGAAGAAGTGACCTTTTTTGTATGGAAAAGTTATTTCATCAGTAGAGTTGAAAAATTCAGACTTTCTCAAGAAATACATGTATCTTCTATATGTGATATGAATCTAATGTAGAAGTTACTTTGCACTTTTTAGGAGAACATCAGTGTTTCCTGTTGAAGTGGAGACAATTCCCCTAAGAATATAGGTAAAAGTCACTCTCTCATCTTAAATAATTATATGTATTTCTTTTTAATTGCAGAATTCAGCGGTAAGTCATGCAAATTCAGATGTGAAGCAGAAAGTTACAACAACATGGATTGCTCCACATGATGTTAGAGATCTTCAGTTTATGTAAATAATTGCTTTTCTCTTTTTTTTGCCTTGAAATTTTATTTTTATGGATTATTTTGACATGGATCTGTGTTGCTGTTTCTGATATTGTCATCTTACCACAGTCATGGGGTTTTTCATAGTTTGTTGTAACTTCCCGCTGTGTCCATTAAATAACATGATTTCCATTTCAAGGTATAAGTATAAAAGATAAACACTGTCCTACAGGTGTTAATATATGTAAATAAATCCATTAAGCACAGTGTTATTAGTGGGTCTTTGAGGGACCAATTTTCACACTGACCTCTTTAATTACAAGAACAACAATATGAATGTAACCAGTTCCCTGAATATATGAAGTTCAGACTATGTTTAGCTACAACTTTTTTCTCATTTTGAGCGGTCAAAGAATAGTAGTTTAATGTAAATGCTTGTAAGCTAAATTTGAAAATAAGTTTACAAGCCATGAACTAACTGCTGAAAAATGAGAAGACAAATTTATCCTACGTTTAATGGCACTTTTCTTTCAGAACTGAAGCTTGTAAAATGTCACCTGGTCTAAAAAAATGCATGCTTGATGTAATTGAAAATATCTAAATATTTGATAGCTTAATATTGTTTGAAGTGCAGATTTATGACAGGGACATCTTGGCCTTGCTTCATTAAATCTTGAGGAATACAAAAAGGAGCAAAAGGACACAAATTAAAAACACCACCACTTCCACTCACTAATGCCATGAAAATCAGTTCACCATACAGATTGTGGGAGTCAAAAAGAGGTGTGACAATTTTTAGGGACATTTGAACTGATACTCCCCACTGGAGTCAGTGCTTGTTCAAATAGTGTCCATTTCTCTTCTGCTCCTTCTCAGCATCTATTTTATATACCTTCAATATGATGTTGGATGGTAATATAGTAACTAGAAAAGTATTCTGGAAAATTATGATGTTCTTTTCAAACTTGCACTGTATACCAAAATATATAAAACCGTATCAAATATGTATATGAAAATGGAGTGGATTTTCTTGGAAGGCTGGGGGGAACATATTTTATTGGTATTTTATACTGAAATATTTTGATAGAAGAATAATGATTATTTTGTTTACTTTCCAGTGCAACTGTTGTTCAAGATCTAGAGAAATTTTGGGTTGGAATTCAAAGCAAAACTCTCACAGCTATGCGTTCTGAGTCAGTTAATGGAACAGGAAAAAGTAAAAGGAAGGTATGTTTTGAGTGTATTTGCATAATAGAAATTAATACAGTAAAAATATGTTTGACTTGATACAAGATCTACTTTAGTTATCATGTACTCATTAACTAAGATAGCAAATATAATTGAATATTTCCAACGCTTTTAATTTAACCACCTAATCCTCTCAATAAATTGATGAAAAAATAAATATTATTTTCTCTCCACAGAAATAAGGAAACTAATAATCTAGTTATCAAACCAATCCATAGCATAAAGACAAAGAAAATTGGTCATAAGAACTCTAATGTACTTCTGGTATACTGTGCTGTTCTTAACTGCTGCCCCAGTCCCTGGGATCTATAGCTGTGTAGCATATTCTTAGAAATTAGTTTGGGTTTTTTTGGCCAAGAATTATGCTTATATTAAACATCTTAAACACGATAGTCAGCTTAAGTAAAGAAAGTCTGTTCAAATCTACACTATTGGTTCTTGACTGTAGCAGCACTGATTTATGTCATTTTGTGATCTAACCAAGAGTGAACACCTGTCTTTTGTCCCTCGCTTCACCAAATGTATCTCCTATCTCCTATAAGCTGCTTTTTTTCTTCCAGTAAATAATTTGTGTTTTGTAATTTTTTTTCACAGTTTATGATAGAGGTAGAATGTAACAAGGTAAGAGCAATTTTTCTTCAATTTCCCAATTTTCAGTTATCTCAGTTTTAGAATTCCTGTCCTACTGGCCCAGTTGTTTCATGGTTGTAGCATGAAGATTATATTGCACCATTCGAATTACTTTCCCGTTGAGATCTCATTTATGCTTACATTTTTTTATGCAGTTTTAAATGTATTTTAATTTTAATTTGCTAACATCAGTTCTCAGATCAGACTGTTACAATGTATAAGGTATTGTAACCAATGAAATCCTTGACTGCTTCACTCCAACCATGGATATGAATTCAGTTTACTTCCTGTTTAAAATAATTTGGTATTTGTACACCAGTCAATGAACAGTAACTGGAACCTGTACTTTCTTGCAGCGTGGAGGGACTTACACAACACAAGGCCGATGCATCATGGTAAACATTCTTTCTCCAAAGCCATTGACGTACTGCTAAGTGCTCAAGATCTGAAGACCTAGGCAAAAACTGCTTCTAGTCACCTATGTATCCCTCTTGTCGCTCAATTTATTTTTATTTTTTGGCAATTTACCTTGGCTGATTAAAAATCTGAAACTTTCTAAATGATTGTCAGCCTTGTTGCCATTTCCTCCTGCAGGTTTTTCTCTAGCTAATCTGGAGTAACTTGGGTAACTTTCTCATAGAAGGGGTTTTTTCTTCTGTCTTCACTTTTTAGTCATAGTGCTTGCTTGCCTTTCAAGATCACTTATTTCAACAGCTCTGAAACCTTGCCTTTTGCACATTGTGATCTAGGTATAAAATGTAGTTATTTGATTTTTTTTTTTCTGAAAACTATCATTTTTGGCTCAGTGAAGAAGCCTCTTTTTCTTCTTTCCTTCCTCCCAGCAAATCTGCGCTGCATTTCATAGTGTCTAGTGATTACATAGCCATATCACTAAAAAGTTTTCATCTCCTTTTTAATGATCTTGACAGTGTAAGTCTCCTCCTCAGTGGTGGACATTATGTGTGTGAGGCCAGATAAAAAAAAATGCAAGCAGCAGAGTTATGTTAAATTATATCAGCTGCACCAGCTGGTAAATTTTTGACTATGTGGCTTTAAAGATCTCTGAAATAATTTTAATAGTATCAGTTGGTGGAATGAAATCACAGAAAACTACTTTGTGTATTTTTCATTTTCCTACCAAGTAGATCTTTCTTTGCTGAAAATCATTTATATAAAAATCAATTTCCTGCAAAATAATGAACAGCATTTTTGTGTCTTTACAGGTTGGACCTTCCAGTTCCACTCAGAACAGCTATTCAGGCAGTCAGGTAAGAGTTCTAACTTCCAGCAATTGTACATTTTCCTTTAGTAACCTTGAACAGCTAAAATTCTGTAACTAGAGTACTGAGGTGATTTAATACTGTATGAAATATCATCTCTGCTAGTTAATGCACAATGCCGGAAATATTAATCCAGTAAACTGTATATTCAGTACGTGGGCTAGGTTCAGCTACCTACACTGTTGAACCCGGTAGTTTGCTGTCAATATTCTTACCTACAAGATGTTTCACCACCTCTAATTTCACACATTAAGCATTATTATCAAGTGCTAACTTGACCCTTTTGAGGAAAAAAAAGTTTCCTTCCATCTTCCCAGAGGTTTCCTACCTGTCTGTGCAGATGTGCATGCAAACACAGTCACAAACCATTTGTTTTACAGTTTTAGAGACATCTGGCATAATGAAAATGAAACTGTAGTTATTATTAATTGATTTGTTTGGCTTTTTTTTTATTTCTTTGATAATCAAAATAAAAGGACTAATTATAACTGTGTTTCACAGTCTTCTCCGCAAAAATTTGCAAAATTTCTCCAAACTTCACCAGATATTCACACACATATTAAAACTCCAGTACGATGTCTGTATCACTTTTAACACGAGGTTATATTTGCAATTGAAAATGTGGGGATTTCACTGCCTAGTTAGCCTTTTCAGACTTCTGGGGTAGGTATGTCTGCATTCTCACTAATCGCTTTCACTTCTTTAATCACAGAAATGTATACTTGGTTTTTAGTTAATTATCTCCACTACCATAGTGTGACCATTTGCACTTGAACTGTCAGATGCTTTCCAGTATGTCTCCAGTTTCTTGAAATGAGCTTCTCAAGGATATATTTCTTACTATTTACTAGTGATTATATTTATTAGTGAATTATCTGGTAATATTTCATTTGTTCAATCTTCCCTGCTTGTAAGTGGAATTTCCAGACTCTGAGAAATACCAATTATTCTTACGTAGAAAATAAATGCTGATTTTCTTCAATGTATTTCTTTCCTATATAAGACATAACCTTTTCTAAGAGTTGAGTTTCTCATCTTGTCATGTAACTACCTGAAGTTATTAATTTTTTCTAAAATAGAGACCATTTAGTAAAACAGCTTGTGGATTTTGAAAGGTTACTTGACCAGTAACAAAGATATATGAAAGCCAGATAGTGAATAATGTCTCATACTATATTAGAATTGTTACAGCCAGTTGCCAGTGAACTGGTAACCTCTGTACTCTCTTGTCGTATATTTGCACATACACATTGTCAGTTGCACAGCTTCTCATGCCATTAACAGCAGGGCGCTGCTTTTTTAATTTCTGCCTCCCCCCTTCCCCTGTTTTTTTTTTTAATATGGAAATAAGTGATTTCTGTTTTTGTTTCAGAGTGGAGTAGTCTACACAATAAGCAAGAGTGGATGCGGCCCCGTAAGCATTTTTCTTACGTTTACTTTTTTGTCCTTAACATAACTCTATTTATAGTAACTTCTAGCCTTCAATTGCATTATTTATATGAGTGTTCATGTGGTAGTTTCTGTTGCAAATAATCAAAAATAATTTAGAGAGCTAGAAGAAGAATATTTTCTAATTTATTCAACGATATGAAGTACTTGACAAACAGATATTTAAAAGTTAAGTAGAAACATATAGATTATAGAATCATGGAAAAAGGACTGGAAGGGGTTGTCTGTTACATTACACTCATTATACAGGTTGTTTGTTCTCCCCTTCTACCCAAGATAAGACTCCTGCAAACCAGTCTGCATGTTCTAAGTTGTTCCTCCTCTCAGAAGTGATCACGCAGATATCTGCAATGACTCAGTCTATTTCAGTCTGTCATTCTTTCATGCAGCAAGGAGACTTACGGAGTTAGGAATCTTAGATTGGTCAAGCCAGTCATCCAGAAACAGAGAAAGAGTGCTCTAATGTGGTGCTGAACAGATCAAAAAATTAGCTGAATCATTTGCATCAAGATGATGACTAGTTGTATGGACTAAAATATTTGCAGATTTATGTCAAATATATGTAACTATTTTCATCTCCTTTCAGCATTTACAAGATAAGTTTTTTATTTTTTAATGCAAATTTACTGTGTTCAAACATTTACTCCATATAAAAAACGAGAAAAAACTTGAAAAGTTAATGAAAGCATCAAGTTTACTCTTTCTATGTCAATGACAGGGTTTTTTCCTTGTTTTTCCTAGTTTAGAAAGTAAACAAAAGTAAGCTAGTCATGTAGTTCTATGGCTAAGCACTATCAGTTGCCACTTCAAATTAGAAAAATGGGGATGACTCAACACCAACAAGGACAATGTTTCGTAAAATACAAAACATGCATGTCATCAGCACTTGTAAAATGTAAAATTCATCACAATGTATTGGGTTTTTGCAAAGAACAGAAGTACAGTTCGGGGGTCACTATTGATTGTATTAATAAGTGAGATATACTTTAAAAAAGGAACTATTACTATTTATGCTGGACCTTGATATATTATATGTGATTGAATGTAAATCAGGTAAGTGTTAATTTTTGTTTCCTTCCAGTTTCTGCTTCCTAATTTTTACATGTATGTGTATGTGGATATTGCATACGTGATATGTTTAAATTACAAGCATGATATTAAAGATTGATAATTTGTCTCTATCAAAATAATGTATAACAGTGTCTGTTTTAAAATGTTTCCTGAGTGCCACTAGATAATCACTAAGACACGAAGAGCTAGTGTGCCTGGTTCTTGTGTTCACACGTGGGTGTTCACACATTAATAGCGGAAAGTACATACTCTCTTCATCATCGATTCTTTACATACTTTACATAAGGATCAGTCAGCACTGAAGGTGTCTGAAGTGTGTCTTTTCTGCTTAAGCAATTATAGAAGATAAATAACTGGTTTCGTTTTTTTTTCTTAGGGAGGTGCTGCTGGTGCATATAGTCAACACGCCTGCAAAGATGTAAGTTGCCTATGTGTGTATTTACCAATTTTCCACTACTATGTTTCTTAACTCATCTCCTTATTGCAAATGGCATCCGATTCTCTTCTGCAGAGCTTTATTATTCTTCCTAAATATATCAAGGAAAATGGTGGTAGTCTGAGGTATTGTTACGACATTAAAAAACAAAATTAAGAGGTGTTACATTGTCATTTCCTTTAAGTGTAATAATTTATGTTATAGGGGCTACTCATCACCTATTATAAACACTTAATTTGTTAAGCCACTAAAATGTCAAAATTCGTACTGCATAATGCTTTTTATCTGTTAGAGCAATTATCTTTGGATATTGCATATTACGCAATACTATTTAGGTTTTCTTACAATCTTTTTGTATTAACCCAATAATTCTGTAATTGACAATAGAAACTTCTCTACTAATCTGGTTTATTTCATTTTCACCTGAGAACAGATTTATTTTAAAATCTAACATATTTTCCATTTTTGAAATCATGAAAGCAAGTAAAAAAAAAATCTGCCAGAAAGACAACACATTCTCTAATGTCTGCTAGGAAGTGAAACCCTAGCCAAGAAATTGCTTAATCATATGCTTAACTTTAAATACATCATTAGTTGTATTAATTCCTAAACAGTAAATGTATTTTATCTTTGTTTAATACGTAAGTATAAATTTTGTGATAGGGCAATGTTAATCTTACGACTATAGTAGAATGTTAGAAAGTTTTTACTTCAATTGTCTTTAAGCAAGTTCAGTATACTTTAGTATTGCCTTAAATATATGAAGTACAGTAGAAATCATTTTGAAGTGTACATCATCTAGGGAAAAAAATGATGACTTCTAGCTATAATTAACAAATTATTATATAAATAAATACCTGATTTATGTTTTTATTTCAGAGTGCATCCTCACCCAGCAGTGGTCTTACGTATGGCCAGGTAACTATGTGCTTTCCAGCATGTTTTCATTTTCAACTTCCCAAGCTATTCAGAAACTAAGCATTTATGCCCAACTTTTACCAAACAATAATAAAATTTGTGAAAGGGGATAAAGGAAGACTGTCTGCAAATGGTTGAGTAGCAATCCTATCTAGAAATAACTTCAACAGATGGGTTACATGTTTAGTGTACGTTGTAGCATCAGCTTTCTTAGAAGTTACTCACTTCTGTTTTACACAGAAACTCAATTGTATTTATTCTGTAAATGAACAGCAGTTACTTTTATTATGATTTTCCAAAATTCAGTGCTTTCTCTGGTAGTTACTAAGAATTAAAGGTTTTTTTTGTGGTATTTGCCTATGTATTTGTACATGAGGGTTGATGAAATGGTAAGCTTTGCTGCACATTATTTTATGCTTCATTTAAAACATTTCTATTCTTATGGTGCATCCTATTTATTCCAGTTTATATTTCAACAGTAGGTCTTTTAGTTTTGGTAGGGGTAGATTCTGGGGTTTGGGGTGGCCTGTTTTTTGGTGAAGGTAGAATAGCTTAATATTTTTTTCCTACCAATAGATTATTTTTCTTACAATCAAACTTCCAATCTCATGTTAGATGAAGCATTGCAGCTTCCATAGAGCACTGTGTAAAACTAGCAAAACAGTTGGAGTTTGTAGAAAAAATTAAACCAGCTGGTTTATTTCAGTTGTTCATTTACTAGTTGCCAATACTTCATATTTTTCTCCATAATCTTATTTTGTTTGGTACTCTAGGGAAATGATGTTATCTATAACATTCTTGTAGGAAATAGTGCTGTAATTAAATTGTCATACATTTACCTAAGCAAAAAATGGATTCTATGTTCTTCACAGTCTGTCCCTTCAAGTGCTTCAGATTCCAGTAAGAAGGTAAGCACTTCTTTTCCTTTCAGTTAAAAGGGAAAAAAATTCTTGCAGTTGTAAGTTGACATGACTCCTTTTATTTCAGTGTTACCGCAGTTCCTTTTACCAGTTAAGACTTTTCAATGTTTTAAGCCAGATTGATTTATATGATTTGAATCAATTTGGTTCTTAGATGCCTTATACTAACTAGATGTGCTGTGGTGGCTTTTGTCAATAATTGACTTAACTGTATATAAAATAAAATTTCATACATGTTTATGGGGATTGTTGAATTTGATTCGTTATATTTACATAGGCCCTTCCTCTCAGTTCAGTCCCCAGGAAGCTCAGGGCTAATACTAAGAATGATGTGTTCAGTAAACATACAGTGTACCCATTCATGTCCTCGCAGATAATTGTTTTCATTTTAATTTCCCATTGCTTTAAGAAATGAAAAACATATTGATCAATTTTTTTTAATAAGTTAGTTTTAAAAACATAATACTTCTCCCTGTTTTATACTAGAATTCTTTACTTCTGATAGCACCAACTCTCCTTTTCCTTTTTACACCACTGGATAATACAAACTGTTTTCAGTTTTTAAAAAAAAAGGGCAAAAAAGTGCTTCTAATTAAAAAACATTGAAGCCTCAGCAGAAGATACAACTATTGCATTTGGCTTAATTTTTTTAATGAATTCAATATTCAGCCTTTTTAAGCATAATACTGAATAAAGAGAAAAAAAATTGTTCTTCCACTTTGGGCTGGGAAGTTGAAGATCAAAAAGGACACACAGTGTAGGCCAGTGGATATGGTACAATACATAAAATCCTACTTCTGCCTCTACAGCTGAGTCATTGTGTGACTGGGAGCAAGTCTTTTATCTCCTTGTACTTTTGTGTGAAGCATGTATACATATATATTCTTCTTTGCTTGGTAATGTACACTAACAATTTTTAAGAAAATAGTATTTTATAAAAGCAATCATTCATAGCATTATTATCAGAGTTTGTGTGTTTAGAGAATTCAGTATTCTTCATTCTCATAACATATTTAACTAGTTAAATAAACCCTATGACGAG
>Ga0181612_172006_pt1 | contig 10666 bp, 11 predicted proteins | sample HoacroProtozoa21_FD_119630 | JGI IMG/M metagenome (GOLD analysis project Ga0181612, IMG submission 119630) | Hoatzin crop microbial communities from Cojedes, Venezuel. Combined Assembly of Gp0051906, Gp0051904, Gp0051908
CAGAAGTCTTTCTGATTTACTGGTGTTAGCCAGCATGCAGGGGAGGGGAATTGCATCTCTCATTGGTGGGATTTGCTTTGTACTGCAGCACCGAGGCGAGTTTGGGGCTGCAACAGAGCCACTTTCTTCCCTTCTCTGTCACATGGGCAATTCTGCTCCCACTCCCCGCCTTCCCAAAGTCCTCTCCTGCCTTGCTGTAGGGCTGGGATCACCCCAGTTCCTCCCTGAGGCACCGGGAGGTCTGGGGCTGCAAGGCACTGTGCATATGGGCGCGTGTGCCATGGTGGGCAACCTGCCTGGGCTTGGAGAGGCACCCAGGGAGAAGGTCTTTGGCCCAGACACGTCTGAGTTTCCCTTTCTCTCTCTCCCCGCAGATGCCAGCAAGGACCATCCGCAGCAGCAGGCAGGGGTGATCTGGAGAGTGACGGGCGGCCTGTTCAGTATCACTCGGGGAGCCGTGGGGGCCACGCTGGGAGGAGTCGCCTGGGTGGGCAGCAAGAGCCTGGAGCTCACCAAAACAGCTGTGACCAGCGTTCCCGCGGCGGGCGTCGGACTGGTGAAGGGCAGCGTCTCAGCAGTGACCGGTGGCGTCGGAGCTGTGGGCAGCGCGGTCGCCAGCAAAGTCCCTTTCACCGCAAAGAAGAAGGACAAGGCTGACTAATCCCCATCGCAGCTCCCTTCCAAAAGATCAGCCCGCCCATACTCTCCCCCTACACAGCACCTCTTTGAGTTGGAACCAGCCGCTTCAGGGAGGGTCAAGCACCCGAGCGGACTCTGGCTGCAGCCTGCTCAGCACCGCCTGCCTGGCTCAGAGCTCACAGAGCCGCTGTCAATGCCTTTCACTCCCATCGCCTACTGGGAACCATCTCTACTCCGAGGGCTTTAAAGGCGTCCTTGCTCTGTCTTGCAGTTTCCTTCCTCCCTGCTTGCTCTTGTAAGCACAAAGGGGTGGGAGAGGGTGTCCGGCTCCGTCTGCCTGGAGGGGAGGGGAGTAACGGGGAGGGGGAGGACTATGCCTGGCTTGAAGTCTGGGTTGTGTAGTCGAATTCAGCTTCAGCTGGGAAGACAGCCTCTGAAACATCCCTTCCCTCGGCGCTAGGAGGTGTGTTTGGGGGGTTTGCCTGGGGGAGAACTTTAGAAGAAAGTCCCACTGCCACAAAGGAGAGATACTGTGAAGAGGGGGAAGCCTCCCTCCTGCCCTGCTCCTCTTACCTTTTCTTTGCAGGGCCCATCCCACAAGCTGCTCCCAATCACTTACTCCCTGGCTGAATTGCACCCTTCAGAGAAGGAACCCTCAAGCTCAGCAGAGCAGCTCCAGGGATGATGCCACGCAAGAGTGTCATATGTCCCGGGTCATCAACTTCTGCGCAGATTTTCTTGGTGAGAGGCAGGAGGATGAGAGCTGCTGTATGTTCCTGTTTGGGGAAGGAGCTGACAGTGGCATCTGCCCGGGCTCTGTGATATTGCAGCACAGGTGGTGATGCTCCACAGAGAGACAAACCGGGCCTTTGGGTTAGACCCTTGAAGTCCTGGCAGTATCCCCATCTGCAACAGGGGCATCTTGATTCTAGGCCACACTCTCGCTCCACAGACGTCATTAGTAACCATGAGCAAGCGTGTTCCCAAATGCCACCCAAGTTCTGCTGCAGGGAGGGAGGGGAGGCCGAGAGCGTTGCTCTCCCCGTGACTCAGCACCCTGGGAGCAGTGGCCTGGCTCTGAGCAGGCTGCGCTGCATTGGAGAACGCTTCCCTGAGGGGCTGAGCGTGCTCCAGCAGCAGCCATCCTGCATGGGGCACCAGCAAGACCTCCTCCTCACGCTGCTCCTGGGGCTCCAGCCCAGCTCCTCGAAATGACCGTGTTGCACTAAATAGCCCACCCACACTCGTAGGGCCGCAGAAACCCAGACAGGCCTTCATCTGGGAGCCACAGCCATCCTCAGCCCAGCCCATGATGCTCAAGGGGCTGTGTGGCATTGCGTGCGCGCACACACACACACACGTGTTCACACACTCATTCGCTCCGAGGTCCCCTGTAATTCTCGGGATGAGGGAAGCCACAGGCTCCACCTTGAATTTTGCCACTCCTGGCTTTGGCAGATGATTAGCCAAGGTTGCTAGGTGTTGGATGCATAGGCAAGTGAAGCAGTGCTTGTGCTGTATTTTATAAATATACATCTGTGTTAGCGTGTGTGTATGTATCAGTCCACAGGCATGTCTTCAACCGGGTAAACAAAGCTGTGCCACTGCCGCAGAGGAGTTTACGTAGTCATCTTTGGCACTTCCAGCATATAGTTTTATGTAAGGTCCTGGTCAAAATAAAAATCTGTTTTAGAGGATGTTTTCCCCTCTGTTGCCCAAGAGCCTGGTTAATTGAAACCAAAGGAATGTGAAAAATCCCCTTCCTCCCGTCTATGCGGTTTGTTTACCTTCTGCCCTATCTTCTGGACACTGAAGCCAGCTTCCTTGATCTTCATTTCCCGTTGGAGGTCATTGCGCTTCTTGGCTGCTTTCTTGTACTTAGGACTCAGACGTCAGGGAAGATTTAAGTACAACCCCCCTGCCACCGTTTTTGCTGAATGTTCTTGGGCTTGTGAAGCAGTTTTGATTCTGACCTTTATTAAATCCACGTTTTGGGCCTGACTTAAGTCGCTGTGTCCCTGTGCTAGTCATGCTGGTGTTAGTCTCTCTTCATACCCTTCGCTGGGTAGTCCCTGCTGTTTGCAGTGGCAAGAAGTTGCTGATCTCCACAGTGTGTTACTCTTGATAGCATGAGAGTGGTTTAACCTACATCTTTGTTTCTGAAGAGGAAGCAGCGTTTGGTACGTGTGTGCGTTTCCTCGCTTTGTCTCTTTTGTTCTGGTGAAGGCCAAGTTGACCCAGACGTGTCAGTTGTGTCTCTGAAGGCAGTGGCTTCACAGAAAGATCAGGCCTTGATGCATGCCTGCGCTTTGCTGGGATGCTCGTGGCAGTTGGCAAGGCCATAAGAAGTCTTGTCTGTTCCTCCTTTGTCTCAAATGCCCTGCAGAGCAGGAGGGCACTTTGCAGTGCGTGGATCTCTGCTCACTGCTCTCCCTGAGCGCATCTCCTTTCTTATTCCAGATCACAGACTGCTCCTGAAGCCAGCTCTAACCCCAGAGCTAAAAGCTGCTTGTGCGTAATGAGCTGCGCTGTCACCAGCCTCTTAGAAAGATGGTTCCTTACCAGATCGGACAGTCTGCTACCTAACTGCCTCTCCCAGGCCTTGGACAGGAGAAGACAGTATCTAAGGGCTTTACTTTCACCAGCCACGCCTGCGCAGGTGACGGGAAGCTCATCATGCTTTTGGCTAACCGGTATCCCACACACAGGCTCTTGCTGGGGGAGACCATGCGTCCTTCCCACGCTGTTGTCTGCAGGCACTGCGTGTGCAGAGCAGGCATGGAAAATGGCACAGAGGTGCACTGAGGAAACCCATAGGCGTCACGAGAGTTTCCCATCTTTCCATTTCTGTTCTGTGCGTCCTTGCAGTAACTGGAGTAAAGCTCTCCATTTGTATGGAACTGCCATTTCCTTGCGCGATTGCCTGTAGAAGGGCAGGAGAGGTGTGAGGAAACTCACAGGCTTTATAGCTGTTCTTACAGCCCAGCTAATGGAGAACTCGTGGACAAAAGGAGGGCAAACTAGCAGGTATGGGTAGAGGATTAAATCTATGCTAAAACCAGGGCCTCGCACCATTTAATGGGCCTTCAGGAATACGTAACTATGCAGGACTCAAAAGGCCTGTGGAAAGTGTATTTCTGTTCGCGTGCTAGGACTGCTCGGTTCATCTGGGTCACCCAGCCCCAGGCTGCTTTTTGGGCACACTTGGTGCCAGAGCAGAAGGAAGACAGGGTTGGTGTTCCCAGCGTAAGAGCAAAGATGCCTCCTGGCAGCTTTGGTTGCAGAACGGTAGGATCTGGATGGGGTGTGGGAAGATGCTGGCTCCTGACGGGTGCCCCATTGTTCCCCTTGCCCACTACAGAGGCTTCAGCCAGCTCAGCGTCCAGCCGGGCGGCTGGCGCAGCCCTTCTCCCACCGCCCCTGCGTGGTCAGAGGGGCAAGTTGTGCACGCCCGTTGCTGCGGGGGGGGGTGGGGTGGTACAAAATAGCGGGGGACAGCACCGAGGGGAGGCTAAAGGGAGCGAGTACAAGGGAGATCACCAGTTTTTGGGTGACAGTAGGAAGATGAGGAGGGGCTGGTGACAGGAGGAGGCGAGGGGAGAATAAGAGTGGGGGAGCAAGGTAAAGGGGAGCATGGAGGGAATTTGTTTCTTAGGAGAGGCTCTGAATCAGAGGATGAATGTGGTGGAGTTTGTCCTAGGAAAGAGCATGAGAGGGACATGGACAGTGTGGGTTTTGGTGTGTGGTGGGGGGCCATGCCTGGCTGCTGCCCTGCTTCCGTAGCAGTGGTGATCGCTGCAGGTTTCCATTTAGCTAGATTCATGTGCCCAATGGGTGATCCGAGTACCAGATCAGCTCCCTGCTCACCCGCCGCCTTCCCAGATTTCCCCCGGGCTTTTGTCATCCTTTCCCTGTGGCAGAGGTGGGACGTGGCCCTGCCTGCACCCCTGTGCCCCACCACGGCTGGGCATTCCCGTGCCCAGGGAATGCAGCCCAGCTGGGAGGAGAGCCCGCAGGCACATCCTCTCCTCCCTTTTCCCTTTGCTCAATCTCATTATCCTTCGCTTTTTTTTTTAATCCCTCCCTAAGTTTTTTTTCTTGCCCCTGGATAGAGCTCTCCACAGCTCTCACCGAGACCTTCATTGAACATCCACACTCATATTGGGTTGCCCTCTGTGCCCTCCCAGCTCCCCTGGCTGGGAGAGACGTGCATGTCTTCCACTCCTCTCTGTCCCCTTGTGTTCTGTGCGTGGAAAATCTTAACCCACTGCTTTTCCTCTGGGTTCTCTTGTTGGATCTCGTCCCTGTGGGTGGGTCATTTCTGTCTCCATTGCACAGTCGTCCTGGTAAAAACCACAGCATCAGCGGGAATGTGGAGATGGTTTGAGAGCCGCAGAACTGCTGGGGCAGATGCCGGGGCCCGACTCTGCTTCTCTAGGAGCCCAAGAGCCCTTTGGCAACCCAAAAACCGTCACTGTGGGCACGTGGTCCCATGCGCGGTGCTGGGCTCCAGAGAACACTTTCGTTCTGTATCATTTCATTGTCTGTAATTGGTTTCCTACTGAATTTGTTTGCTTGGTTTGTTTTGCAGTGTGTTTCTGGGAATATTCTGCATCTCTGTATTTTAATTACAGTAAAATTTGAGGATAAAAACCTTGGTTACACTGGCTCTTGTTTCCAGTGGGGGGAAATGAGGAGAGGAAGCACAGTTGAAGGAAGATGTTAGAGATTCCTTGGGAAATCAGATCTCTCCCCTAAGGGGCTCTGCATGAGGCACCAGGCAGGGCTGAACCTCCGTCCCTGCTTAAACTAGGACATGGCTTTCAACCGTGATTCAAAAGCCGTTTTGCTGCAGGCACATCTCCTGATTGGAATGGTAAGAACAGTTGGATAAGACTTATAAGCTCAATTTCTTGTGTTGGTTTAAGGACCAGTGCACAAGAGGACTTTCGGGACGGGGACAGCTGGCCTAGCCCCGAAAGTGGGATTCCGGCAGCCGAAGACAGGAAATTTTGCCTCTGCAGCAGCTGTTCCTTCGTGCAGGTTTGCAGGGCCGCTGTTCCCAGCTGAGGAAGTGAGGAGAAGCCTTGCTCCCCCCGCAGCAGCCTGCCCCTTCTGCGGGAGAAGGTAGTTTGACCTCCCTCCCCAGAGCTGCGGGGCAGCCCCCTGGGGCAGCCAGACCCCCGGCCTCTGCTTGCCGGCTGGTGGGCAGCACGGGGGCACAGCCGGCCGCCCCACCATAGCCATCCTGGCCCTGGCCACCTCACGCACTCCACGAGCGCTTTCCCGGGACAGAGGCACCCAGTGCTCCCGGGGACGCGCAGCCCCTGTGCAGGGAGCATCACAGCCCAGCCCCGGGGCTGCGCTGGGTCAGGCCCCAGACAGGGCGTCCCCTTTCCTGGGTCGAGACCAGGAGCCAATGTTGCCCTGTTCCTCCTCAGGTGGCTGGAGCCGGCCATGTGGCCTGGCAGACAGCACTGCTGCATTACAGGTGCTCCAGCTGCGAGCCCTGAGGAGAGGCCATCAGATGCATCACCCATGCCCACCTTCTCCCCAGCCCAGCTGGAGCAGGTTTGCCATGTTAAGCCAGGTTGCAAAATGCCATTAACAAGCTGCCCCTCCAGAGGTCTTTAAAGGGGGAAAAGGATGCTGGAAAGTTACAGTCAGAGCTTTCCCCAAGCAGTGGGTGTGCAGGCAGTGTGTCCCAGCTCCCCGTGTGCGACTGCAGCACCCAGCCTCACCCTCTCCCAAGCAGGAGTTTGGGCTGGGAGCTGGTGGGCAGCAGACCTCGGAGGAGACCTCCAGAGAGGAGACCTGCCCAGGTAGGTGGGCTGTGGGTGCCTCAAACACCCCTGTGCCAGGAGCGGGTCCAGCGCTGGGAGCGTGTCACTGTGGGTGGATGTGACCAGCTGTGGTTGCATCTCTCTGTGGGTCCTCATCCTGCCCAGCTCCAGGAACAAGAGATGGGAAACTGCTGGGGAGTTGCTGTCTTCTGGCCCCAGTAGCTTCCCACCTGCAGCTGGTCTGTGGAGGACATGTCCCTAGCAGCTTGCAGACACCACCACATGCACTGCCAGGACCATCTTCTTCCCTTGTTTTCCTTCTGGCAGTTTTACGACCTGAACTTGAGCACTTTTCTCTGGCCCTCCGGGGCAGGGCACGCCAGTGCTGGCACCAGCAGTGTCAGACGTGGCAGGGGGCAACAAGGGGCAGCCTGATGGGGCCGGGCGCACCGTGCCAGTGCTCTGAGCGCTCGGTGAGCAGACACTTCGACAAGTCCCATGCCTCCATGCAGGCCATCAAGCTCTCAGGCCTGTAAATAACCACAGGTTCTCGCTTTTGGCTCAACCACTTGCATTTTGACACACTCCAGATGCAAGCACGCACGTGCCCAGGGAGGTGGCCGCAGCTCCCTGCCACCTGGGGGGCTGCGGTGCGGCTCCCCCAGCCTTGTTCCCACCGGCTCCCAGCCTCGCAGGGGCCTGGCAGACCAGGAGACGCTGCTCTCTGCCTGTTGGTGCATCCACCCCAGGTTAGTCACTGAGGTCTTTCAGCTGAAGTTCACCCCCAGGTCAGTTTTATTGCACTTTTATTTACAGAAAACACAGAAATAAAGCATTAAATGTGCTGGGCTTTTACCAAACCACCCAATCACTTTTCCCTTTTTTTTTTTTTTTTTTTTTTGTGAGTTTTTGGCACAAAGAAATATCACAGGTGTTACCAAACAACCATGTACGAGCAGCTGACCAACAGCCCAGCCCAATAACAGGACTCCAACAGACAGACATGTCGCCCCGAGATCGATAACGAGGAGGTTGTTCCGCGTTCAGCTTCCAGTCTAACCTGCTCATCAGGGGCAAGGGGAGTTACTCTGGAGGGGATGACACCATTCATAAATTATATTTATATTTACCTCTTACATTGTAAAAGTAAACAGTGCAAAAGTACAGTACCCCAGGTACCCTTCGGTTTGGAAAGCTTGAAGGTTGCTTTATACATTTTGTGTGTTTTGTAAACATTGTTACCCATCCACAGTTCTAGCTCTTGCTTGGAGAGGCCCGACTCCTCTTGCGTCCGAAACGTGTTGAGGGGCAGCAATCACTTCCCCTGGACTCTGTTGAGATTCCCGCTCAAGGTTTAGTGCAAATCTTGGAGAGAAAAAGATGAGAGAGAGAAGGGGGGGGACACCAAAAACCAAAAGAAAACAAAATAAGGCAACAGTTAGAAACGGTCCGTATCAAAACCGGGCCCCCCCCAGGGCTGCCTTAGGAGAAGGGCAGGAAGTCTCTCTCCTCCACCAGGCTGATGGAGAGGTTCTTCAGCTCCTCCTCGGAGCTGGCGGTTTTGTAGCCGAGCTGCGCCAGCACCTGCTGGCAGGCGTGCTGGGTGAACGCCACGATCTCGTAGGACAGCCGGAACCGCCACTTCTCTGCCGTCGCTGCTGAGTTCCGCACCGTTCCATACTTGTGTTTGGAGGAGGACCTGTCTCCTCGGGTGTTGTTCTGTATCCAGCGCTCGACGTTGCTGTCCATGGGGATGCCCAGGAAATCGTAGATCTCCTCGGTCTTTTTCATGGGGTTCCTGGCCAGGTCTTCGTATCGCACCAGCATGTACTTGCCCTTGAGCCATGGTGGCCGGTTGAGACCGGTGGACACAGAGTTCCAGAAGTCCTCGCACACGGTGGTGAGCTGGGTGACGTCCAGGTTGTACGGCTTCCTGCCAGTGCCATCCCAGATCCTCCAGAGCCGGTAGGTGTCCCGGAAAGTCTCGCTCCGGGACGCCAAGATCCCCCGGGGGTCCCTCACTAGCTGGATGACCTTCAGGTTCAGCCGCGGGTCCTCCACCAGGGCCCGGAGGTCGCTGACCTCAGGCACCCGCACAGTTTTGATGGCCACGTGCCCATGCTCTCTGCAGGACTCTGTGGCCAGCGTCAGGTTCAAGGTACCGCACTTCTTCACGCAATCTCCCTCCTCCAGGTGGAGATCGACAGCTCCCAGGGACTCGCAGACGGGCGGCGAGCACAGGGCTTTGCTGGCTCCCCGGCGGAAGAGGCGGTCGGTGGTGTGGTTGACGGGCTGGGGTTTGATGTAGTTCTCCAAGAAGTAGAGGTCGCAGTCATAGAGACTCCTCAGCAGGTCTCGGCTGGCCCCCAGCATAACACGCCTGTCTGTCGTACTCTTGCTCTGGGTCAGCTTTGGGATCAGGGTGTACTGGACGTGGTAGAGGGGCTCAAATAAATAGAAGACATCGAAGTGCTGGTTAAAGAGCTGCCCGACAAACGAGGAGCCGCTGCGGGTGGTGGCGAGGATGAGGACGTGCGTCTTCCTGGAGAGGTTGTACGAGAAAGTGGGGGTCTCATCGCACAGCCTGTCGGCCGCATCGGTGTCCTGGCTCAGGCCGCAGTTCACAGGGTTGGGGATGGGGCAGCTGTGGAAGGACTTGGCGGTGAAAGTCCGGATTGCTGTGTACTGGATCGCAATGGATGCCAAGGCTAGTAGGAGGACAGCCTTCCAGGAACATTGCATGGCTGGTCACCTTCATGGAGCTTCTTCACAGGTCGTCTTGGTGTCTGCAACCCAACAGAGAAGTCATGGGTTCAGCAAGGACTGCCAAGGAGGACCCAAGTATCCTGAGGCTGAGGGTACCAGCAAGCACTCTCCTAACGCACATACATCAGCCACAACCCCGTGGACACCAGTCATGCACTGGAGAGCCCCGTTTCAAAAAAGAGGAGGATCAGGCAGGGGCCGGCAAGCCTGGAGAGACACTTCCAACCAGGACATCAGCCTCAGGGACTGCTTCCTTCCAGGCTGGGGGGGTATACAAATCCTGTCACCCAGCGAGTGATGCCAGGAGGGCTGCTCAGACCTGAGGGTGAGTCAAAAACCTCCTTCCTTTTTTAATTATTATTTTTATTGTTTAGCCATTGCCCCAGCTGCTCGGTGCAGGCAGGAGGCTGCAGGACCTACCAGCTCCAGAGAACTCTCGCCGGGAGTGGAGGTTTCTGCACCCCGCAATTCAGAGCAGGACCCCAGCACAGGGGCCCCGGCACAGCTTCTGCTGGCAACCCTCCCACCAGCCATCGCCGCATCTAAGAGCTGTGCTTTAGATCCGTAACGCTGCTTTGAATAAGGCTTCCTTTCTCCTGGGCAGTAAGGGATGCTTTCTCCTGGGCTGCTGCCTGCCAGGGATGTGGCACGTGGCCGGGGGACAGAAGCCACAGACATTTGGCTATTGCTCCTCCTGGTCGGGGCTTACCCACCCTGCAGAGGGGAAACCTGGCCTAAGTGTCCACATGGGATATTATATCCCTTGGATAAAGCGTTTTTCCAGGTCTGCTAAGTCAGGGCAGGGCAGGAGGGTCCCTGCCGGCACCTCCTGGCCCAGGTGGCTCCGGCAGGCTGCCTAGGTGGAAGCTGCAGTGGGGAACGCTTTCCTGCTCTCTAGTGATGGCCCAACACACTGCATCCTGCACACACAGCCTCAGCTTCCACTCCTTGCTGCGCTGCTGGCTGAAGCTGGAGCAGACGCGACTCAGATTGTCCCAGGATGTGGCAGAAACCCATTGCCTGCTCCCCAAGCAAAAGGTGACCAGAGCCCAGCTAAGTCCTTGGTCCCAATTCCTGCCGGATCGCTGGCTGCGAGCGTTTCAGGTTCTCCATCCACCGGGACCCGCTCTCCTTTGCAACGCACCAAGCTGCAGAGGGGAAGAAACGGGGACTTGATCCACCTCCTTGGCAGAGCAGGTGCAAAACCACAGCCCAGCTTCGGCCTCAGCTGCCCCTCGTCGCGTGCCCTTCCCGTCTGCTGAGCCGCAGCCAGGGAGGGCCATGTTCAGGAGAAGGCTTCCCTTCCTGATGTCTCATCTGTGGCCTTTGAAGCCAGCCAGAGTCCTCTCTCAGACCCTGGCCAGCTCTCCCCCCGCCTGCCACTGCTGCCTGTCCCCAGGGGACACGGTTCCGGCTCAGCCCAGCCCTGGGCTCGAGAGGCAGCAGCAGCCGCAGCCAGATGCTCCCGGGGCGCGCCC
>Ga0181612_100748_pt1 | contig 10665 bp, 7 predicted proteins | sample HoacroProtozoa21_FD_119630 | JGI IMG/M metagenome (GOLD analysis project Ga0181612, IMG submission 119630) | Hoatzin crop microbial communities from Cojedes, Venezuel. Combined Assembly of Gp0051906, Gp0051904, Gp0051908
GCTGCACAGGACCTTGTCGCACAGAGCCGGCAGGGTTTATGCTAACAGAGACACTTTCTGGCCTGAAAATCCATCTTGTCAGGTCCTCTCACCCAGTCAAGCATTAGAATCATAGAATGGTAAGGATTGGAAGGGACCTTACAGATCATCTAGTTGATGATATAGTATGTGTTGATCTTCATGGCTGCGTTGTACGATGATCTGGAGCCCAAACTGGAGAGCACTTGCGGATGGTTTTTTCCCTGCTGCTCTGTAAATGACCAGATGTGCCTTATTTCTGCAGGTTGGTGTCCCTTTAGCATAGAGTAATGGGGCAAAAGGGTAAGAGCAGGGCAAAAGGGAAGTAGGTTGCTTTTCTTCCCAAACCAACCAAGCCTTCAGCCCTAGCACAGCCCTGAGCGCTTGTGAGACGGCCTGGAGAGCTGTGCCGAGCCCCGCCGTGCCGAGCCCCGTCGTGCCGGGCAGCTCGCTGGCAGCTCAGCAGCCCAACACCAAAGCCGAGCAGCCCATCGGGCTCGGCACTGCCCCGTGCCCACGCTCAGCCGGCTGCAGATGGCTCTCCGAGATGGCCACCCCAAAAATCCCCACGGGTGGCTCCTTCCTCTCCGGCTGCCTCCCGGATCCGCACGGATGCGGGTGCTGGCAGGCAGGAGCTCCCGCGCCGGGTTGTACAAACCATTGCAAGCCACCGGCATCTGTTGCTGCAGTTGGTGGCGGACGATTGCTCGGTTCTTTCAGCCAAGGTTGTCTCCTGTGCTGGTTGTGTCAAACAGCACTTCTTTTTCAAAAATATGTGAGCTGGATCCCTTACTCCAGGCTGTAGCCAGAGCGTCTGGGCTGCGGGACGGGAGTGCTGCGAGCAGCACCTTGCTTCGCAGCCAGCCTTGCTGTGGTGGGCTGGAAGCCAGGTCCTGGGAAGATTCCACACCCCCTTTTTGGAAACCTGAGCAGAGCCAGCCTTTGCAGCTTGATTTTTCAAAAGGATGAAGCCTTGCTTCTGCTGTGTACTTCTGTGAGGGCTCGTAGAAAAACAGTCTGTCCCCTTCAGAGAGAGACTACACGAGGGTCACTCACCTTAGGAGGTTTAAAAGGGGATTCGGTTATCTGTCCTCCTCTGACCTTAACATCTGAAGCAGCAGAGAATGCCTCCGTTGGGGCATCTGGGAATAACACCGCATCAGTCTTCCTCCTGCAGGGTCTTCTGCCTTGCCCTTTTTATTGTCTGAGATCTTGTTCAAATCCTGGCTCTATCACAGATGATCAGCTTCTGCTTTGCTGGAGTCAGACAGAAGTAAAAACAAACAGACCTCTATTCCCTGCTACAAGGGCTCTGCTGGTTAATACACAGTCCTCTGGCCTTTTTTCCTGCGGAGGCTTCAAGCTTTTCCCCTCCTGTTGCCGACCCCTTCAGGGATGCTCCTCCATCCCCTCCATCTCCTCCCTCCTCTTGTGAGAGGGCCGGACCCCCACGACACAGGCGGTGCTGAGCAGGGGGCTGACGTGGCTGGACGTCATCGGGGGCACAGCCCCCCTCGGCAGGGTCCGTGCAGGGCTCGGAGGGAGCTGCTGCTCCGCCGGGCGCGGGGAACGTGCCCCAGGACCATGCTGGCAGGGGCAGGAGGAGGACCCCGGCAGCTGGGACGTGGTGGTCCCAGCCTGTGGATGTTGACTTGCTGGACCGGGAGCATCCCCTGTACTTGCAGCGTGGGTACGTGGCTGGGCAGCCTCTGTCGCTAACCCTGGCGTTTAGCTGAGGAGTGTGCTAAAACCACTCGTGTGCCCAAGAGCTTCCCTGAGGCTTTTCACAGCCCTGCCAGTCTTACACAAATTGATTAAATACTGAAAATAATCTGTGGCTACGTAGGGGCTTCATGGTTATCACCGTACCGTGAGGGTCTCCAGGTCTTGCTGCAGGAGGGGAACCACGACGCAGACTGCACTGATCCTGGAGCCGAGGAGATGGACCCTGCCCGACGCGGAGGATGAGGGGAACATGGATGTGCCGTTCAGATTTCCTCCCTGCCCGAGCCCACCCGAGGTGGAAACGGGGAACGTGCAGTTTGCAGGACAGAACCAACTTCTCTTGCTGTATTGTTCTTTGTCCTGCAAGATCTCAGCACATCTTCGGACCTATTCTGACAGTAGTTATCTCTGGTGTGAAATATCGTGAAACAGCAATACTTCACAAAAATGCAGAAAAAGAGAAAAATCGCGTTTTCTTCTGACTGTGGTTGGAACTTCATGGAGCAAAATCTCTGCGTGATCTAAAAACCTACCAGATGTCCAGCTAACAGGTCATGAGCAGGACCAGGAAATGCTGTGGCTGGGGTTTGATTTGTTGCACAATAATTCATTTTAATGAGGAATCTGTTGTACCCATGCTCCCCTCATACACCTCATGGACTAAGTCTGCAGTAAGGCTTTAGCTTCATTTTATATAACTGGAGAAACTTCAGTGACGTAAAGCTGCTGCGGCACGCAGGGGATGTGCCCGCGCGCTCAGACTCCTCTTAGGAATGAGTGATGGTGTTGAAGTGTTGGCGTCCAGCTCACCTTCCCCTCTGCAGCTGAAAGCAGGCAGTGTTTTCCAGGCTGCTTTCCATTTTCCGTATTAGCACACAGAAGGAGAGAGATCATGCTCAAATGAGTTTGTTTAGCTTTTAGTAACATTTTTAAATGTCTCTCAAAATCACACCACCGCTGTTGGCTCAGCAATTTATTTCAGATTCTCGTTTAAATGCCTGTCCGTTTGTTTGGGATCAGATTAGAGCGTCAGCAGAGTGTGCACGTGGCTTACCATCTCCACCTTCGGGAAGACGCGCGCGCCCAGGACCCTGTCAGCCAGCAACGCCAGCAGAAATGAGCCGTGCAGCGGTCAGGACCTGTGCAGGGGGGTTGGTTGGCTCAAACACGCCTCCAGCTCTGGGCCGTGCCCCATTGCGAGGTCCGAGATCCTGCTGGGCTTCAGGCACTTTGCTGGTGGGAACACGCGGGGTTCTCCTCTGCTAACGCAGAGTCAAGGCTCCGGAGACGCTCCTGTAGTTGCAGTAATTTCAGCCTTCCGTTTATCAGAGATTTAATGGATAAAAGGTGAACGCTGGCAAACATCAGAAACGTGGCGCTTGTGTCACTGCGATGACGCTTGAGCCCGCGTAGCCCTGCGCGATGCCGTCACCCCCTCCCTGCGCGTCCCGGATGACTTCGCATCCAGTTTGTTCCTTTTCCAGCTCAGCATTTCTCCCTGCGCAGTCCTGCTGCAGACATTCATATCTAAGAAATATAATCAATGTCTCGACTTCAGCGCTGTAGGCGTTCGCTATAGAAATCCCCTGCTCAGTCAATTAGTGGGACTGAATTTCGTATTACTTAACATCTGTGCTCCTGGAAGGCAGGAGATTCCTGCATTTCCATCTGTATTTGCTGGGATTATTGCTTAAAGGGGGCTTAGCTACTAAGCCACTGCTGCAAAAGCTCCGTTAACTTCTTTACTTGTTGTACACGAGAGCTGGAGGGATTTCAGTACCGCAGGTCGAAGAAGGAAACCTGACACCGCTCTTCAAGCAATTAAACTTTGTAAAGTAAACTGTGTGTATTTCATTAAGGAAATGGATCCATCAGCACTGGGAATATCATTTATGAATATTTCCTTGTAATGGAAAAGTGAGCATGTTGACAGGATGAATTATTAGCCATATTTACAAACAGCTGTTAAAAAGCCTATGTGTATGTCCCAGCTGGATTTTTTTCCCTTTTTATGCAGGGTTTATAGCAGTTATACTTCGAAAAGCCAGCTTGATTGGCTTTCTTGCCAAGAGAGGTAAGCTTGATTAATTTATGCGTACTGCACAGGGCTGCAGCCACAAACGGGGGAGCAGTCTGTCTGTCTGCGGCTCGCTGGTGGAAGAAACCCAAGGGCAGGCGACAAGTGCACAGTCTCCGTGGTGCTGAGTTACAGCGGTTGTGTGCGTCTGAGACTGGGATCGATCGGTTGGAGTCTTTCCCCAGTCATGCCGGCTTCTCGTGGAATTCTTCTCCTGCACTCTTAGTCTAGGAGCAGAGGAAGAGCAGCGAGGTCATAGCGAGAGTTGGACACCAGGCAAGAGGGTTTGGGTCTCGGTGACGCTGAAGGGTTCACTGGCTGACCCTCCCAGTTTGAAGGGACAGATAGGAAGGAAGGATTAAAACCAAGATATTGCCACTAGAGGTATTGTGAATGCTACTTCTAAACATGTCAACTTGGAAGCTATAGAAATGCGAATCCCGTGGCATTAGACAGATTACAAGTACAGAATATGCAAGGAGAGTATTGCCAAGACTTTCAGCTTTTCCTCCTGTCTGCATCCCCTCCTGCTGTCGCTTCCCCGCCTCAGTCTTTTGCTTTGTCAGCGAAACGGAGACAGCGGCTCTCGGCTGGGGGGGTACAGCCGGGACCTCGTAGGCACCCGAAGCGCTGTGGGACCGTGGCGTATGTGGGCCTGACCTGGGGCGGCTGCGTCCGCTTCCCGCAGCGAGACCCCCTCTGTCCCCCGCCAGCCTCGAGCAGATCCTCTCTTTCCTCTTTGCCTAGACGCCATGTGGAAAGTTCCTTGTGTTGTTTCCATCTGACTGCAGCAGCGTCTGCTGCTGCTGGTGAAGCTGCTGGAAGAACCGGGAGGGGATCGGCCTCGGCCGGCGGGTCCCGGCTCGCGGCAGCGCGGTGGCCACGCCGTTCTGACCGTAGCTGCAACGCGCTGGGGTGCGTGCTCGGGCCTGGCTCCGTCCGCCAAGGAGGCGTAGCATCTGCTGGAGGCCACGGAGTGACGGTGTTGGCACAGAGCCACACGCTTTGCAGGGTTTTCTCGTTGGGGATCCACCACCACGTCGAGGTTCCCCAGCCATCCATTTAAATCTCCCCCAGTGGTTTTCACCTTCTCTGATCCAGAGCCAGTTTCTCCAGGGAAGAGACTGTGGAGCTGGGGTTTGGTGGAGAAATGGAGCACTTGGGGCTCTAGAGCTGCAGGGAACCGCTTGGAACAAGCTTCGTGCTGTAACGATGTGTTTGCTGAGGGCGGTTTTCATATTGTCTGAGTCTGGGTCTCCGGTTTCCTCCCCCTGGCTCCAGCAGTCACCGTTTGCCGTAGAGGGGTGCGGGAAGAATACAGTTCCTGTAGCACAGGAGATGATAATCTAATACAAGCTGTGCGAATTCTCTGTATTTATATCCATAGTCTGTACAAATTTATTTAAACACATAGACCGAGTCTGAGGCCAGCTCTGTTTTCATGTGGTCTGATTCCCTCTGAGTATTTTGAGTCTCTAAGCTACATCCATGGAATGAATACAGTGGTTTTTAAAGAAGATTTTGAAGTTAATTAGAGAAATGGAAGTCTATACTTCTAAAGAAGTTATATTTGGCATAGCATCCATCTATAATACACCAAGTTTCAGAGGAGGTCTCGTGGAAGGACACATTCTCTCTCTAGAGTGCTTAGGTTGATGAGAAACCTGTTTGTAAGGAAAAATTACGTTGGAAATGGTTGAGAGCAAGCTGCTCCTTTTTTTAAGTCTCTGCCAAGTGATTGATTTGGTCCATAGGTTCATCAGATCATTGCTTCCAATAATATAGTTTATTTATTTTCTTTATGATCGATATGATAAATACTACAGAAAGGTGGAAGCACCGAGCAGATGATTTCTGGCCGTAGCAGAGTGGCGAGGGGCCATGCTCCAGCTTACACTGTGTGCCTCGTGAAGCAGAAAAGCAATTCAGTCAGACTAAAGGCTACAGACGAGGCTGTATGTTCTCGGCAATAAATGCAAATGATTTGAATTCATTTCTCTGGTAAGAGGAGAAGGGAAAAGAATTAAAGCTGAAGATGTTGCAGATCAAGGAATTCAACTTTAAACCGATGCAAAATTAACATAAAAGATAACATGGCAATAGAGAGAGGAAAAAAATAGATTTCACTAAAATAATCTGTTTTAATGAATAGACCACGATCTATTTCTGAAGTACCTCTCTGTGGTAGTGTTGTTTCCCTTCTTTTGTAGAGCATGTACAATAGCATGATGGCCTAGCTGCAGCCAGTCTGCTGCGAACAGCTTGTAGATATTTGGATGTTCACTGGCCCATGAGAGCAAATCGTCCTCCCTTACCGTCAGATACTTTCTTTTCCAGTTCCTTTATTAGGTAACAAATGGTTCCCCTTTCCTTTGTTCTTTGGTGTTAAGCACGTTCAGTTTTTCTGGCTCTGTTTCGTTATGTTTGTTTAGATTTGTTAATGACTTGTGTTTCTTTGTTGTCTGCGAGGGATGGTGTTGTAGTCTCTGCTGCTTTTCACTGACAAATACCTTGTAATGGAACACAGCCCGGAGCGTGTCGGTGCAGGACAGAGACCCAGCTGGGGTTCCACCATGGAACGTTGGGGTGATCCTGCTGAAGCCTCTTTCACCTTCTGGTGAAATTCTTACTTGTTCATGGCAAGTGCCATAACTGCTGAATGGGTACCCAGCACCTCCCGCTTGGTGTCCAATGCCGCAGAAGAAACAAATGGTAAAAAAATCTGAAAAGAAGATAATTCAGATCTACAGGCAGTCTGCTCAAATATCGTCTTACTTAAATTGAGTTTTCATTACTTCTAGGCTAAGGAGCTCTGCGGAGGAGCCCTGTTCTCCGCATCCTCAGCGGCGAGAGGGAAGGGTCGTACCCGGGGGGAGACCTGCCGGTGCCGCCTGCGAGGGCTCCTGGATGGCCCACACGAGGTGGGGGAGGCGAGGTGAGGCTCTGCTCGCGCGGAACGACCCCGTCACGGAGAGACACGGGCTCCGAGACTTGGTTTTGGGGTGGGTGTGAGTAACTTGAAATGGTTCAAGCCCTGAAAATGCCGAGGGAGGTGGAGCCTGCGGATGCTGCGGTGCCAGCGGTGCTGAGGAATTCAGAGATGTTGAGCTGACATTGGCAAATCTGTGTATTTGGTGGCCCCCTGCCCCTTTTCCCCTCTCCCTGAGTTAAACCTCTGGCCAAGGCAACCTCAGAAATCATGGAACAGAAAAGTACGAGCATTCGTAATTAGAAACAGTCTTTTCCTTTTGTCTGGGCTGGTGATATTTAACTGGTTCAAGTCCACTGCCAATATGTATTTTCCAAGGAAAACTTTCTCATTTAAACCTTCCACTTACCTAAAGAGAGAGGAGTTGGAAGGAGGTCTTGGCACAACGATGGGTTTGGGAAAAATAATACACTTAGTCTCCTTTTTTTTTTTAATCTAGTCCGTTCTTATCAATTTGAAATCGTGAGTTGCTTTGCTGCAATAGCTGCCCAGGAGGTGCACAGCTTGCAAACCACATGGCTTTGCTGCTGGTGTCCGTCATGGCGTGGGAGGAGCACCGGGGCTCGGACGGGCGCTGGAGTCTTTTCATTCCCCAATTCTTCATCGCCGATCCCAGTCAGGCAGGGTACGCTGCCCACCAGGCTGGCACTGGGGAGCTGCCATCGCCTCCGCCTTGAGTGGCCTTTTGGGAGAGAAAAGTGGTGCTTTTGGTCCTGCTTTAGTGAGAAGGAAACTTCTTACAACCGGACCAGCTTGCTAAGGCGGCACGAGCTTGGCGGGGACGGCCTGGGAGAGCTCTCGGGGCTCTGGCTGAAGGAAACGTGATGTTTTCTCCCGGTCTTGGTGTAAGCTGAAGTGGAATTCCGTGGTTTGTGCTCATAGGTTTGATCCCAGCGTGAGCTCGGACAGTCCACACTGGAGCCGAGCGTGGTTTCATCCCCTGCTCCCAGATGTGAGCGCTGGGGCTCAGCATCTGCAGTGCCCGTCCGGACCCCCCCGAGGGCAGCGGCAGCCGTCCGCAGAGCTGCCGTCGCTGCCCGCTCCCGTTAATTAAGGCGATGCAAATGGGCTGCAAGGGAGAAGGTGCCACTGAAAGTAAAAGAAGCTCATGAAAGGGAGCACAGACAAGGAAGGGAGAAATTATTCACATAGCCCTAAAGTTTACTTCTAAGAGGTCTTTTTTTTTTTCAATTTCATATATTTTCCTTGATCATTTGAGAGAAAAGATCCGTCCATAGACAGATCTCCAAAGAGATTATTATTTTTTTCAGCATTGCTATTGCTTTAATCCGTGGTCTCTTCAGACAGGGAATGTTTAATTGGTGCACTGGTGAAATAAAATGTTTAAATAGATTGAATGGCAGACTTTTTCCCTCTGTTGTGACATTAATCCCCCAATATTCCTGGGCCCCTTGCTGGGTATTGAGGCAGAGAAAGGAACCAGAGGAGGTCCCTCTCTATATATCTGCCTGTGAAGTGAAAACTCCCTGGATACACTTATCATACATGATCCAATACATCAATTAAACCAAAGACCTTGCTGCAATAATCACTTACACACATGAAATAAATCACTCCGTATGACCCATCTTTTCGGACTCAGGGCAGACTTCTCGGCAGAGGAGATGCGATGGGGGAGGCAGGAGAGGGGACCCCCCTGCGCGCTTGGCACCTGGGCTGCCTGCTCGCTGGCAGAAGAGACCTTTTTTCCCCATGGCAGTCTGTACTCTTCGTGATTGTATCAGGACTGAGGAGTGCTTAAAATGAACCTGTACCTGTCCTGCCTTTCTCTGACTTGGAACTCTCTGAAGAGAAAGGAGTTTCTATGAACTTTTGGGTTTGCATTTGACTACGAACATCTCCCTCCTCTCTCTCCCCTGAAAAAACTCCAAAGAAATATTCAGAAGAGTACGAAACGATAAGCAGACTTCAGGCTCCGCATTCCTCAGTCACTGACAAAATGCTTTGCAGAATTCGCAGCAGCAGATTAACGCTCACGGACCCACAAATCAAAGGATTTCCAGCTCCACCTCCCTCCCACCCATTATGCAGGCAAAAAATCTCAATCTCCTCAGACAAGAGGGAAAGAAGAGATGAAATTAAGGTTTAAAATAATTTAGTTTTGCATTTAATTTAGCTTTGCGTTGTCCATAATACACACTGCCTACAGAAAAATTAAAAAGCATATTGTAGAGTGAAAGGCAGAGCCACAGCGTGTTTGACAATATGCTCCGTGTTTTATGTTCATTAGGAGAGGGAGCCTGAAATACTCATTTCTTTATGATGAAGGAACTAAAGATTTCCAATGAACATGCTGCAATGAGCGTGCTGGGGAGATTTATTGCTAAAACAGCTTGTTAATCACAGCGACCACCTTTCAGGCTTCACAAAGCGAGTAACTCAGTTGCATAGATGCTTCTCCCCCAAGACACCCCTTCCGTGAGCTCTGCAGACAAACTCCAGCAGTCCTGAGAAATTCAGATGCAGATAACGCAGAGCAGAGATTTTGGCAAACCGTGGTTACAGCTTGCTGTTAAAAGCCCTCCCCTTGGGATACCCATCTCTTAAAAACGGGACATTTGTGTCGCAGTGGGCCCTGCTGCCACTTTTGAGGATTTCTGCAAGTCTCCTTGGGGGCTGGGAATACCGAAAGCTGCCCCGAGGGCTCACCAACGGCAGCCTGGGATGGAGGCGATGGGAAACGGGACCGTGTTGGTCGCCAACACCATGGAGTAGCTCTGGTGATGCGCCCTGGCCTGTGTCTGTGGAGTTCAGAGCGAGGAAGACTTTTCCCCGTTTCTAGAACAAACACAGACGGGAAATCTTTGAAGGCCGCCTCAAGCCCAGGGGGTTTGTTTGTAACTGCATCGTTAGTAATTAGTAACGTAGACAAACCAATGACGGGAAGACCCACGGTCTCTCTTGCTGCATCTGCTGCAGCCACTGAAGAAGCTGGAGACGGACCAGGCGCGGCTGGTGCTGGCGTGAAGCTCAGGAGTAACCCATGAGCAGGGGAATGTCCCTTCCTCGCTGGAGAACACGCTGCTGATCGATGGCCAACAGGATTTGGCCCTTAGGAAATCATTAAGCTGTAAATTCTCAACGTGACAGGCCGGAGTAGCGCTGGTCTTCTGTTTCATGTCAAAGGTGGTGCGAAGACTCCTTCGTTAGAGGGTCGATAATTGACTCAATAGGCTGTAATCGCTCACTGCGCTCAGTCACGGGCTGGGGGTGGAGGAGCAGCCCTGTGAGGCTCCAGCAAAGCAGCTCCCGGCCCCGAGCATCACTTCAGCAGCTGGAAGGGCGGCTCTGGGGACCAGGGCGGCACAGCTGGGTCGTGGGCCAGCAGCTGGGAGGGGAACGTGTCCGAAAGGGGTGGATGGATGCCCAGTCCCACGGCTCACCTCTGGTGAAGGACCCGGCTCCCCGTTCCTGGGCACAGCGTCGGTCCTGGTGCCTCTGTCCAGCTCTGCTGATGGCGATGGGCTCGCAGATCACTTCGATGATGCTTTTGAAAACAGCTCTTTCAGAGTCAGACCGTAGTGCCGCAGAGAGCTGACAGCCTCTTCAGGTGACCTTTTTTTGGATGGTTTCGCTTAGCATGTGACTAAGATGGAAAACCTGTCCGTGCTCCTGGCATTTGGAGGGAGCTGTGCAGCCCCAGGAGCGTGCAACGCAAGGATTCAGCAGAATATCAATGTATTTGATTTTGATTTGATGGCGGAAGATTATAACAAGATCGATGCATTGACGGATTGCGGTGGCATGTGCCTGCATCCCGATACCGTGAAATTCTGACTGCATGCGCATGTTCTGAAAGCATATTTCAAAAGCCAAGGCTGCGTTTTCCCTGGAA
>Ga0181612_133543_pt1 | contig 10665 bp, 2 predicted proteins | sample HoacroProtozoa21_FD_119630 | JGI IMG/M metagenome (GOLD analysis project Ga0181612, IMG submission 119630) | Hoatzin crop microbial communities from Cojedes, Venezuel. Combined Assembly of Gp0051906, Gp0051904, Gp0051908
GATCTGGAGCGAACTGGAGTCCGGGAAGAAGGGAGGGGTGGGAGGAAGGTGTTTGAAGATTTGGTTTTATATCTCATTACCCTACTCTGATGTAGTTGGTAATAAATTAAGCTAATTTCCTGAAGCAGAATCTGTTTTACCTGTGACGGTAATTGGTGAGCGATCGCTCCCTGGCCTTCTCTCGACCCACAAGCCTTTCGTTATATTTTCTCTCTCCTGTCCGGCTGAGAAGGACTAGTGATAGAGTGGCTTTGGTGAGCACATTGCATTCAGCCAGAGTCAACCCACAACACAGGACAATTTAAACTGGCATCTACAAAATTAGTTGAAGCTTGTAGCTTTACTGATACCTAGAGCATCCTTCTCAGGTGACTGGACATTTTGCTGAAGCTGGTTAAATTAGACATGTGAAAAGGAGCTTAGCAGGACATATTTTGCTCTGTTACATCTATGCAGATTCACAAACCTTTTTCATCTGAGGAATTAAAAATTATTGAGCAATTAAAGAGCCTGAGGCTAAGTGGGAGTTTCTGCCCATATCTTATTATAGCAAAATTACCAGGGCACTGATGAAGAGCTGTGCTGCTTTCCAGCGATGACTTCAATGATCCTGGTCTCTCCCTACTTTCTCTCTTCACAGTAGCATTGTCAAGTTTAATTTAATCCACTTTTAGATTTGAAGTACAGCACTTTCTTTCAGCGAAACATAACAAGGGTGTCCCTTTCAAGAACCACATTAAGCATCATAGTTCAATCTTCAATGAGAGATTAAAAGCTACATGCTGAAGATTAACCAGAACAAACCTTTTCATTATAGTGGCCACATGTAATTCTAAGTGGTTATGGAAGAAAATTATTGACTTGTCTGGAAATACACATACAACAATTACAAGTTTATTACTATTGCCTGGTTAGATGAAAGAGTCTATTATGAACATTTAACCTGATTCCACATGAATCTCCTCTTCTCTGAAGAATTTGCCTGCATTACACAGACTAATCAAGGCTGCTCCATGGTCGACAATAATAAGTTGTAAAGCACAAATGGCTTTCTCCCCACATCAGTGGCACTTGAAGAACTATATTTTTCTGGCTGTAAAGGCTGCATCTCTTTGGATAGGTCCGAGTGATAATACACTGCATTCCACACACTCAGAAGAGTTCAGCTAAGAGGACAGAAAAGAAAATGGAAACAGGAAAAAGAACCCACCACTATTCTGCAATATAGCCAAGTCAGTAACTCATAACAAGTAGTCCAACAAAGAACATGGAAACTCTGATATCCTGTCACCTATCCATGTGATGCATCCAAGGCAGGCAACACCTGCTGTGGGCACTGTACAGCCCAACAAACTTTTGCTTTGATGCAATGTTACTTTCTGTGGCTTCCTTTATCCTGCACCAGGGCTTCCACAAATAAACACTGTCATTATCAGCTGAGCAACAAACGGAGCTGAGAAAGGTGTGTGCGCACACACAGGAGAAATGCAATCCTGAGCCAGGAAGAAAGTTGCAAGAATTTGGACACTGAATTTACACTTGCAAGCAGAGTCCAGCACTGAAATTCCCTGTGCAGTACAACGGCTGGGAACTACAAGGGGGTTCTCTGGGGCTTGCACACCAAGAAGAGCAAGGATACCTGCATCATTCAACAACACACTCTTAAAAAGGGGAACACAGCTGAAATTTTTTAAATTTAAGTGCCTCCTTAAAGGTATAAGTATCTAAGAAATCAACAATCTCAATCTCTCCTGAAATTTCCTCCTTCCATGATCCACTGTTACATGGACAACAAGCCCACTCTTTCCTGAAGATGGTGGAGACTATGCTGGTAATGAAACATCATCTTTGTATTGCACAGCTCCCCAGGAAGTGGTGAATCTGGATTCAATGATCTGAGCTTGCCACCACTTATAACCACTTCTCCCATTTTCCATGATATTTTTAAATAAGGTCTAGAAGTAGCCTGTAAGACTACCTAATGTTAAGAGCGCAGTGTGGACCATTCTGTATTCACCAAGACCGAAATGGAGACCAACCTGTCACCCACTACACTTTGTAAAATACTTTTCAAATTTATTTTGTGGAATTTCAGAGTGTTTCCCACCACAGAATACTAACCTTCTTACAGAAGTACCATTCTTCACAGGCTAACTATTAGTTTCACCGTATTATATGCCTCACCGAACAGAAGGTGAGTTCAAGTTCTTTTTGATTCAAATTTAATTAGCATTCTATCCCAGGAAAACAGCCCTGTGTAAGTGCTGATATGTCAATATGACACATACTTCTTGCCCTTCCTTTGAAAAGGAAAGGAGAAAAGACATTTCAGTGGTATTTCACCAGAAGAGCACCACATGCGCATGGAAAAACTACACACTCCACCGTAAAACACCAAAGTTCTCCACATTTGGCAATGCAACTGCATCTGCACATTCAGGGCAGTGTTTTTAGTGGCTACTAATGCTTGCTTTCCTACATAAACGCAGGTTTCTACTAGTCACCTGCAAGCTTGTTTACAGTAATTTTGATTTGGAAAAATGTGAAGCTTGTTTGGTTGCGCAGTTACCAGGAAAACCAAAGGCTTTTTTAGCATGACTCATCTTGTTATCACAGAGTAAAAACTGTTCCAGTACCTCTCCATCATCCTTATACCCAAGTTTTCATAGCAACCTGAACTACTAACCAAACCTCTGCATGCAATTCTCCTGTTCTGCCTCTTACATCACCGTTTACACTTGGTGCTTACCAGCTACAGCATTAGTCACAGTGTACTCCATCTACTTTGCCCTGGTGTTAATGATTACATGGAAAGTCCTAACTCATCTTTCTAATGACTTTAGATTTAAAAGCTGTTTTGGGTTTGAGGCTTTTATTTATAGCAACACCATACCCTTTACTAGCTGACCACCTAATACTAGTGTCGTGTATGGTACTATCCAAAGTTATGACTGTTATGAACAGATTACCTAGTAAGTGCCCCTAGGCTTTGCTTAGGGCATTTATTGCCCTGTTACCTGACTGTAAATTTGATTTGAAGATAATGCAGTAGGAAAAGCTTTAATCACAAAAAGAAAGTATTCAATCACATCTGGGTCTTTTCATTTTGTTTTCACAATGGATGTATCTCTCTTAGCACCTATATCACACCACCTTCCGCGAGTAAACAAGTTAGAGCATAAAGTGAGATTGGATTTTTTCACTTATAAACAAGACACAGACATGCACAGAGCACGCTCTTGTACAGAAACATTTATAAACAAATAAGCAAAGGGCAAAGACCACAGTTTCCAATAACAAAGTCTATGTGATTCATGTGTCCTTTCTACGAACTCTGTGTAGTAGCAGGTGCTCATGTGTGTGTTTTCCAGAGCACAGGATTGGGTGCGTCAGAAGAAGGTCATGGGCCTGAATGCTGACAGCCACACGGCATGTAGAGCACACAGCCCAAATACTGAGACTGGGACTCTCCCTCAGGCATAAACGACCCAGCAATCTTAGTACCAGCAAGTACCCGGGTCTTGTTAAAATGAAACTATCCAGGGTAGGAGCAGCCTGGAAAACAAATCAGCTATCAACATCTGCTTTCAGAACATCATCCAGAAATGTCTTTCCATACAAAGAGTGCGTTACCTGACATTCATGTGTCCTTGCTCTCCTTTTCAGAGGAGAACCTGGGCTATTCAAATCTCCATTCCTGTTTGTCTTTCTTCAACACTGATCTCATTTCATTAGCTAACGAAGGCTTCGTGATGCTAAATATTTGTTAAATTCTGTCACTGTCTATCTACCTGTTGTACCAGAGATCACAACATATCTTCCACTGGGCTTCACAAAGGCCACAATCTGCCTCTGAACGGCAGTGACACATCTGATGAAAAGCGAGATGCCATTCTTCATACTCTACACCTCTGAACTCTGTCCTCTTGGGACAGTCACGAGGCTGATCTGCTCCTTTTAGTCACAGTCATATTAAAAAAAAAAAAAACAGGAAGAGGCTGAAATTTGTTGTAATGTTCGGTCAGTCTCTGCTTAGCAGGAAGAAAGGGGCTGCACTCTATTAGTACAGATTCCTACTGAATGGTTAAATGAACTAAGACCTACCCTCAGGGAGTTGGGAGGTCTCTGCTCATCCAAAAGCTGTGGCTTCCTCCACCTCACTAGCAAGTACGAACAGTGTGCTCTCTTATCTCAGATCTTTAAGTTACTGTTATGCTATTACACACACATCGGCTTCAAGCCTCTTTTTATACCTGGTAAAGCAGCAAACCCTTGCAGGTCACCTTCAGGTCTTCTCCTGTAGTCTTGACTAAAGCAAGTGGGTGCTGCCTACCTGTAAAACTTTTCCAGACTCAAGGCTTCTACTTCTTTTCCTATTTTAGAGATGCTGATGCACACATTTTCATACTCCCAAATTGCCTACGCTCATCGGCAGTCTTAACTTGCCTGTTTAACAGTTTGTACAGAGCGCAGCAGTTAGCGCTCCAACATGGTGATGACTCAATTGCACGGGGTAGCTGTGAACTGCTTGCTCAAGTTCACCACAGTGCCAATACATGATCTGCCTCTTAGATAACTTTAAAGTGCTGCTGTTCGTTATAAATTCCACATCTACCCCACACACTCAGGGAAAACACACAAAGCTGTAGGCACCATCTTACTCTGAGACAGTGAAATGGAGCCTTGCTTGTTGACTTACACCCCCAGGAAAAACAGAGTTCATTCACACCCAAGGATGTAACTAATTTACGGCTTTGCAAACTCCTGCTAAATGGTAGGAAGCCACTTGACTTAAAATGTGGGCAATCTTAATTGTCTCAGTGCATAGTGAGAAAAGTCTGGTAACACAGCTTTTCCATAAGCAAACCCAAATCAGGTCAACTTAAGGGAACTTCATCTTCATGCCCAGAGTGTAGGAGTAAGCATCAGAAATCTCTCATGTCTCTCACTTTCTTTGCTGGAATGCAGATTCCAGGCTGCTTCTTTAAATACTTCTAGCTTAGGTATAATGCACTGCCGACCAACTTGTTTTCAGTGCTTCTTCCCTGATTTGCTCCATAGGAGATGCAAGTTGTTCTTAGTTGCATCCGGGCTTTTTCAGCTTCAGGTGTAGGTTTGGACCGGTTTGGCTGGGGGAGGGTCTGAATCACTCCCAGGTGCCAGAGACCACTAGATTGCTTCGGTACAGGCAGCGCTTTATGACTGAAGTGGTATACCAAACACTACCTTTACATCCCTCCACATAGGCTTCAGTAATGCCACAGAGAAGAAATGCGAATCAACACATTCTGTATTCGGCAGAGACCAGTGCCTCAGGACAGGTAACTAGGAGTACTGTTAGGAGAAGGACACACATGAAATAGCAGGATGAAAGATGCTTGCCTGACAACATATCAAGATAAATCTAGTCTTAGCATCAGGCTTGTGCACTGCATGCCTTCGAGGCATAAGATTTCCAGTTTAGATTTATCTGGAAAGCATACTCTGTGGTTACAGACCTCGCATTTCTACACAGACCTGGACTTAAATATTGCTTCTAGTGTTGTTTGTCCTTTCTTGATCATTACATTTATTTCTAAGAGTTAAAATGTGTGAGTGGAAGGCAGCTTCTGAAAAACATCTCAATATCCATACGGAAAGTAGGTTTCTGGCTTTTACTAATGCACCCTTCAATCTTAAATAATAAAACTGATAGATTCACTTTCCTGTAGAAGGGAGAGACAGAGATATCATCCAGAGTCTACAAAACAGGGCTTCAAAGAAATCCATTCTGAAAAATATTAGAAAAAGTGATGCTGACTGATGGCTGGGAATCAGTTAAACTGATTTCTGGGACATATTATGAATTAATAAATCAGAGACTATGTGTTCATTGCAAGAAGTGTAGGAGGCATGCTAAAAACTTTTAAGGGAATAATAAAAAAAAATGTTAAACATATTTCAAAGGAACCTACAGGAGGATTAGCACCAAGATCTTTTTATGAACGCTAATACTGCGCACTTACACGAAGATCGAGAAAATAGACATCTCCACAGGAACTCTTGCAAGTTATTTTCTTTTTTAGAAGACACTGCTTATTTTCACTGCATTTAACAATAACCCTGTGCTATTTCTGAAGCTCTCTTGCCCAGCCCACAGCAAAGGTATTAGTTCTAACACTGATCATCAGTTATAACACTACAAAAAAATCTCCTCTTATTTCTCAAGAACATAGTCCCAGAAACTGAGAACTTCTGCACCAAAATTGAAATCAAGCACGTGCCTTGACCAGGGCTCCCGAGAGGTGCACACTTCAGCATGAGCAGCAGAGACGTTTGCAGTTCTGAGAACATGGGCTTGCAAGTCACCTCAGTGCTATCTCCAGCCTCCCAAGTGGCTGGCTGGGCAAATTAAGTTTAAAAAGTCAGGGAAAAAAAAGTCTCTCAACCTGAAAAAAATATGAGCCCTTGCAGCTCTCGGGAACAGGGTACTTGTGTAGGCAGATGAACTTTACCAGGCTGCTCTTCATCAGGGACTTGCCTGTAGAAATCTGGGAAGAGACTCCCATATTTAAAAAGCTCAACACCCTTTTAGGTTTGCTGCGTTCAGGCACAACCTATTTATGCTGCAGAAGTAGGGTTTTTTCTTCACCCTCAAATGCAACAAAAAAAGATATGTTTCTTCAGACTTATTTACAGAGTGACCCTGCTGCTACTAAACACATTGAAGGCGCTGTTAGAGGTTAGAATGCAAAATGATTAAGACAGCCAGAGAGCAGCTATATGCTGGGGAAGCAATGTTTCAGTTGATAATACAAGACTGCACCGAAGTCTGTGAACACTAAACATGCTGTTCTGTCAATAAACCCTTACCCTCTTTTCCTTGTTTGTTCCAGCTCAATTACAAACTCTCAGAATGGATGTATCATGGTAGAACAGGCATATATATCAGCAAGCTAGTAAGTAATCAAGCTCAGGTTCAGCCACGAAAGCCTCCATGATTTCAGAAAATTGGAAAAAGCATAAGTGAAGACAGAATGTGCCCTGCATTTTCTGTCGTTCTAATGTAGTGGAGTTACAAATCCGCATTTAGACAGCTCCAGACGCTAGGTTACTTGCAGCAGTGGAGAGGTTACAGCACAAAGAAACACATATTAATTGAAAGTACTCCTGTTTCAAAAGCATAACATCACCTTGGTCTGTGCATTTTAACAGAGTAGTCTGTGTTGTACATTCATTCTACAGCTCGTAGGAGATGCATTTTTGAGGAAGCTAGAAGTTAGGCAGCATTCTTAAGATGAAGGGCATGCTATTATATGAATACATAGACAAAAACGTGATCTGGGACAATTAAACAAGAAATTAAGAAATAACTTGTAAGGCTCATAAATAATTGAAAAGAGAATGTTCCAAAGTTTTGATGTGTCATAAAAGCTAAGTTTAGAAGGTGGAGAAATTATTTCAATTAAACAGAACAAATGTCAGCAATGAATGCCTAAGCATTTTAATGAATTCATCTGTAATACCATGGTGCATGCTGAGGCACAGAGCCAGTGGCGGTATACAAATACAGACAAGTTATTTGTGAATATAATTTGAACTGTGTAAGAAACACCTACTCAGACTGGGGAAGAGTTTCTTGAAACAAAATCCAAAAGAGCTCCAGAAATTTCTCCGATACCAAAGCCTGATTGCAGAACTATGATACACAAAGATGAAGCAGCAAATGGATCCAAAACCTGGGAACCTGCCTGGTCCAAGCAGCTGAAAGAATTCCTTTAACTTGATTCCCAATGTATATAAAGCAGTTTTGCAACAGAGCAGCTCCACTGACTTAAATTGCAGCACTTGCCACCCTGCAAAGGAGACAAGAACTAACCTTCCTTCTTGCAAAATGGCAGATTAGAAACGTTCCTAGTCAGCCAAAAGACAACATCCCTCTCTACTAAAAAAATTAAAGAGGGCAAATGAACTAACACACAAACACAATGGGCAAACAGAACTGATACCCCAATTATTTCTCCTCAAGAAAAAGTGACTGGACAAATTTAGAAGGCAACAAGTTTTAAAATAAACAAAAACAATCTACTTCCTGTTCATAGCAGTGTCTCCATTTCAAAGACTATCACAGCTAGTTCCCCAAAATGCCTGTCAGCACTCCAGAATACAACTGATCACCCACTGGTTGTGGAAGAACTGTGCTTGAAGCCATTTCTTATTTCATCTCTTTCAATGAATCTGATTCCCTCAACATTAATTTACCTCAAATTTTAGTTAAATACTGGGGTTCTTGTTATATTTGATAAGTAGCAAACACATTACAACACTGGTGATTCAACCAGCATTGGTATCCAACAGTCTAGCACTTTGAATTCAAAGAACCCGAGCAATGGGCCATATCTTATGCATGTTATCAGTATTCTGTATTGCACACTGTCTTATTGATTATCATCTATGACACATTTTCTATTTGGTTAATTATTTTTCCCCATAGGAAAAGCATGCTTACAAGCTCCAGTGATTAACACCACCAAGGACATAGTTCACGTTATGAGCTGTTACCTGCAGAGGTTACACTCTGAATTCAAACTATATGTTCCCCTCATACAGAGCCATACAGGTCTTCCACAGCCCATACATAGTCCTTCGGTGGATTACTGACAACCTGCTCCTTCATCCTTTATCTCACTTACCAGGTCCTCTCTAAAGATATCCATTACCTCGGTTGCACAGCTATAACAATTAGATTTCATATTTTTGAAACCTTCAATTATTATGTACAAATAAAGCCTTAATCTCCGTGTAGCTGAGCTGTGAAAAACATTGCCATGCTTTTAGATCAAGATTAACAGAAAGGACAATGTAAGCACAGGCACTAACTATTTCAAACTGTTAGAGATGTAATCTCTTCGTGTCTCAGGACATGAGCCAAGCCAGCAGTACTTCAGAACGGGCTTACAGGTAGCATTATGTTCTTGCCCATACTCCTGGTGAGAAAGACTATGAGATGGACCATGCATCTGGCAGTTTATGGCAATTCCTGGACTCCTAGGAGCATTAAAAAGGATTTTGAGTTAGGACACTCATACTGACAAAAAAAAATTTCTATAAGCCTGAAGCACTTAAGAGGAACAGTGTTTTGCCTTTCCCAATATTTTCCAGGCATTTTCTCAAACCAAAATTAGAGTTTCCAGACCATTAAGATAAAGTCTGACTCTCTTGCTCCACAAAAAGAGAATTAAACTGTACCATGAAGACATACTGCATTTTTATGGAAATCCCTCTTCCTGTCCTCAAAAATCAGACTTTTGCATGACTACCTGCTGTTAAACTGCCTTCACAGGTTCATGAGAAAGCTCAGTTGTCTTCCTCTGTCCTTCAGACACAGCAGGAGAAATGTCTGCAAATAACAGCTTTCTATTAAATTCTTCCAGCAAGTGAGCCATCTAGCCAGGTACTCCCGCTCATGAAGGTACAGGGAAAGAGTTCCCCTCTGAGAGACTGTCAGGTGGAAGATAACTCATGAAGTCATGGAAATAGATATTCAGTAGACAACAACTGGAATACCAAAGGCTTGTAGAAGTGAGAAAAACTGAACTGTGAACAGAGAGCAGACTACAAGAACAGCAAATAGGGAATGGTGGAACCTGCTAGGAAATCTGTACAAAGAAAGAGCAAGAAAAACACCACGCACTTATTCAGCAATTTTTAAGAAATTGCAACTTCTGACAAAGAATGTGAGCTATGTGGACAAAGAATTATTATGGATCTAGCAGGCTACAAATCAAACTATCATTTCCAAGATTCTAGCCGTGAACAGGTCAGAAAAAATAAAGAAACTTGGGAAAGGTTTTGTGATTGCATGGATAGGGGAGTAAATTGTGGTACTTAAAAGCAAAGAGCCATGAGAAACATAAAAACCAAGACCAAAAAAAAGACAAAAGAAAGAGATACCTTTCAACAATAACAGACAAGTCCAATGAATAAGGAAGTCAAAACAAATAAAATACTTGGAAAACAGCTATTACAGATAAGCAGCTATCATAGGGCTGGCTTAAATATTCTTTCACCTTCTAAAGTCATATACTTCTATGCAAAATGGCTATTAAAGTCTACTGAACAGTATGGTCATTCATTTATATTATGATGAATGCTTACACAAGGCATGAGAGAATGTCACATAGCAATCCAAATTCTAATTAATGAATAGTGTTTGAAATAGTATTAACCTAAATGGAGAAAATTTAAAGTGACAAGCAAGCAAAAGGGAACAGCACCCCATGACTTCTCAATCAGCTCTCCACCAAACCAAGGTATTTGCATGAGGAAAATACAAGTAATATCTGGGCAATAAGGTTTTCCACAAACAAATGAAGCACTGAAGCAGAGAAAAGCCAGTTTCTTTATTATCCTGAGCACTGGAAATGAGAGCCACACAACCTGGAAAGTCACAGCTCAAGTTGGAGTTGACATCAAGTAGTCATATTCAGCTCCTGGTTGAGGACCAGAAGGATTCACAGCAAATATTCCAGCAAAGACAACATATTAGGTGAAAATAACACCGCAGGTAGCCTTTTTAAAATAAAAAAAGAAATCACCAAAATTTTCATAATCATAGAAAAATACAGGTTGGTAGGGACATCTGCAGGTCATCCAGGCCCATCCCCTGCTCAAAGCAGGGCCAGC
>Ga0181612_148714_pt1 | contig 10665 bp, 7 predicted proteins | sample HoacroProtozoa21_FD_119630 | JGI IMG/M metagenome (GOLD analysis project Ga0181612, IMG submission 119630) | Hoatzin crop microbial communities from Cojedes, Venezuel. Combined Assembly of Gp0051906, Gp0051904, Gp0051908
AACAGGAAATAACAGCAGCAGAGAAATCAACAAACTTCAGGCCTTGGAGTCCGTTCATTTTCATCGAATCCAGCATATTCGTCTCAAAGCGTCTGGAGCAGACGTTCTGTGCATTTTTTTTATCCCAGAAGATACCACAAACAGTTTCTGTTTCAAATCATGAAGTAATAAAAGAAACCTCACTACACTGATGTTTGTTACTAATTATGTTACTTATGTTTTTATATCAGTCACTCCAAGCTTAAATCCACTTGCAACAATAATCAAAAAGCCATTCAGGTCAGATTTTACAACCCTTTAAACATACAATCTCTGGGTTTGTAATCAAATAACCAGCCCCATATTATATTCCTATAAGACATGGTCAGCGTGTTCTGCAGATGTTTCTGAGCATGAGCGTAGCTGTCTTCTCTGCTCATGTATACACTGCTGTGATCATGTGCTTACTATAATCCCATGTCCCGGGGTGTAATTCCAGCTCGGGATGCCAGGATGGCAGCAGAAGATTTACCCAGCAGCCTATTTAGACAAGATGCAAGAACTGATTCATCTTACAGGTGCAAAGCTGAGGCAAGGAATATTTTTAAGGATAAAATGCAAAAAGGCCCTTAGGGATCTGACATGGTGTTAGAAGGGGTTTACACAGCCCAGAGCTCTGCTGAACCACCAACACGGGTCCAAAGGAGCAGACTCTGATATTTTTAATTGAAACTTTGCTGTCTCTGGTGTCTGCAGTTGCTCAGAGAGGTCAGGGCAGCTAAAACCCCTCTCAAGAGGCCGTATATCTCAGGAGAGGAAAATTAATCTTACTTCTGCTCTAAAGTCTTGTCTCTTCCGTGGTTTGTGTATGCAAAGGGGAACGACCAAAGCTTCATGCTCCAGGGAAGCCTCCTGCTTCCACGTGGGTGTCATCCAAACCCCCGTGACCCCGAGCCTGCTCTCTGCCCGATGATGGCTGGGCGTCCCTCTCACCTCCCAGACACGCATCCCTCTGCAGCACGTTGCCCTGCTGTAGGACAGCTGTGCTTGCCAAAGTGGAGCTGCCTAACCTGCCTGCCACAACCCAGTAACTTCCAGTCCTCCTCGGATCGTTGAGGAGTGGAGCCATGATCTCCCTGCCTGAGTTGTTCCGCACTCACTATCACAGCCCGGGCTTTCTCCCCTCCCAGGTGCTACCTGGGGAAAAGGGATCACTCAGGAATTTGAATGCTGTGATACCATGGAAACTACATTCGATTCCTACAGAAGTGGAGCAGGTTAGAGAAACCATTTTTCCACATACTCTCATATATGGCTGTCTGTCTTGGGAAACCCTCTCCCAGGTCCTCATCCAGCATGGACCAGCACTAAAGCACAAGTAGCAGCTGTTTCACACCAGCTCAGACAGTGGCTGGCAGCACCACGATCTGCACGCCCGGCTCCACTGCAGCTCCCAGCTAGGTCAGGGCCATCTCTGTTTTTTGCTTAAGCTGCTTTAAAATTAAAAAACCTAACTGAAAAAACCCAGTCCCTGCCGAGAGTGCCAGAAGTACGAGTACAGCTCCTTGTCTCTGCGCCTGAGCTCACCGCAGTGTGGCTGAAGCTGGGACAGTCGAACACTGCCGGGGAGAAAACCTCCACCACATCCCACTCCAAGCTGAATGTGCTACCACATATCTGTGAGGCACACTCTTCTCTGCATACCCACTTGTGCAGTGCACTCATCTACCACATTCCTGTAGTAAGGTTCTTCTTTGCAGATTTATCTCTGAAACTCGCTTATAGCCTTTCTCCTTAGACCACTGGCAGTAAATACACCCAGTGCATCACAGGTGGTGTGTTGGGAAAAAAAGGTTACGTGGCTCTAGTTAAGAAGAAAATGAGTGGGCAATTTTACACTCTGGACAACAACCACAGATGCAAAGGTTTGTGCAGATGGATTTAGGGTTGAGGACTTGGTTTGCCTTTGAAGAGCTCATCACAGAGTGCAGAAACCCCTGTGTTGTCTCTGGTCTTTTTGGCAGGTCACAGATCTCCTGCCAAGACTATTTGGGTCTGCAGCAGAAGGCATCTGAAACACAGCAGCCTCGGTGCTGGGATTTCCCAGCCAAGCCAAGGGAGGGACAGTCAGGCTGGGGAAAGGATTGGGCAAAAGGCGTTAGAAACTGTCCTCACCGTCATGCCACACTGGAAAGTTTTAGTGATGTGAACTTCCCTGACGCTTCCCCAGCAAACAACCTACGAATGCTGCCAGGGCTTGTGCTGTGAAAGCGGTGGCCAGGTTTCACACCTCGGCCATCCCTCCTTGGTTGGCCCTGGTTGCTATGCAAGCCACACAGCAGCTCCTCAGGGGATTTTGTTGTTGGGGTAGGAACAGTCTTGCTGGAAATCTTCCAGTCTTTGTCACACTGGCCAAAAATAAGGTGACGCACAGAAGGAGCAGATTTCCATCTGCAAGGGAAGCCAATCCAGCTGCCCCCAGCCCCAGGAGACTCCCCTTCTGAGGCCAGGGGCACAAGAGGCATCTGAAGAAGGGTTTAGCAGAGGAGCAGAAGCCAAGAGAAGGCTCTCAAGGTTTCTTCCTCCAGGTTTATCTACTGCATTGATGGTAGCCCTCAGCACTGCAACGAGACACTGACCGTCCCTTCATTTGGCCTGGACGAGGCTCCTTTCCCACCAGCTCAGCACCTAAGCCAGGCTAGGATTTGTTGCCAAGCCCTGTGCAAGGGCAGTTGGTCCTGTCTGCTGGGATGAGCTGCTCTAGCAGAGGAGAGAGATGAAGCATCACTGCCCTCTACCTCCACTCTGCACCCCAGTGCTTCCCAGAAGGGGAAGGGGCTGAGATGCCCACATGTTTGTTATTAAGCAGCAACCGCGTTTCCAGGGATGGACCAGCAAAGCCCAGGGAAGCAGAGCTGCCAACAGCATCGTCAGAAGTGTGTTCAGTATTCAACCATCTCTGGCAGCCAGGGCTTGCTGGCTGGGTCTGATGGGTTCGTTGGCTTTCCTTCTTAGTGTTGGTGGTTTTAAGAAGTTGAGCAGCTCTGCAGGAAGCTGATGTGCTGCTGGCTCCCAGCCTTTATCTGGGGAGTTTGGAAACTGTGGGGATGGGCCCCTCAGGACAGATAATGGGGAAGCTTATTTGCGAAAAAAGGGCTTTTGATTAAAAATATTCATTGGTGCTCAGCGAGCAGGAGAAAGGCACTCTTTTCTGGAAGCTGAGAACACAAGGTTTTTATTTGTTGAGTGAGCAGTCATTTTCTACGTAAATAGTGTTTTCTGTTGGAAAGATAAGAAGTGATTTTAGGTCAGAAAAGTGTTTAGGTGGAAAATTCCTCACTGGCTAGAAAGGTTCTCCCAATCTGCCTGGAGGATCTGGGGAGTCAGGAAGGGAAAAGGAGCAGCAAAGTTTTTAACCCAGCTATAAAAGCATCTCTCGGCATGATCATAAACTGGAACAGCTCCCTCACCGTCGCCCCAGGTCCTGCATGGAAACCTAGGTGGCTCGCAGAGTGGCAGATTGCATGTGGGTAGATCAGTATGGGGAGAGAAAGATATATACAGAGAGATCGACAGTGTAGACGTCAAGCTTTTGCTTCATCTTTGGCAAAATAGCTGTATATTTTCTTCCTTGTCCCTTCCACAGGGAAAATTTGGCTCAGAGTGACAGAAGCGAGGGTGCCTGCAGCACGTGCCAGAGCAGAATCACGTTTGTAGGAACTCCCTGTGTATCCCAGGTTGTGTTCTGCCACGTGGAAACCTGCTGTTCTAGGGCTGCTCACTGGGAACGGGGAGGTCGAGTCGCTCAAATGCGTGATTTCTCCCCATTTACCGGGCAAGCGCAGTGTCTGCTGCAGGGCTCTTAGTTCCGAGCCGTGTCAGGGAGGAATCATTCCCACCCACCCACTCTTTCCTACTGACCTGGGGAGAGAGATACTTATTTAGAAAGATTTGCCCCGCTTTTCGGCAGGAAGACAAAGTGTTCGGCCCTATGACCTGCGCCTTGCTGCACTGTGACAGCTCAGTTCAAGGCAGGAGACCAGCGACTCCGCGATTTTCTTGCACGAGTGGTTAGAAGATCCTCTGCAGGTCACTTGGCAAGGCTTTGTGGGAGGGCAGAGAAGTACACTTTTTTTCTCCTAGAACAACCCAGTTTAGATAAAATTAAAAAGTATATTGCTGGCAGAAAAGTTTTTTTCCAGTTGTGGCCGGGGAATTCAGGGACTTGGGCTGTCCCCAGCCCTGCAGATGCCTTCCCCATAGGTAGTTACCCTATGGCAGGGCAGAAGAGTCTCTCAAGGGGCAGAAAAAAGCAGGAAGAGTGTCATGGGGTAACTGCTTTTCAAATAGCGTGTTAAAAACAGCGTGTTTTGCTTGATTTCCTCTCTGGTGATGGCGTGGTGTTGGCACGACTGCCTCTGAGGTCTGGTCATGCACTGACAGCCCAGCTCCCACCAGAGGAGCCAAGAATAACCCCAAAGGGGAGTCATTAATAGCTTAAAAACATGTCAGTGACAAAAACCAGAGTAAACTGGAGGGAAATTAGGATGCTGTTTGTAAGGACTAATTAGGCATTGCTTGGCGCATGGCAGCCTCCCAGGAGGATATTGAGGGGGGGACACCTGACTCACGTCGTGATGGAGGTCATGGGCAGAAGGACCAAGGAGGAGAGAGGACAAGGAAGCACGCAGAGGTGAGAGGTGGTTTTTAACCCTGCGGAGCCAAGTGGTTTGTGTGCCCTGGGCAGAGGCAGGGCAGGGGTGAGGGCAGGGGACGCAGCAGGGCTCGCCCTGGCTGAGCTGCCTGCAGGCAGGAAAGCAGGCAGCGAGGACAGACGTGTCCTTGTAGGCCACCCCCTTCCTCCAGCCACATTTCCACATGTCACCGCTTCAATGGGGCTGGCTGCCCATTGCATGACGGCAGGAGCAAAGACACAAGCTTGGGCACGCTGGGCTGAGCAGGGTCTACAAAGGGTGCTCAGAGCTTTGCATGGACCCAAATCTGACCTATTTCCTAAGCCGTGAGCAGAGTGACGCCAGGCAAGGAGGAGAAAATCCCTCTCCTTGGGTGCAGACGACCTCTACTCATGAGTCTTCCACCTTCTCTGAGACTTCAAGCCTTTTCCCACCACTGAACAACACTGGAGATTCCAGAACCACTCCCAAAAAATTTCTGGGAAACAGTTGATTCATTTTTGCTGGTTCACAGACAAGTACTGGGCTTGTTCATCCTGTCCTTAGACCCAGCTGTGCTATGGCTGGGACAGCCTGGGTGTCATCCTCACCAGAAAGCCAGTGAGCTGCTGAGGGAAGCGTGAGACCTTGGGAGAGGAGATGTCTGGAGAACATGGGAGCCGTGAAGACGGGAGGCGAAAGGGAGATTCCTTGAGCAGCCCCGTAGCTTGGAAGGCAGGAGGAGGCCTGGAAGGGACACACATGGCTCTCGAAGGAACCGTGGCACGGACAACACACACATCCGTGTCTCAATACGTTTTGTTCCAGAGGTCAAGCACAGTATCACCTCCTTGCATCCTGCCAGCTCCCGAAAATGCTCCAGACCTAGACCTTGCTTGTGCCCTCCTCCCTGTCTGTAGGCCCTCCCCATGACCATCACCCTTACCAGACAGGGGGGCACAGAGGTGGGTCACTCGGCCCTTGCCAATGTCCAGGTTGGAGGCTGCTGGAAGAAGGTTCCTGACAAAGGGTGTGCTCACTGAGCAGGCTATTTTTTTTATATAAAGATACAACTATATACATACCCGTACATACGTACATATATATTTAAGGGTGTGCGTTTATACAAGTGACGACACAGTCCCCTGTGGTACAGCTCCTCCTTCCCTTCTGCCCAACACTCATCAGAAATGAAAAGATCTGCTCAAATTTTGAAAGCTCCAAGTGAAAGTTGCCCACCCAGAAGACAATCCCTAAACCCGAGAACACAGGGCTGTGCAGTACCCTGTGCTCCACTCGATCGGAGGACAAGTGCAGCAAACGTCACCCCAGGGTGTGACGCCTGCCTGGTACCAGAGAGGTCCTGCCCAGCTCCCTGGCCATGTCCACCACTGCCAGGATATCCAAGGTTGGAGGAGTGCTGCTGCTGGACAGGTTGGTCTCTTTTCAAGTACAGGTGATTTCTAGAGACTCTGTGGCCTCTGCCTGGCTCTGGTGCTGGGTAGCAAGGTGTGGTCCTGCTCCAGGCTATGGCTTTTGGTGGATTTTCAGTGGCTATGGGCCAGTCATTCTTCAGTGCTTTCCCTCCTTGCACGTCCACCACTGCTCTGGACACTCACGACCACCTTGGATTTTGATTCTTCCAGAGGAAAACCGGCATCCTGCTGGAGCCTGGCTGAGGACTTGGAGCCACCAGGAGACACTCCTAGGTGGGAGTTGTTTCCTTCCCTCTCATTCCTACTTCTTCTGCTGAGTGCTGCAGTGGTGGGAAGGGGGAGTGGTTGCAAGGGTTCTGTCTAGACTGTTTCCTACCAAGAGCTCCCCAAAGTGAGTGAAAGGCTTTTAAATTAACTGAAAAGAAAAATGAAAAAAATGTCTATTTTTAGATGCAGGACAAATAACTTTGCTTTGAAACTCAGAAAGTACAGAGCAGCTTAGTCCAACAAAGCAGAGATAAAGGATCATACATGACTTTGCTCCCAGGACATTACACATCACAGCAAGCTCTGGCCAGCCCCACCAGCACCAGCACATCCCTTCTCAACCCTTGCAACTGGTGGCTCTTGCCATGCCAACCTTCAGCCTCCTCGTTACTCAAGCTGTCCAGGTGACCTCTGCTTTTCAAATGGACATAGCTCAGACTGGAGAACTCAAGCAACTCCTGTTGTGGTTTATGACCTTACCTCACAGCAAGACAAACCAGGATGTCGTCCCTTCAGCATTGTCACTGGGTGAGGTTCAGGTCCCTGAATTTCCTCCTCATAGTATTGCAGAGGCCTTGGTTGGGGGGGGAAGTTGGAGATCTCCAGTCCCTCCTCCCCCTTGGAGCAGGACTATCACCATCCTTAGAGCAGGTCAGCCATAGCTTTGTCTGGCCAAGCCTTGAAAGCCTCTAAGGATGGACATGCTCCCCCCCAGTCTACCCCAGGGCTGCAGCACCCTCCCAGTGAAGGACCTCCTGTACCTCCCAAGTCACGACTGTGTCCACTCTTCCTTGTTTTACCATCCACCAGTACCAGGAAGAATTTGGCACCACCATCTATCACTTCTATCTGCCCTTCAGAAAGTTGCAGGCTGCTCTTAGGTCCCATCTTAGCCTCCTCTGCACTCGACTAAATAAGCTCCAGAGCCTTCCCTCAGCAGTTGGAGTGGGGAGCTCCCAAGACCTCGGCGGGCTCCCAAATGTTTGCTGTCACTCTCTTTCCTCAGAAGGGATTTCTGCTCTCTCCAGAGGGTCCCCATGACCTCTTCTTCCAAGGAACATAACGCAGGCTTACACAGATTTTGCCTGCCACCCCCCTGTCCCCGGGGAGCACAGACATTGTTCACTCCTCCAGATGTTTCCAATTCAAACGTTGTCTTCCCTCCATTTGCAAGCATAGTTTTCTTTTGGGTTTGTTTTTAACTTGTCCTGAGTGACAGTCATGCAAATGGGGTCTGGCCCACGCAGCTGACCCTGGCATGCCAGCAGAGCATCTCCTGTTTGTCCATACGAGATGTCAGGAGATCTCGAGGCTGCTCTTTTCCTGCTCCCCAACAGGTGTCCATGGTAAATCCCTCCTCTGTCAGGCCTGCTGGCCACCAGGCTTACACCTCATACATTGCCATGATTTCAGTTCATATTCCAGTCAGTTTTCAAAGACACTTCAGTCATTTTCTTGGCTCTGCTAAACATTCATGGCCGCGTGTCCTCTACGCTTGACATGAGCTGCAAAACAGCAGGGGCAAATTGCAGATCTATTCAGGGATGTGACAGGACAGATTCTGAGTAGTTATTGAACCACTGCATGTCTTAGAGTCCCATAAACTGTGGTAGCACACAATATTTGCCCCATCAGCCACCTGGCTGGTGCCAACATCTGCAGAGTGCAGTTTTGGTCCCTGGGGATGCAACAAGTTACCATGGGCTTGCCTCGGTTTCCCAAAGCAAAACACTGCGGATGCAGTCCAGCTCTGCTTGAGCAAATGCACCCACAGGCATGTCTGCATGCATCCAAGCCCTGGGCTAGTCCTGCAACAGCATGTCACACCTAGGCCATGTAGCTCTCGTGTCCCGGCACATCTGCGCATCATTCGCAGCAGCCGGTGGGGCAGACAGGATCCTTCCACTTTCCTCAGTGGGCTCACATCAGCCAGCAGCTAGTGCTAGGAAGAGAGCCAGGCGCTGTGTGGAGAGCCAGCACGTCTCCACCTTGTTGCAGCAGTCATGGATGTCCATGCTACTAATGACCAGTGGAAGAAATCGGTCAGGGAGAGAAGTCTGGCTTTAAGCCAGAGCATCCTTGCAAGACTGACGAGGCACCATTAGCCATTTCTCCTTATTTTCTTTCTTTTTTGCTTTTCTCCATCCCTCCATAGAGCCTGAAGTAGTTGTGGATCCAGTGCCCATAACTCTACAGATTTAGGGGAAGCTACAGGGTGTTTGAATCTCTTCCTTACTCAGGCTTCATTCAGGACTGTGACCTTCTCCTGTGATCCAGGAAGGGGTCCTGAAAATGTTTGTAAGCTGTGTCACCAAAATTCTCCTCCCCTGCCTGACTTCTTCCTCCTCCACGGGTCCACGGAGCAGAGGGGGTCAGGCATTGCCCCTGGGCATGGCTCAGCTGGGTCATAAAAGGGAGTATGCAGTATACAATGGGAAGATGAATGAAAAAACAGGTTCTACCTGTGAAAGCATCATGCAGAAGGGTGTCCCACAGACGTGATCCCTAGCACTCAGCTTCCAGGAGCTGGCTCTCGCAGCCTGGACTTAACGATGCTGAGCCCTGCATCCGACAGGCAAGCACTGCAGAAAGTTTTCTGACTTATAAGACCACCTCTCCAAACCGCTTTTTATTGCCTAAAAAGTTTTGTGACATTTAGTGGAGAAAAAGCCGCCAAAGTGCACGTTGAGCCAGACACCAGCAGAGCCCCCGCTGCTGGCTGCAGGGACCACCCGACGCTTTCCTGGTCTCCTGGAATGGCATCCTGAGGATTGAGCAGAGAAAGGACCAGAGGAAGGTGGGGTAAGGAAACATAACATTTTTTGCCTTGTGTCTGGACCCGTTCCAAAAATCGTTTAACAAATTCATCCACCTGGCAGACGAGAACATGACTTTTATTGTCCCAGTGTAACAGTGCTGTGACAGCGCTGCCTGCGGGAGGATGGAAGGGAGGCAAGTCTGCAGGGGTGAGTCACAACCATCACTAAATAGCAGATACATATTAGATTAAACAACACATACATGAAAAAATGGCCTTACTTGCTGTTGTCCATGGACATACTCTGATTTGTTGGTTAAAGGTAGCCCTTATTTTCCAGCTATATCATTTGATCTGATAAAAAACCTTATTTCTTCCCACAAACACTGCCTCTTTCATTATGTCTTCATCAATAAAGCACTCCTTGGTAGAGTTTAGGGATAATTATTGGCTGCTTTATGTCTTCTAACCACTGCTCAATCATAGAAGTCACACAATGGATGACAAACACATTCGTAAGTATGGAAGGAGTTTTATTTAGAGCAAAATATGATTCACTCTCAAATTTCACATTCAAAGTGCTTTAGAACATGAAAATATCTGGTGAACTAAGGAGATCTTGCAGCCACATTTCCTAGGAGGCAAAAAAAGTCATAATACTGAAATTCTGTTGATTGCAGCCTGTGACAGACCATGAGCTGCCCATAAGAAAGCCTGGCGGGTTCAACTGCACCCCAGCTTTCTAATGTCACCCCACCGTGAGGTGTGCGCTGACGTGAGAGGAGAGTGTTGCTGGGCTGACCCATCACGCTGGATCCAGCCTGCTGCTTCCCTCAACTGTCCTTCTACGTGGAAAATCCCTTCATTTTTCTAAGAATGGGAGATTTCTGCCTTGCTCCAGCTCTTTTAACAACACTGGTCCTTCATGAAGCATTTCTTTGTGGTGTTATGATGGTCTTTTCCACTGTCTTTTTTAACAAAGCCCTCCCTTTGATGAGCCCAACTGTCAACTACATGAATCCTCAAGGATTTCTTCCCACATACCTCCCAGCCCCTCCTGCATCTCGTTTTCAGCTCAGCCTCCTTTGCTCTCAAGACCCTGCTCTTCTTTCTCCCCTCCGGCTGGACAGCCCAGCCAGCGGACTGCTGCTGGGGGCTGCGCGGTGTCCCTGGCGAGGAGAACAGCTTTGCTATGGCCGCATTCATGCTCCTTCCACAATGTCCCAGGGCAAAGCGCAGATGCAAATAAGATCCAGCAATCCCACCTGCCAGCTTGCATCGTGTTTCAAAACTATATTAAGGCCCATCTCACCCTCTCTTAAAAATAACTCTCGTCAGGAATGTTGCCGACTGGAAGCTGGCAGTCTCTGGCTGATGCTTGAAGCCCCAAGAGTTCGTTTCTGGGGCCGAATCTCTGTGATTTACTTCGCTGAGACTGCGGCTCACACCTGCTTAGGAAAATGGAAAGCTGCGATTCACCATGGATCGAGCGGCTCAGTTCATAAAATCAGGAAAAAGCTAATAAGCACATGCCCACCCTGAACCTTTGGCC
>Ga0181612_152446_pt1 | contig 10665 bp, 4 predicted proteins | sample HoacroProtozoa21_FD_119630 | JGI IMG/M metagenome (GOLD analysis project Ga0181612, IMG submission 119630) | Hoatzin crop microbial communities from Cojedes, Venezuel. Combined Assembly of Gp0051906, Gp0051904, Gp0051908
TCAGCTCTGAGGATGGATCATCCCCGAATATTTACATTTCTGGTGTGACTGTGAAAGAACAGAAAAGGGAATGGTAGGAGAAAAAGAAGTTAAAACACAGATAAATTGCTGTCCAAACTTTCAAACCAATTTGCTGGGACCGATGAGTGCTATGAGGTGGCACCAGGCACAGCCCTGGGCAGGACAGGGGAGGACAGCAGGAGGAAATCAGACTTCCCTCCTGATGTGAGAGCTAGTGCTGCACTAGCTGTTGTTAATGCAAGAGGAAAAGGCAAAACACAGGAAAATTTAAATTTCTGTGCCCTCCAGCCAATAAAATCTTCCACACATGGGTTGTCCAGAGTTTAAGTGCATACAGTAGCTAAATAATTTTGATTCACTAATTTCACTTTGAAAATATAGCATATGGGTTATCCAATGGTTTATGTTGGGGGGTGTTTGTGTGTGTGTGTGTGTCCGACAATCTTATTTCTGCTCTGTTTAGCTGTTGTTAATAGGAATTACTCATTGTCATTCATGGCAAATGTAGTCAGCTGCTGATGCACCCAAATCCAAGAATTAGCTGCAGGCTTTTTTTTTTTTTCCCCCTCCCCCCCTTTTTTTTTGCAGCAAAACATCCAGGTTTGTGCCAGAGGACCATTTTCTCATTCTAACACCTTCCTGTCCTTCTCTCTTCTTGAGATATACAGAGAATAGTTATTGCAAACAGCAGAGAACCGAGACACCTGCAAGGTGCAGGAAGTTTTCAGAGAGTAAGACTGGACAGGACTCTAACTGCATGTACTTCTTGCAGACTACGCATTCATAGGAGCTGGGGGCAGCCTGAAGCTACACCTCATACAAGCCGCACTTGCAAGCAAAAACAGGACAAGGAGAGGTTTGATAATATTTTCCTATGCATGCCACATAACTTAGTGTCCAACAGTTTCTGGGGGAAAAAAAATTAAAAAAAAGAGTTTTTAGCAGCCAAAACTTTTAGCAGTTTGCTTGATGCACACTAGTTACACAGGCAGGCTGGCAAGTGGGATAAACGGTACTAAGAAGAAATTTCAGGGTGATGGTCTCCCCAGTGTTGGCACAGGCTTCAAGTCTCATGAGAGGGAAGGAGTCGCCCCAGCTTGCAGACCTGCTCTTTCTCTTCTCCCCTCTTCTGGGCACAACCATGTGCAGCCCTGACCAGCCTACCACAATTCCAGCAGCTATGAAGGACAACCCGATCTGAAGCAACCAAGCTGGTACTGACTGTAAATCAGCACACTCAGCTGTAATCAAACAAATCAGCCAAGCCCAAATACACTGAGAAAGTGAAAAGGTCAAGGAGAAAAGTGGAGAGAGTGAAAGGTTTACATCCATTACAATCAGTCAAGGAAGCGTGACTGTTTCACAAAAAGGATAATAAGTGTGTCAGGCAGAACACCAACAGTCTCACAAATTTGCTAGTACTAAGGGTTGTTTCAGCATGCGACTGCAACAAAGAGTATGGAAACATTCAATGCCAAGTTTAAAAAGGAAGAGAAGTTTCTGTGCAAGACTCAGGAGACTTTAACTGAGATCCTAACTACATGTCGTCCTGTGTCATCCCCCTGCCTCCCAACAACAGACCCTCTTCAGAATCCTTCTTTATATGTTTGTAGCTACATGAAGGTGGTAAGTCAGACTAACCAGAGTCCATATACACAAAGAGCTCTGCTTCAAATTTTTAGGAAGAGGTTATATGCCTAAAATAGCAACAGCTCATCTTGTGGACCTGGGAGGTGTCATCCTACCTACTCTTACCAGATTTTATATGCAGACATCGAAGGAAAACATGACTTAAGCAGGTGATGCTGGTAGCAGAGAAGGGTGCTGTATTTTTGTGTACAGGAGGTTTGGAGAGGTTGCCCCTTCCTTCTTAGCTTAGATTTGCTTCTCCAATGCAAATCAGTACTGACCTCTGCTGCTAGATTATCAGCATGTGTACTTACTAGGGAAAGAACAAGGACTAGGCAATAACACAGAGATGACATTTCAAAAGGGTATTCATGCTGCAGAATGTGAATTCGTCAACATCTAGCAGTTTGATGTTCTAAGGATATTTATATTCATCCAGAAGAGCACTTGCCATGTGGGCATAGAAAGTGTCCCCATTACACAGACAGAGAAGTGAGTTAAAGACCTAAAAGGGAATAGTTTGGAGTACCTCATCCTCCACAGCCATTTTGCTAGTTTCCTACCTGGATATCCTTCCCCTACTCTGAGCTCACCTTTACAAACTTGACCTCTGTCTGTTGTGGAAGACTACACAGAGAATTTTTGCTATAAAGCAAAAGAACAGGCATACAATTAGTTCACATGGAATATCTAATGCGCTTCCAACACGCGTTTTAGCTTATTTTGCAGTAACATTGTCAGGTCACAAACTTAAGTAGCTTACCCAAGGCTAGCCAGAGTCTGAGGACCCGTCCACATGGGGATACTCAGGAAATGAATCTGAAATTAAACTTAAAAAAGAATGAGCTAAGCAGCATCCTAAGCTAGCACTTTCATTTAGAATTACAGCCTTAATTCAGCTTAGCCTAATTCTTTCAGTTCTAAAATGAGAATGTTGACACAAGCCTACTTCCAGATCTATTTATCTGAATTGGTTGAAGGCATTACTGCCTCCAGCTAGTCATCACTGCTTTCCAGATGGAGGTTTCTACCCCACACAACTATGACAGCAGAGTGATTCATGTGAGCAGTCCTGCTTACAGACAACTGTATCAGATACCATTTAAAACAGGGGGTTTGCATTCATCTGGCCTCTAACTGAAAGGGTTCATTCACACAAACCACTACTCTTGCAGTAATCTGCAGGGCCAACAACCCCTCCCAGTCATGTAGGAGTAGACAGCCATACGTTGTAACTTCTTAAATCTGACAGATGTTTACAGAGCAAACACCTGCCTACAATCTGGTTGGAGGGAGTAAGCAAGTGGGACAACTGCCTGAGATACTCACTTGACTAAGTGAGACTAAAGTGTAAATTGGCGAGCTGAGGGTGAGAGACTCAGAGGGTAGGGTCCCTGATAAAGAATGAGGCTGAATTCATTGACAAGGATAGATATTCTTAAACCATAAGCTCGATGAGCTCTCAATATTCAATCCCCTCTACACAGCTACACTTTGAAGACCAATAGTGTGAAGATGCTTTTGGCCTCTGTGACCTTAATAATGGAGACTCATTTACCCCACGTTGTTTTATAGCTGGTAATAGATTGTAGCATGCCAGTCACCTCACAGGAAAAACTGTTTCCTAGACAGTATGAAAGAAGTGAAATAAGATGTTACAGGAGCTCTATGAATCTCTGACAGTTTTTAAGGTACACAAAGGGAGGGAGAGGGAAGAGAAAACATCCTTTACATCCCTATTCCCTTGCTCTACCTTCCCACACCTGAGGTACAGAAAAGCAAAATCCCCTTAGACAGGTCTTGGCAACCCTGTGTTCAATCTGTCTCACCCTTCCCCTGAGATAAATTCAGGGGAGGGAGCGAGGGGGAGAGGGAGGGAAGCTGTTCCATGATGGGGGTTTTTTTGCACTGTAAAATGGAACCAAACCAAAGGATTTAAATTTAGCATCCTCTCTCTGAACTCGGGCCACTCATTACTACCAAATAGTCTCAGACAGAGGAAGACACTGCTGCTTACCTCCAAAAAAATGGAGAAGTCAGTTAACGTGTCTAGCTGTCTAACACCTGTTTGTATTTAATATTCAAAGCCAAAGTGCCTCCTTTTTAAAAGTTTTTTTAATAGTTGCTCTTCTTTTTCTCTAATATGTAGAACCTAGTCACATTAAATCAGATAACGTAATAATTCAGGACCTCAAAGACAAAGAAAGCAATGCTGCTGTTAAGCATTAATCTCTTAGCAGCACCAAGGTTATAAATTCAGTGTGTTCTCTGTTCTACACCCTTGCTGGAGATTATCTCTTACAGATGCCATGCAAAAATAAACCTGGATGAAAAGGTAGGGGAAAGCAGGTAGTAGGAGGAAAAACAACCTTCTCTCTCTTTCTCTCTCCCTCTCACACACAGAGAAAACAATTTATTCTGCAAAGAAGAGAGTCTTCTGGACCAAAATATATTTCAGCTTTGAAAAAGGGAGAATTATTTGGGGAAATTACCACTTGGAATGGAGACAAATAGACAGTTTAGCTGTAGCACAATTTTTTGCCTTGGTAAGTTGTGAATGGGACGTGAGGTGCGTGTATATTAAAAGAAAAAAAAAGCTTGGACCCTTTTTCCCCCTCTTTTTTTTAATCCTTAGGAACATTCAGATCATCTAGGGGGAACCTATATATTTCTGGTTCTGTTCAGTAGAGTAAGAAAACAAAAAGCACTTCCCTCTGTTTCCCGATGTCAAAAGGAACTGTAGTGTTTTTAATACAGAAAATCCGTTAGGTACGGGAAAAGGCAAGAGCCTCATATCAAGCTGCAAACAGGAACACTTAAGCACAAGGCATTCAGGCGATGGAAATGCATTCAGAGCGTTTAGCACATAGGATTAATCGAATTATAATTTAATCATCTGATCAAACACTAATTAGCATAATCACTTGAGGGGAAAAGCTGCTAGAGGAACAGACGAAGAAACACCTTGGGCACCCAGCACACTTCAATGACACAAGATCATGCACAGATTTTATTTTTTTTGCCCTTAATAAAACACAACAGAGATTGATGCGGTAGTGCTGAAGAAGCAGTTTAAAAATTCCAGTCCTAGATTCCATACAGTTCTCCAGCATTGAAGATATTGAAGCTGGGTCTGAAATCTAGTTTATTCAGATTTAAGGAAGAGCTGTAAAACCACAGGAACACTACACTACCCTGGTTTGTTGTAAGAAGACTTGAGCATGAGCACACATTTTAGCCCACAATGTTTCCATTATAATCATCCCTTACTGTTTCCCCCAGAGCCTCCCACATGAATGTTTAACTATAGATCGCCTAGATGACCTTCAGGGATACAGCAAAGTATTAGCGTCCTTTTACAAACTGCATTTGAAGTAATTAGTCTAAATCAGCTGGGCTTTTTGGCTCAGGGTGGGGAAAAATAGCAGAGCAAGAGATATCAAGGGAGCTTTTCTGTGTAATATTGTCTAGCTTTCCTGGTAAAATCATGCCACTTTTCAAAAGCAGAAATCTGAAGAGACCACCTGATGTTTACCATACGATAAAATGGCACTTGTGTCTGGAGAGTGGGCAGGAAGATAGGCACTGACAGAAGGAAGTCTGGAAGATTGTATGGGAGGAAGGAGGAAGGGGAGAAGCCAGGTGTTAAGGGGAGATGTTAGGAGGTGTCTTTTGTTTGAATTTTTGTACAAAAGGATGTAACTGAATTATTTTTAATAAGTTTTTAGCTTTTCAAATGGATAATTCTTCTGAACACTAAAAACATTTAAATGTAATGAACTTCAACATTAATAGGTAAGATTGGACTTTGAAAAAAGTTTCCCACATTATGATGTAAGGAAGCAAAACGATGAGCTGCCTACCTACATTTTAAAGATGCCAGATCATACAGGATATGCTGTGAGCTAATTTAAATTGATTACATCCCTCTCATGGAGCTATTACTAATGATCCTTTGGGCTTCTTGGAATGACTGTACATTAATAAAATAAGGTAACCAGTTACAGCATAGGGCCAGCTTACCACAGGACTTCTCCACACTGCGTACCCTGCAATCTGTATGCGCAGTCTGGAAACTCTCCAGCGTAGCGTATGACTCTCCACTGCAGGTGATGATTCCAGAAAAGACTCCAGCAGCAAACAGTATGTCACTTAAAAGTACTGCCACACTTTTAATAAGAAAAGTGACTGAAAGATAAACTAATAAAAGACAACAAATGAGTTTCTTACTAGCATAAAGGTAGAGCCACCATACTGCATGCATTCCTGGCTCAAAGAGAGCGACCATCGTATACAAGCATTCATGGAGTCCACTTAATAAAAAAGTTCAAGTAATTTCATTAAAAAGTAAAAAATCATGTTTGTTTTTTTTAAATATCTTGAGCTATTTTACTATTTAGCTTTAACTTCTTGCTTGTTTCTTTCTGAGCAAAAACTCAAAAGCAAAGCCAGGAGATTTTGCATCACCTAACCAAAACTACAATATGGCAAAGTGAGAGGGGTGTGACCTAGATCTGGTAACACTACTTGAGACTGCACCACAGTCAGAGATTCGATGGAACACAACACAACAACCACCATCCCCCCCAAACCTGTCCCAAAGTCTCTCTTCTCTTCATGCCCTTTGAGAGGGCAGCTGCCAAATGGCAGCGTCTCCTGCTAGTATCGGAACAGCAGCTCCCCCGTATCTTCCACTTTCTAAAATTGTAAGAGTACCAGCACTGTGCCATGGCATGATGCCTTCATTTCCACTTCCTAGCTGTTAAGTATGTACTACTTATTCCAAAAAAACCTGTCTGAGCACAAGGCCAAATGCACATGCCTTAGGAAACGCCAAGGCTAAGGTGATCAACCAGCCTTAATCCCCTACTCCAATTACTCCAATGTGTGCCCACACCAGGGACCGCAAGTAGCAGAGATGATGTGGGGAAGAAGAGTAAGTGCATTATGTAGTAGTCAAATAAGGCCGTTATCTTTGAACATGGCTGAGACAGAAAGACAATGCACTGATCAAAAAAGTTCTCAGAACTTCTTGAAATTAGGTAGCAGTCAGACTACACTTGTTTAGCTGTGGAAAATGTTTTTAAAAACTCATTAGCTCCTTTTGCAATTACTAAAAATCAGCATTCTTTTCTCCTATAGAAAAGCATTTTGAAATGTGGTAGGAATACTGTAATTGCTTTTATCCACTAGGGACTGACTTTCGAATATAATAAATATGCATTGAACTGCTATAGCTACAGTGTCTTCAGACAGGCATTTCTTTTCCTCTGCATTGCCTTCACGTGTGCCACCGGTTAAGACATTCAAAAAGGCCTCTAGCTCTGTCACTAGCGAAGCAAATGCAGCTGGAGCGCATGTAGCACTTTAACAGGACAGTCACATCTCTCTAAAGCTGCACTGCTCCTTCTCAAGCATGAACACACTAGCTAAAGGCAAAAAAACAATGAAGAAGGGAAGGAGTTTGGACAGGATTTTTACTCTAGACCAGGATAAAAAAGCTAAAACATAACCCACCATATCTGTACAGTCTTCCTCAGGACTTGCTAAGCAAGCAGGTCTCCAATTTATTGTACAGACAAAGAGCTGCTCTCTGGTGGGGCAGCAGCCTGGTGCATTGGAGACATCCTCCTCCACACAGCAGCGCTTCTGGGAGAGTGCACCCAGAGAGGGCCCCAGGAGCAAGGCTGGGTGTTCAGGCACATGCGCTGAGCAGACCCCATTGCACCAAACCTGCCAGTTCTAGCTCCCAACAGCTGAACAACAAATCACAACTGCCAGTGCTTCTCTGAAAGCCTGACAGCTCAGCCTCTTTTTCCAAGGATTAATTATCTCCCTACTGCCCAATAAAGGAGCTCAGTTCTTTCCTTCTTCACTCAAACAAGGGACTCGTGCATCCTTCCCTACAGCTGTGCTGACATTCATAGCATTGCTTGCTGTCCTTGATCCTTCTCATTTCCCCAAATCCATTTGTTACCTCAGGGAACAGCTTTTAGGGAGAGGAGAAATAATTTTGCTATCAAAATAAATATAAATAACTAAGAATAAGGTGGAGAGAGGAGGAGTTGTAGGCTTCAAATTAAGCCTATATCTCAGATGAAATATCATGAGCAGACAGAAATGAAAGAAAAAGCTGAATACAGGCAGGTGAAGGACACTGGCACTTGGGAGTTTGAGGTCCTCCTGGCTAGGCGCAGCAGGATCCACGCGGAGCACCAGCTTCCTCCCTGGCACAGACCAGCAGCCAAGGTGGAGTCACGGGGACCAGCACTGGGGAGTCCCAAAGCCACACGCTGTTTTTTTCCCCCACCCACGGCTCCTGCTCACAAGCAAACAGGCCCAACATTGCGTTCCGCATTGCAAATTGTGAATCCGAGACTTCAGAGCCTCCTGCCATAAGGTGTCCAGCTCCGACTCAGCCTTCAGAGACTGCCCTCCTGCTGTCCCACAGGGCTTCATGCTCTCTTTGAGTGCCCTTCCTTTTCTTATCATGCCTTGCAGTGATGTCTAGATACACATGTAGTTTCAAGCTCACCTTTTTTCCTCACTTACCCTCCCCGCTAAAAATCCTGTTCATAGCCTCTTCCCTCCCTTTCCCTTTAGCATCCATTTAATAGTTTTTAAAAATATATATTTACAAAAAGCTGAGAACAAAAAGCTCCAGCCACTGTTGACACATCAAAAAGCATGGCAAGCATCACCCATCACTCAAGTCCCACAGCGAGACAAACATTACTCTCTGTGTTTCTCCCCTTTTCCCTTGCGATGATAAAAATCTGGTTTCTGGAAACCCTGCACAACAGGGTTGTGGAAAGGTTGTCATGGTGGAAGAGAAACCTTCAGGTCACACCACAGAACTAGGAAGAATTGTACAAAGGAAAGCTTCCTAAATATATACAGCTAAAACATGAATTAGTGTAGCGCAAATCATTACTCTAGACATTTGGGAATCACTTTACTATGCCAAAAAACCTCTACATTAAATGTCTACAGAGACACCTAAAGAACTGGTACTTCAGTGACAGCCTCCCAAATCACCTCCTTCGTATCATGACATAGAAAATGCCTCGCTTTATGCTTTGCAACTGCAGTTGCAACTCAAATTATGGTTGACCTGTCTAGAAATAATACGTGAACTGGCTTTTAAACTGCCCACAGAAAAGCCACCTAACTGGGGGGACAAGAGTCAGCTGGAGAATATGCAGCGTGTGCAGGACTTTCTGGATGGTGAACCACAGGAGGCCTTTTCCGTTTAAGCTGAAGCCCACCTAATGCCTGGTTTGCTCGACTGACACCTTTTCCACCAAGCTTCCATTCAAGAGACATTATAATCTGCTTTTCATAATGAAAAGGACTTTGTCAAGGACTTCCTCTGTCTTTAGCTCAAGCCAGGACTGGTCTAACAGCATGTCACGTGCTCACCTTCTTTAGTTTTCAAGAGACTGACTTTATGCATTCACAATATTTTCCCCAAAGATATCAGAAGGTAATACTGTAAAAAACACACACACACAAAAAAAAAAAAACCAACAAAAAACACCCTTTTCAAAACACCCAAAAAAACACCAAAAAACCCCCTAAACCCACAATAATTTCTGAAAGAAAAAACAATCATTCAAGAGAAATAACAAGATCCAGAGCTTGCATTTTATGCATCACCTTTCCAATCTGGAAAAAACAACCAGCTAGCATTTTGGTGCACTCAGATGCTACCCTGTGACTTGTGCAGTCCAGTACACACTGTAACAACAACATATGGGTTCCTCCATATTCTTCCATACATCAGCTAGCCTCCTCTGTTGGCTTAAACAAGATCCACATGTCAAAGACTTACTTTTGATATCTGAACTCTATACTAACTACTAAACCTCTAGGAAACTCTACTGAACAACAACATATTGTCATGGAGCAGAACTGAAAACACACCAGGGGTTTTAAACTCTTTCTTCCGAGATAGTTTCCATCAAGTCTCTTAATTCTGCAGCACCTATAAACTGGGGCCACGGAGGGCTGCCACTCTAACAGGCTGAGAGACCAAACACCCTTCATGTGCAGGCTTAGCATAAGCCACTCATTTGCAAAACCACATGGGAGGATTTCACGCCAACAGGTATTTATATAGACAGAGCAGCCCTCCAGCCTTGTCTATAGAATCACTGTGAGTAGATTATGTAGATACTATTCACAGCTACAGTGCAGCATAGTTATATTCCAGTTGTACTGAAAGATCTCTGGTCCTTTCAAGAACCACGTTTCTGATATTCTTAAAACTTCAGAGGGCTCCCCAAAATTTACTCCAAATATTACTTTAGAAGGCAGCAAGTTACTAAGAATAATTTTTAGTCTAGTACAAACATAAATCTTAAACCATAAGACTTCTGCATGGGATTACTCTGTAATTAATTGGAAGAAAATAGCATCAGTATACTTGGACGGCAAAGCAAGTGTCAGATTTTCCATACACAGTAGCTTTTAAGCTATTACCAGCTGTATAGCTTTACATACACGTGTGTGTATAAATATATACATATATATATATAAAACCTCAGAAGGAACTATATCCCTAACACACTAGATGAAGAGCCACATGAGCAGGATAACTGGTCTTCAGCCCACATGGTGGTGTGCGCATAGGGGCTTTGAATGTTAACCAGGCAAAAAATTTCTCAGGTGCTCCTTGTGTGTATCTTTATCTGCCACATCAACATGCAGCTGGCTGCTATTTTCAGACATGCTCTCAGGCTGACCCGTGGCCCATGCTCCTGCGCTCATGCAGGGTCTGTCCTTCTGGAAGCTTCAGCAGAGGCACATCAGCGATTCAGCTCGGGTCGCTGGGCTGCTCTCTCCCTCAACTACTATGAAGCTCCAGGGAGGCTGGTGTTTAGCATGGAGGTGACTCCCTTTCTCAGAGCCTTTGCATTTAAAAATGGCTTTCTATAAATAGGATTGCTGGCTCACTCTTAAATCTTACTCCCTGCCTTCTAAGTAAAAATATCTTAAATAGGGATATTGGGA
>Ga0181612_162289_pt1 | contig 10665 bp, 11 predicted proteins | sample HoacroProtozoa21_FD_119630 | JGI IMG/M metagenome (GOLD analysis project Ga0181612, IMG submission 119630) | Hoatzin crop microbial communities from Cojedes, Venezuel. Combined Assembly of Gp0051906, Gp0051904, Gp0051908
AGCCCTACCATGGATGTTGTTCCATTGGCACAGCCCCATAGACAAGCTCAGCCTTGTCAGACTGGCTTCTCAGCAGCCCTCCAGTGTCGGAAGGACTGGAACAGGGATGGAGGTGCTCGAAAAGGAAAGATGAGGTGGGAACCACAAAGGGAAACCTTCACTGCTACTGTCTGGCTGAACCATAAGAAATTTTAGATTCTGTATTAAATTTTAAGGCATTAGTCATAAGGCAAGGCACGGCCCTGTGCCCTTCCAAAAGCACTGGTGCTACTGTAGGCCAGTGTGTAAAGAGTTCAGACCCTCCATACAAATAGTTCTGGTACCAAAAGGCCTCTGTGCAGCCTATTTTGCATTTCCAAGCTTGTTAGAAGGCAAGGTAAAGCACAAAATTAAGCCCCGATCCTTCCCACCCCTCCAGGGACCATGGTACTTACTGGGAGACCGTCCGTGGAAGTAGTTATAATACTGGGAAACATAGGTGAGGATGCTCAGCCTGTCTGGTACCCTCAGGGCAACCATATCCTCTGCATCCAGCAAGGCTGGGATCCCCAGCTCCTCCTCCGCCACTCGAAATGCCTAGAGAAGGAAGAAAAAAAAAAAAAAGGAGGGTCTTGTCCAGGCAGTAGAGCTGCTCCTCATCAGAAGTAAGAAACTACTTCAAACAGCCCTACTCGAAAAATAACTCTACTGGGGAACAGCTGCACCAGTTTAACTCCTACATCATACGGCCGTTACAGGAACCAACGGACCCATGGCTTCCAGACACCGCGTTGAGAAATTCAGGCAGGGAGCCAAAAATCTGGCCTGGCAAGCTGGCCGTAGCTCGCTGCACAGGAACTCACCTGGGCTTCCCCTGCTCTTCCTCCAGCCTGCCTCTATCTGCGTATGCACAGCTGCGGAGTCGAGGCCTGGCAGAAGGGGATGTGTCAGTCCAGGCTGGCAGACTCCTTTCCAGGCTTCCAGCCCAAGCCGGCGCACTCCCCAATTAACGGTGCGCTGGTAGGTGTTTGCAGGCAGCTTTCTATCTTCCTGCCTACGACTGCTTGCTCTTCCCCATCTGAAAACGGGGAATTCTTGGGCTGCAGGAGCGAGCTCTAGCTCCCAGACTAGAGAAGGCGAATAGAGGAATAATGCAGAAGAATTCCAGATACCTAGCTCCCTTCCAGCTTAACCATTTCCATGCTGCCTAACATGTATTTGGGGGAAATATTCCTCTTTGCGGTCCTCTGTGCTTTGAAACTGCAGCATCAAAGTCAGATAAAGGAGGAAAAACCTATTTTCTTTTGCCTCTGAACAAGAGCCTTTACTAGAGGACAAAAAAATGCAACACCCATGAAGCAACTTTGCCCTTGCTCAACTCAGCGTAGGGCTTTTACCAGGGACTTTCTACAGCCCTCTTCCTTCCTGGCTTATAGGGAAAAATCCTCTCCCTCCCCCTGTGGAGCATCTCTTTTGAAATGTCAACAAAGCAAAGGAAAACAGCATTTGCAGGAGCAGAGGCACAAGGAAGGCTATTGCTCAACACCCCACAGCGAAAGAGTTAAAGAAAGACTCAAACTTATTAAAATCCTCCGCATCTGACCTCTGGCACAGACACTCAACAGCGTTGGTGTACAAGCCAACTATTCCTGTTTAGAAGAAACAAACAGCCATTATTTTTTAGCAAGATAATTACCATTTTTTTCCATTGGGTATCCCAGTAAAAATGTAACTGAGAGGACATTAAGCACGCTTTCAGCCAGTTACCTCCGGCTGCGTCACCCCAGCTGCCAGCCCAGCCTGGCACCCGCCTGTCTCGTAACCTAGTGCTTAATATATTCTTCGGAGTGTTCCCCATTGCACTGGCTGCTCAACTGGTCTGACCAGTGGGGTTTTCTTGCTGGACATTCCCAGTGTGCAGTCTAGTGGGAAGGCAGGCCATGCCACCTCCTGCCAGATGGAGCCACAGGTGAGACCAACAGGCACAGAACAAGTGCGAGGGCTGCTTGGACCACAAAGAGGAGGATGCTCTATGCACACAACTGGTTTGGCCAGGACCAGGTGAGCAATGCAGCGAGCAGCATTAGGAGGCAGCGTCCCCTGCGCCTACAGCATCCTCACGTTCCTGGGAACTGCTCTTGCCTGAAGATCCAACAAGATCACCACCTAACATGGCCCAGTTGCCCTTCTCCTCTACCTGCCTGCCCAGGCTGGCCTTTCAAGAAGCAACATGTTATTTCTGCATAACATCAGTGCAGCTCCATGTGCTTTATGAAGGAGGTAAGTGCCACTGCTCCCATTTTGTACAGAGGAGGCAAAGTGATATGCTCAAGGCCATCCGAGCCAGCCAGGCACAGCTTTCCTCTGACACAGGCCACCGCTGCATCAGCTACACCTTGCCACCATCCATTAGCACTGAAACAACTGGATCCAAGACCTCTAGAAACCTTTCTCCTCTTTAGGTATTTATGAAATCTTTAGCAAAAAAACGCCACCAACTGAAATTTTTCTAGGTTTTGGGCTTGGGTTTTTCGGCACTTGAGAAGTGACACATTCTTCCTCGGCAGAAGACCTTATATGGCAAATTGCAGCCCGGACAAGACTTTTTTAGTTGAGTAATACAGCCCCTGAAAAGAAGTTATTGAATAGTGAAGCATCAATGAGGGTCTGAACAACAGCTGAGGAACAGTGCTGGGAGAAATCAGACCCACTCATATCCCAAGGGCAGCCAGAGGAAGAAAGCGTAGGAGCTAGGACTGAGAGCAGTCCGAGGGGGAGGCCAGACCCAGAGCCCACAGGGAGATGGAGGGGTCCACCCCACTCACAGCAGAGCCAAGGCAGCAGGACACCAGCAGAGAAAGGGCAACACAGACAAGGCATCCTACAGCAGGTGGAATAAGGAAGAGAGAGCGAAACGAAGGACATAAAAGAAACAAAGAAATGGAGGAGGGGGGGAACACAGGCTGCGACAAAGGAGCAGAGCAACTCTTTTTATGAGAGACACAGAGAAGCTTCTCATTAATAAAAGCAGCGGAGATGGCTCGTACAGCTCACTTCCCAGAGACAAGCAAAGCTGCCAGCAGAGCAGACACCATTAGCCCAGCGGGAAGGGGGAACACTCAGGGCTCCACAGCACTCTGTCCGGGATGACCATCCACGGCGAAGGGGCCCTGATGCTTGCCAAATACCAAACCCCAAGGGCAAAAACGCTGGGTCTGAATCTCACCTAGAGGAGAGGAACATGCAGGGCTGAACCCTAGAGAGTGTGAATAACTGCTCACATACTGCAGCCCAGTTTGGGAGTGAGGGGTCCGTCACAGGCACTGTGAGCACGGCCAGGGCCGAAGGGGTGCAGAAGCTAAGGAGCGTGGTGGGGCAAGTTCAGGTCTCCGGAGGCAAGGACCACCTCAGATGGCTCACTGCGTCAGAGGATGTCATTCCTCCAGTCCAGACAAGAGTAAGCTGCCATGGTTCATTCACATCCCAAGCTCCTGCCAAGCAGCCACGAAGCTGTGTGAGTGATATCAAGGGAAAAAAAGCATTTCAATCCACTGCCTCTCTTTTTGCGAAGGAGAGAGAGAGGAGAAAATCCTTCCTCAGAGCACTAAGCCCATGCTTGAATCCAGTGCACGAGAGGGTTGGCCTGCCCAACTTCTACTTTCTTCATGGAGAGAACAACAGAAACTCCAAACCCATCCTGGAGTGAAGTGTGAGGCAGGATGAGATTTTAGGACACCTCCACCTTCCAGCAGCCTTCATCCCCTGCACTGGGAATGAGCAGAAGTGGGGAAGACTCCCTACGCTTTCCCTCTCACATCAGCTACCTCCTGGTCCATCCCTTAGGATCATCAGGTATTCAACATGTCCATGTCTTGACCCCCACCATCTCTGTCCAAATTCCTGCAGCCAGAGGACACACTGGACACAGGCATTGCTGTGCAGCCAGAGAAGAAGTGTGAGCAGTCTGAGGGTGCTTTCAAGCAGCCAGCAAGCCTGGACATTGTTGTTCAAATCAGAAGGTTGGATGCATGCAGAATAAGGCACAGGATTTGAATACAGCACACTCAGCACACTGCGTCTGCAGGGTTTCTGTCACTAAACCACAAAAGCAAGGTGCCAGGTCATAGACCAGACCAAAAGTAAAACATTAAAAGTCACTTACCAACTTGTTGTTCTCATACACATTTTCTTTACTGAGGGAGTTGAAGTTTCTGAAATAACAGAAAGAAGAGAAAAATCTCAGGTTGGTGATGCAGAGCAAGCTGCTTCACTTCCAGCTTCTCGAACCTCTCTGAGCCTCACTGGTCTGGGGGACAGAGCACCTCCTCCCACCCTGCCTTCCCCAGATGCTCCAGAGGGAGCGGTGTGGCAGATCCCACCTGAGACAGTCACAGACCTGCTGTACCTCCCAGGACAGAGATGGGCAGGAGAGACCCAGCAGGCACAGCCATCTGCCCACAGGCAGCACAACATATTTTTGGCACATCTACCCTTGCAGGGCCAACCCCCGCAGCCTCCTGCAGATGGGACATGCTGATGTCAAAACATCCCATGCAGATTCAGGAGTTTTGCAGAGACAGCCAGGAGCAACCTCTAACTCATGGGGCAGGCTTTTTCCCCCCAATAAAGCCTTGCTCCTCTCCCACCTCAAAAAGATGCACCAATGCCTGCCAGACAGATCTGCAACACTCTCTCCCTGGAATTACTTTCCAGTCTCATCCAGGCTCTTCTCCCGTCTTGCCAGTTGTCTCCATACAGAGAGGCCTCAGCTCCAAGGAAGCGTGGATCCCTCAGATGCTGCATGTATCGCACGTTTCTCCGACACACCTGTATCTTCTGATCTCAGGAGCCGCTGGTTCCACCAGCACACAAGTTCTCATTTCAAATCCTCTTTTCGCTTCTGGCAGAGCTCCACAAAAACAGCACCAGGAATCTGCCTGGGAAATACCTCAGCCCACAACACAATACTGCGGCTGACACCACCAAAGTTGCCTGTAGGAATCTTATTCTCCTTTCCCTAGGGCTGTCACTTTTGATTTGTAATCATAACCAATAACTGAAAAGGAAGAGACAATAACTCTTTGCAGTTACCAGCCAAAGTCAACAATCCTTCTTCCCTTCTGCTGTCCCTGGACATCACCTCCCTCTTCCCCTCTCTCCAGATCTGCTCTCCCCCTCTCTGGTCCAACCCAGATACCACCCCTCTCTGTGCTGGGAACTCAGAAACTGGGATCTGGCAGGACAGGCAAGAAAGCATGGGGGAGAGTGAGTTTGTACTCCTGGAAGCAGAGCTGCAACACAGTGTGCTTTCTCACCCATAGCAGAGCACATCCCTCGCTTAGGAAACAGCCACCGTCAGCTTTGTTTTAAACTGACTGCCACTTGCTAAACTGGGAATACAAAACCAACTGTTGGCTGGCAGCCCTGCTCTCCAACACTGCTTCCTGCTGCCCAGGCAAGCGGGCAGGGTCAATTCCTTTCCGATAACCCAGCTTCACTTTACAATCCTTCTACCTGCCAGCACAGAGCTAAACAGAAGGCTGGTGACAGAGAGGAAATTCTCGCTGACAAACAAAAAAAGGCCACCGCACCAACGCTGCGTTTTTGTACGTAGCACCTCTGTAAGCGATGTGGACCTGCCCTTGTTAGTCAGTCCCTCACCTCTGAGGAGCCAGGACGACCGTGTGAAGGCAAGGGCAAAGCTGGCTCGCAGCGGCCTATTCATGAGACAAACACACGAGCTGCATCGCAGCAGGGGAACTTTTTCCATGACTTGTAACAGCAAGGAGCAAACCAGGTCCTTCATCTACTTAGTGCAGAAAGTGGAGCGTTACGTTATAAATGAGGCGCCTGCAAACAGCTTTGTCCGTCATGCCGCAGCCTACGCCTCCTCCCTGCTTCCCACAGCTGGCATTGCTATGTGGGATACAGAGAGAACGAACCACAGATAAGACCCAAAGGTCAAACTCCCCCAAGAAGCACGTAAAGACAAGGCACATCGCACCTCTAAATCTTATACTCTCTTCTGTGCAAAATCACAGGGACTTGCAGCGGGTTTATTTCCAGCAGTGCTCCTGCCTGGAGATTTCCCTTCCCTGAGACAATGGATTAAAAAGAGCAACAAAAATAATCACAAGCCAAAAAAAGCTTCAGTGAAACAATAGCTACAACCATCCTGTTTCGTGTCAGGCAAGAAAATAACTTTTTTAAGAGCCAGCTGAGGAGGGGATTGCTGCTCTCTGCCTCACTCCCGGTTCCGCTCCCGAATAAAGTCTCTGTCGCAGGGATATCCTGAAGACAGGAGAACACCTGCAAGAGCAAAGGGGAGCTCCAGCTTCCTCAGTCACCCTGCCACGTAAGACGTAGCACACTGGAGTTACCTATTCATGGTCGGTCAGTTCCTTTTGCCCCCACGCTGAATGCTGTTTGCTATGGCAGCGTGCGTGCAGCTTCACACTGCCTGGCATGGAACAGAGACCTACAAACCTGAATCTCTGACGGTGAATGTCCGAAATTCCCTTCTGTTCCCCAAAGGGGAGTGCAGACATCCAAGTTACCTGGTCATTTCTACAGCCTCCTGCCCTCTCAGCATCACTCCTTCCCTAGCTAGTCAGGTGAACTGCTTACATATAATATTTTATTTGGAAATTGATCTTGCTGGTGCATCTCCTATTTTGGAATATCAAAGCTCTCTGGACCAATGTAATCCTAAGAAAGCAAAGCTAATACAAACGGAGAAGTAGGGAGTTCTCCACTGAGAAAACACAGGCAACTGAATTAATTGGAGGAGGTGAGAAATACAAATCTGACCCAAGAGAGGGCCTCCACTGTTGGAAACAAATCAGAGTGGAGTTCACTAGCACAGGAATAGAAGTGAAGTTTTTAGCTGCCCAGAAAATCCTTCTCTTAGCAAAAAGCAGCTGAGCATTTCTCATGACCACAAATCCCCGTGACCACCCACTGCTCCAGCTGCACAGACCCAGCGCTCGCAGAGCACGCCGCAGCCCTTTGCAAGCCCATGTGCTTCCCTAGGAGGAATCTCTGCCGCTGGAAGCACCAACTCGGCTGGAAACTTTACCTCAGAGCAGACTGAGCAAAAATACTCCCAGAGCCATGATGGCCTCACAAAGCTTCTGCCTCTCAGCACTGTACTATTTTCTCTAGAGACATTAAGATACGTGCATTCAAAAGGATCACTGAAAAAGAGTGAAGCACCCTTTGCCTGCTCACAGTCCTTGAACAGAGGGTTCAACTCCAGCGTGCTCTGCTGGGAATGGGACCTTTTGGCTGTGCTCCTTCTGGAGGTGCAACCAGCCTGGGGAAGAGGGGACAGGGATGGCAATCCCAGGTGGAAGATGACCGCCATGTGCACGTCCCCCTCTCAGCAATGCCCGCTCCACGCTGCTCCGGTCTCGCTGGCGAGCTGCAGCGTGCTGCTGGGGGTGACTAACGACTGACGAGACCCCATGACCCCAGCACCCTCCTCCCCTCGCCTACGTCTGCCACGCAAAGCACAGCCCTGCGGAGGCCAGGCAAGGAGGCAGCTCTGCTTCACCCCAGCCTTCTGCCAAGGAGATGGAGACTGCGAGCATCCCATCCTCAGCACGGCCAGGGCCCTCCCTGTCCCTGTGGGTGACCCTCAGCCTGCCCTGTCGAGCCGACAGCGGCCCGGGGAATGCTGCTGGAGGAGCGGGAGCCTGCGGCTGGGCAGCCGCCCAGGGGGATTTCACCACCAGTCTGTGCCCAGAACGCCGAGCTGGACACCAGTCTGGGAACGAACAAGTTCCCGGACGAAGAGAATGCACTTAATCAAAACCTTCCCTCGACATCTGGCATTAATACCCAAGTGATTGTGCGCAGCTCCCCTGCTTCTTCTAGCTCACTTCTCAGGCCAAGGCCACTAAAACCGTGGCCGGAGCTCGCACAGCCATTGCCATCACATGTGGCAGCCACAGACCCCAACCTCCCGCCACACCGCCATGAGGCTTCACGTCCCTCTGATGAGAGAAGCCTCAGGGCTCCGCAATCACCCCAGGAAGCGGGCTGGGAAATGCCTGATGCAGCGTGCGTGGCTGGGGCTGGCTGCGAAGCATTCTTCGGCTGGGACGAGAGAGAAATGAATTTCCATGGTAATTCAGCATGCGTCTCCCCTTCCCCAGAGCACCCCTGAGTGAGTGGGAAGCGGGTGGGAAATGCATTTCTAATTTTACACAGCCTTCCCTGTTCACCGATAACATAAACACTGACATCAACCGATTTTGAGAGGAGTTATCGTATTTTCCATATGGTTTTCCAGCAAGAAAACAGCAAGAGGGGAGAGACCCACAACAGCCTGTCCTCTGACCCACGTACCCAACAAAACAAGCCCATGATTATGACTATGTTTTGTAATTGCTTAAAGCATTCCCGGGAATTTCTCAGGCTCCTGCAAGGAGAAATACCCTGCACTCCTCAGCCAAAGAATGTCATTTGTGTAAACCAGGACGGAAAACACACTGTTGCAAAACTTTGATGCTGTGACTGAATCATGTTCTGTGATTTATACTGCAGAGCCACTGCAAACACACTGAGCGCTCCAAACACCAATTACCCTTTTCTAGTTTTATTTTCAGTACGATGCTTTTAACCTCCAGCTAGGATCCCTGCCAGAAGCAAGGGGAGGAGCTCAGGATAAACCACTTCAAGCCCTCGGTAAGCAGGAGTCACAGCCACACACGCACCCCACCGCACTTCTCTGCCGGTGGCTCCTGCACCACCAGTGCTCAGAGAAGCTTTTACAGATTCATGGAGAACCTGCACAGGTATTCAGCCCCAGGATCCGACACATGGTTCCTGGCAGCCCTGGCCACCAACGACTCGAAAGCATAATTTCCTTCCAGCAGGACTTTGCCCAGCCAAGGATACACCTGGTGCTTTCCTGCTGCTGAGGGGGGTTCACTGATAAAAGCTGCTCTTACTTTAGCCTTCAAGCAGTCTTTGCTGAGCTGGTCCAAGTCAGAAAGAGCTTCTGTAAGGTCCTGAATAAAGTCAGGCACAATTTCCATCGTAAAAGAAAATGAATGGGAACAGAGAGACGCCACAAGGAACATTTTCTCTCTTCAGCACAGGAGCATTTATTTAAGATATGTCTGTCCACAACTCTTGATGCGCAGTTCAAGGATTATAAACAACCCACTAAACTGGTCAACAGGATTACTGCGGCTCTCAAGTCACTGAGCCCCTGTTTACACCCACGCTCCAGATGGGCCAGCTGCAGAGTCGGCCAGGAAGCAGCCACGGTCCCTCTACGAGCACCTCCTGGTCACATCAACCTTTCTGCCCTGGTGTTTTCTATCTTTGGGACTGTGAATCAAAGGAAGGAAGGGAAATATCTGGAGTCACATGGACATGACAGCGTGTCAGGAAACCACACACAGCAACACCATGGTGACTGTCCAAGCACTGGGAACTACAGAGAAAGCGTGTCTGAAGCTCCTGCACTAACCTCCTCCTGCCCAAGCCTGCTCCTGCGTCTTCCAAGTTTCAAAACAACAGAGAAGAGCAAGAGGAGATCTTCTCCTTGGGCTTCCACCAGAAGTGAGACATCTCTAAGAGAGATCTCTGCACACAAACCCAAGCAGCAGGCTGTCCTGGGAACATGAGGAAAAAGGCAGAGTTTAAGGACACCACAGTACAGAAAACCCAACCTGGTCCTTCACCAGCTGGACACATCTGACTGGGACAGACCAAACACTTCAATCAATACTCTTGGCAATCTTTGTGTTGCTCCCTTGCCTTGACCTTGCCCCTTGCCCCTCGCTCCCCAAAGCTCAAAGAGGCCAGAAGTGAAAAAAAACCCCAACTAGGGAGCAGGATCTACGTCTCCCTTCAGCGACTTCCCTGCCCAGACGTTAACATTCGGGCAGGGGCAGGCTGAAACCCACAGGGCACCAGCAATGGCACCAAGCAGGGGTGGAAAGTGCTTTGCCTCCCCCAGACAGAGCTCTGGATGGAAAAAACGAGTGATGTGCAGGAATCCAGCGGCTGCCGGGCCCTGCCCTTCTATTGTACTCTGTTTAAACAGCCCTCGCCTCCCAGCTCGTGAGCGGCTGAGCTGCCGTCGGGCCGGGCAAGGAAAGCCCAGCCTAAGCAAACACCAACAGCAAAGAAGGAAATGCTTCCCAGAAATCAGTGCCTGAGCTCGTTTTGCAATGGAAAAGATGCATTTAAAATATTTATACTCCAGCCACAGAGTGAAGCAAGACGAAAACCTAAAAACATAAGGGAAAAGAACCAAGGGTGTAGGCAGCTAGAGCGGAGCTCTTCGCTTGGAGCTTCTCGGCGTGGGTGCTGGCTGAGCTGGGCCGCCCGCCCGCAGCATCTCCCAGGCAGGAGACGGGATTTCTGCCAGGGCTGCGGCTGCTGGGAAGGCGAGGGACCACGGCGGACCGAGGGACCACGGCGGACCGAGGGACCAGGGTCCACAGCTCAACAGCGGGCTGCCCGCAGCCCAGCGAGGCCCCTCGGCCCCGCCAAGCCCGCACGCTGGCCTCGACGCCCGGCCGCGGTACTCACACGAGGTCGGGGCGGTGGCGGTGGAGGATGGCGCAGAAGGCCAGGCCGTCGCGGAAGGAGGCGCTGAGGTCGCGGATCTCCACGCCGCGGTACCCCTCGCACTGCCGCCGGCACCAGGCTTGCAGCGCGCCA
>Ga0181612_169273_pt1 | contig 10665 bp, 7 predicted proteins | sample HoacroProtozoa21_FD_119630 | JGI IMG/M metagenome (GOLD analysis project Ga0181612, IMG submission 119630) | Hoatzin crop microbial communities from Cojedes, Venezuel. Combined Assembly of Gp0051906, Gp0051904, Gp0051908
ACCCGCGAGCAGCCCGGAGCGGGATGGGTGCTCTGGAAACCCAGAGGTGGGATGGGCACCCGGGCAGGACACAAACCGTGGGCACCCCGGGGACCCCAAACTGGAATGAGATCCCTAGGCATTCTTAGCACCCTGAGCACCCCATGCCAGACAGGCACCGCAGGCACCAGGGGACAGGCTGGGCACCCTGGGCAGCCCCGGGTGGGATGGCTCTGTGCCTGGCACCCCTTGGCCTCTGGCAGGGTGGGCCCCCCTGCCCTGCTCCCGGGCCTGCAGCTTCTTCCCCGGCAGTGCCCTGTGGGTAGCTGATGGGTGCATAGGTCTCCCTGGGCAGTAGCACCCCGGGAAAGCAAGGGACAACATGTCAGAGGAGTTGGACCACCAGAGTCCCCAAGTGTTTCTCGGTGAATGAAGGCTTTGCTTTGGCATCTTTTCTGGGTACTCCAGGAACGTGTCTGTGTGTGGGGGACTGTCAGTCCTGTTTGGAGGAAGGCAGGGGGTATTTAGCGCTTTTTGTCCAGCTGCCGTGGTTATTCTGTTCCTCATAAGGATGAAATCCCTTTTCTGAAATCCTGGGGCACTGTCAGGACCGAATCGGATGGGGATGACTTCTGTAAGGCGAGCAGAAATGACTGCCCAAGGTTTCCTCTGTCCCTGCCCTTTTTTGCCCCCTTTCGCTGTAGGCTGGGAGGGTGGTAGGAGAAAATAACCCATCATTCTTGAAAAGGATTTCCTTGGGCAGCAGAACACACCGTATGTGTTCAATGCTACCTGGGTAACCCTTCACTAAGCACATTTTCATGGCCAAAGGCACTGATAATGGGGAGAGAGGATGCCAGACATCCCTCTGTAAGCAGGGAATGAGGGAAGGTGCTGCTGCCACAGCCATTTCAGATGACCAAAACTTGTTGCAGCTTCCCCAGCGTGTTACAGAATTTGCAGCCATCAGCGTGGAAAATAGGGATTTTACTGTTCACCCTCATTTCTACTGAGCTTTCGGGTACTTCTTCAGCATGGTCTAGGGGAGCGGAAATGGTTCATGATGAGCTGGGCAACTGGTTGTTATACTGAAGGATTTTCTGATACTTTCATTATTCTTTCTTCTGTTACACCTCTCTGCTCCGTTCCTCTGTACTTGGATGGTTCGGAACAGCTGCGTGAACTGAGGGTGATTATATCACGGCTTTTCTAATGGCAATGCAAGGAGACGTTCTGCATGCTTACTGCTCTGTCATGGACAAAGTCAGTCAGAAACTCAGCCCAGACAATAGCTGTGCTTAAAATTAGACTTGCAAGGAGGGGGATACTGAACCCTAAACCGTGAACCGTCATCCTCTATCAATGCAAACATGAAGGCACACAAGATGCTGTAGTAGTTGGTGTGCAATTGTAAACTGCCAGGGAGGATTTGTCTCTTAAGAGTCATGCTGTCAGCTGGAAATCTTTCTGGAGCAACCTTAAGCAGATAAGAATTTATAAACTGGAGCCAGAAGGGACACTGCCACTTAATCCATTATCAGTGGCTTACGTGAGGTTTTGAAGATGCTTTGTATGAATCACCTGATTTTGAGGGTGTGTGGGGTGTGTTAATGGCACTTTGTTTCTTTCTTTTTTCCTTTAATTTCCATTTTAATTAAATTTCTACCTGTGCTGAGGAAGCAAGCACAAATATTCACAATACTGTAATGTACCAGAGCACTGAAATGGTTTTGATTTGGATTAAAGAGTTAACAAGACATTGCCTTTGTTGTAAAAATCAAGCAACTGCCAGGGACAATATGTGCCTTTTCTGTCTTTTTTGAAACCGGACTGCCTCAAGTCCTACATTTAAATGCGGAATAAACAATTCTGATTGCATCTGACAGGTTCCTGTAAAATGGTCTGGAAGCACAGCAGCGTAAGTATGAGTGTCGCACAGTTGTGTTACGTATCTGCCATTTAACACTGTGTAAAGTGTGTTTCAATTCAAGGTCCCCAGTTGTTCTTCCCTCAGTGTCTGGCTCAGTATTAGGGATAGTAAACTTTGGTAATTGGCCACCATCTAGTACTTCCCTTCTGCGATGACCTCTTCATAACCTGGTGCCAGGGGGGATTTAGGCTCTTTGTTGCTAAAGAAGCAGCTATGATTGCATTAAGTTTCCCAAGGTGGTCTGGGGACTCTGAAGTCAGTTCCTGAACCTTACAAGTTCATCTCTGCTATGTAAGAAATAAGACCTCCGTACATACGAGAGCTGTAGCCCACATGTACAGAGATTTTTTATACCTTTCTGTTAGTCCTGCTAAAAATGGTCACCTTTACTTAAGCAGATCTTCTGAAGACCATGTGGTACTTTTGGTCGTGTTCAAAGCGTGACAGAGAGATATCACTGAAGATGGGCATGGCTGGCAGAATACTTGCTTTGCTTTTGATGGTTGTGCATAAGAAGGCACCCAACTTCATTCTCAGACTTCAGCTGCTGTTTTAAAACCAGGTAGCTGAAATAGGCAGGTCTTTACTGAAGGTGCCTGTATCAGTAAACCTGGAACCCCGAGCTGATGATTTTAGAGTTGTTTTCAGAACAATACAGTGCTTGAAAGTCTGATCTGTCCAGCCCTTTATAAAAGGACTTCACTTTGCTGTTCAGTAGAAACCACTGGACGTGAACAGTTTGGAATTATCTACTCCAAAGCAGTAAGTCGTGCCTGGGCTGTTAATCCAGATTTTGGTGTGACAGTTGTGTCTGCAGGCTTTGGCCGGTTTGGAGACAGTGAAAACTGAAGTCGGTGGAAGCAGGAGTCCTGCTGGACCACAGCTGGTCAGATGCCATGGTCTTGATGTGACTGTTAATCTTACAGTCGTGGCCAGTGATTGGAAGGAGGTTGTCACTTGGTGGTATGATGATGGGGAGGTTGAGGTGAGATTATTTTCAGCATTCCTGTGAGTATTTCCCTTCTCGTAACCCAGACGTGGCTGTTCCTCTGGGGTGACAGCAGGTGATCCATTGTGTACTTCCTTCATGCTGAACAAAAGATTATGATTTTCTGGTAACAACCTCCTTAACAATGCAGCCAGATAAGCTCCAGGAAATTTTTGCTGCCCACCCTCTCTGAAATATGGTTTGCGATAACTGTCAAACAAGGTGTGTATGGCTGCTTAGAGTGGAACAGAGTGGGAAAACTCCAGCCGTATCTAGTCTCCTGGATTCTCAGATGAAAAAGGTCAACCTTTGCATCAGTGGCTCTGTGTGCTGTTTATTTACTAGTGCCAGGGCAGTCTGGCTTGAACTGTTCCAACCAAGGAGACTTCTATTATTTCTCCAGACATACATCCCACGTTCAAACCATCTCCCTGCCCCAGGGTTCTTCCAAGATAGTCTATTCAATTCCCTCTCGTAATTCTCCTTTTTAATCCTGGTGTAGCTCTGGAAGTTACCCTCCTTGCCTAGTGTTACATCTTCCAAATCTGTGTGGCTGTTGCATTCCTTCCTTCACTATTGCTCAGCCTTGCTGGATGTGCTTAACTCTTCCTACTGTGATGGGTGGGCTGTGTACCCTGTTAGGGCTGTCATGTAGTTCCCAGATTTGCTGGTCCAGGATGGTAGAAATGTAGTTTTTGCTAGCCCTTGGGCCAGAGGTGAGGCACGGGACCTGAATGCCATCTCCTGCGCTCTGTGGGCAAGCAGCTCTTTATCCTCACTTGTCTCCGTGTCCTCAGCTTCAAGAAGGCTTAGCCATTTCTGTGGACAGCAGATCAATATTCCACTGTAAAAGCTAAGAAGTATTACTCGCTCCTCTCTTAAATCCTTTCCTCCAGCCTCCTACTCAGGTTTGCTTCTCTTTCCTGAGCCCTCTCTTGCCTTTCAAGGTAGATTTCCACAGTGAATGACAGCGAGCAGGATTTCTTCCTGTTGGTTTTCTCATGGGTTAATGCACCTATGATATTTATGCAAAAAAATGCATGTGCTATATTACGGAGACAGCCCGAGCTAGTCAGAGATCCCTTTTCAGCAGTGGCTGATTACTCATGGGTTATTCTTTATTATTTGTATTACAGTGGCATCTGGAGGCTCCCGTCAAGATCTGAGTCATGTTGTGCTGGGTGCTTCCATGGTCCCCTGTACTTACTGCTTGTTCATGCAGATTGCTCTTGCTCACGTGTCTGGGTGATCTCTGTGCGATGGTTTGGGGTGTATATTTCCAGAGTGTCATGTGAAGCAGGCTGGTACCTCTGCAGGACAGTTCTGCTTAGTCTCTTCTTTTGCCTGGAAACCTGAAGTCGGAGTCAGCAGTGGTTTGCTGAAGGGTGTGACTCTGCCTGTCTGGCTGCAAGCCCCCAGAAACACAACCCGGTGTGCAGCACTTTACTGAGGAGGCAGGGGCTTTACTGCTTTTGCTGGTGCATGGGGAATGCCAGTCATGATTATAGATTTTGCAGTTGCTATTCCAGATTTTATATGTCCCACTGACACATAAATATGTTGGACTGTTTTCTCCTTTCACTGTTATTTTATGAGCCTCTGAAATACATGCAGAAGATAGTAATCTGGCTGGTGTAGGCATTTCAATAATTGTATGTTGTTGACAGGAACAACTGTCCTGCAGCCAGCTCCATTTTGTGCACTCGCTAGGTAGAAGTAAGTGGGGAGTAAAAGGATGTCAATGACTGATGATCATGGAGATTAGAAGTTGGGGTGCAAGCAGTTAACTTGGAGGGGATGCCAATAATGGTGCTGTGAGATAACCTCACCTCCTATTGCTGTCGTAAGTGGTTCTTCTTTGAAGTACTATTTCATTTTCTTCCAGCCTTAGAGAGTTAGAAGTTTCATCATTCAAGGCTTTGAAGGATGCCTCCTGCTTCCTGCCCTTCTGCTTTCATTTTGTCCTGCATCATGCTTCTTCCCCTCTGACCTGTCTGTGTGTCTGGGTTGTAGGTATAAAGCTTTTCCTGCCTGAGGTTCTCAGGTTTCCATGGACTTCTCCCAAGAACTAGATTTTTTTCCCAAGCCACTGAACTTTGATTTATTGCATTTAAATTGCCTAAAATTGCTTAGTGCTCCAAACACGGCAATTTATCGATCTTACTTTTCCTTTCCCATCGTCCTTTTCATAAGGTGCTGAAGCCTCTTGGTGGAGCAGGTAATGCTGCAGCTTGTCAGAAATTTCCCAGGAAATCATATGGTGCTTTGCCAATAGGTGATGCTCTGTATTTCTCAAGGGCAAGAAAGGCTACTTTTGAAACCCAGTAGGAATCAAAACATCAGTGGGGTGACTGAACTGAAAATGTTAGCACAAGGCTCAGCAGCAGTTAAAAAGAGCGAATGGAATACTAGAAATTGTAAGGGAAGCCAAACAGAAGAAAACAGAGGCCATGACTAGTTTGTTGTATAAGTCTGAATATTGTGTGTGGCTCTGGTTCTTCCCCTTCCACTATCTTAAAAAAGGTAGAGGAGAACTGGAAAAGGTTCAGAGGAGGGCAACAGCGACAGTCAAATGTCTGGATTAATTTTATATAAGGAATGATTGAATAAACTAGGACTTTTAGCTCTAGAAAAAGGGACAAGTAGGGTGGGAAATGACTGACATATAGAGAAGGGGCACAGCTCCACTCTTCACTGTATCTTCTAACACAAGAATTAGGAGGACATCAAATGAAGTTAATAGATGCCAGCTCCTTTTGAATGAAAGGAGGCTGTAGCCATCTGCAGTGGCTAGTAGCTCTGTGAAGCTCATTAATAGTGGATGTTATAGATGCTAAAATGAGTTCAGTTTTATGGGAGGCTGCAGGAGGTCGTGAAAGAGGAATCCCTCAAAGTTACAAAGCCTGAACACTCGCCCTGCTCATATGGACTTCCCAAGGGTGTCTTCCTAAGGCTACGCATGTTCAGTGGATGACACTGAAAAGAGAACTTAAAACTTCTCCACACCAGTGACAGGTGGAGCTGGGTTGTTCAGACATTGCAGTGATGGATGGAGGGGTAGAGCCTGCTTTGATGTTGGCTGGTCTGTAGCTGGATCCGTCTTCTTTTTCATGAATGTCCCTGCCTAGTGTTTACAGAGTGGTTCATTGCCATGGCAGCATCAAAGTCACGCACAGACGGCTAGGCTTTATTTGGGAGACGGTAGGGAATGTGACGAGGTCCCTGTGCAAGCTCCCATCACGTCTTTCTTGGATGAGGCTGTGTCTCCTGCAGTCTGTGCTTTTGATAAATACAGGTGCTTTTGCATTTTTGGGCTCTTCTGGGGTAAGAGGAAGCAAGTTCTCTTTGCTTACAATGACCTCCCAAGAGAGAGAGGCCCAAGTAGCCCCCACTTCATTTTGTTTCCTAGACTACTGAAATAGCAGCTTTTGTGGATATCCCTGTATCTGGGAAGGTTTCTAGTACAGAGGCTTGGAAGATTTCAGATTTGGCAGCTGTTCTTACCTACTGCTGCTAGGATAATTGCAGGAACCAGCTACTTCTGCATCGCTGAAATTGTTGCCCGTGGCAAGTACAGAGGTACATGTTGTTTTGCTTACGGTGCATACCTTCATGGTGGCTACTTACTTCAAGCTGGGGATCCATGAGTGCTCTGACTTGGTCTGCTTCGAAATTTTAGGACATCTGAGCAATCCAGTTCTGAGCAGTCCCGAGGAGTGGGGTCTGCAATGCCTGTATTTCCATATTGTCTCTATCCAGAAATGGTTGATCTAAGATTAACCTTAATCGCAGCACTGTGCAGGTGCTCAGCGCTGAGCTGTGAACTGCCAAATCCCAGAGTAGTTTCTTACTTTAATCACAGCACTGTGCAGGTCCTTAGTTCTGTGCCACAAACTGACAAATCCCAAAGTAGTTTGGGGGACAAGAACTGAATTTTAACTGAAACTTAGGGTCTGACAACAGTTAAAGTTTCTGCTGCGACTGCGACATGTATACGTGAACCTGAGCTACCTTTTAACCTACCTAACTAGGGTGTTGCTAGCTGTGTAGCTGTGGAGGAGGACAGGCACTTGGATACTTACATGTACTAAGCTCATGCAACTATGTGGTTAAAATTGAGGTGGGGTTGGTTTTCATCTCCATTCATTCTTGGGGATCTCTAGCTGATAAAAACATGTTGTATATAAGATTCTAGTTCATGTTTACACTAACGGTTATTTGGCCTTCCAGTTACAGGATTAAAATAGGATCGTGTTTTAAAATTATAGGGTGGAGGATGCCATGGTGGTATTATGTTTATACAATTCTCCATTAGTCCATGTCGGTTCAACTCTTTACTGAAGTGTAGGGAAGGGTTCTCAGCTCTCAGAAAACAGTCAGGTTAAACCTCAGGGCTATTTTATGCAAAACTCTGAAAAGTAAATGTTAATAGTTCTCAGCCAGCCTCAGAGATAAAATACCATGCAGCTTTTTAGTTTAAAAAAACCCCACATAATGTAAACGTTTTTTGCAAAAAACAGTAATAAAATTTTAGACAAAATAAATTCTAAAGTACTGGCATTGCTTGCAGAGTCTCCTTCCTCTCTGTGTTCCTTTGTGTTCAGTATTTGGATTTCACACGGGTAACACTGTCACTTGCAGATATTCCTGCATGTGTGGGCTTGCACACGTGCCCAGGCATATGCAGAGATTCCCTGTGGACTGTTGATCTCGTTGTTTTTATGATATGGCCAGAACACACCCTGTGTCTAGCATCGGGACTTGAGAAGGTCGGTAGCTCCCAAGTTATTTTCTGATGGCATTACAGTCCTTTCAGCAAAGCAGTGGCTGGGAGTCTCTGTCACTAGCCACTGCCAGCATCAGTAACTAGCCAGGGGAGTAGCACAGGAGGAGCCTGGCTTCTGCAGAGACAAGGGACCATGGGATGCTGAGCAGAGCTGGAAATCTAGAATCCTTTATCCCAGTGGAATTAATCAGGGGCACTTTTTGGGTATTGGTTTTTTACTTCGGGAGCTGAATTAGGAGCATGAAAGTCTTTGCAAGCTGCCCCTGCCTGGACATCCCTCTGTCTTCACCTTACTTGAAAGCTGTATCTCACACCCTGACCCAGTCAGAAGAGACGTGATCATGTTGGGCTTGATTCATTCTAATTTACATTGAGTTCCCATATGTCAACATATGATTTTAAAACTCTACTGATCATCTTTTATCCTCTGTTAGGCATAAGCTCTGCTTGACTTCCCTTTAACTCTACTTGGATGGAGACGTGACTGTGTTTTGTGCTCTGCTGCTCATCAACACCGTCTAATGTAAAGATTAGTATTAGAGTCTTAACTTGCTACTGGGCAGGCTTTTGCCAGATAAGCCAAGCAGCTGTAGATCCAGAGCTTATTTACCATCCAGATTCCAACTCTTCATCAGAAGGTTAGTTCAAATATCCTCCTTAAGGGATACCTGTTTAATGTAGCATTTAATTGTATTGGTATTACTCAGGATTTCTTTTATTTGAGCAACTGGCGCCATTGCGTTTTTAAATATCTATCTGTCTACCTTGCAGGATCATTTTTTTTCCATGATGAATGCCAGTTTTTTGTATTTAACAAGTATTTACTAGGTAGGAAGGGAAGAGATGGTTTCCCATAGAAATATTGAGTCATTGTAGAAGGCAGGATACAAATAACTGTAAATGTTGCTCACAGAGTCTGTGTGTTACGTGAGTCACTTGAATAGATGTGATAGAAAATGGAAAAGAGAAGATGTGCCTCACTAATTGATTATGTTGCAGCATTTCAGCAAATACAGAAAGAGGAGAAATAGCTGAAATAATTTACTTTTTAAATTAAAAACTACAGCGAACACATTATAAGGGACCTGGATAACCTCTGATGTTAGTACTGGATTTCTACATTCCCATTCCCATCTCTGTATATCATTTAATGTACCTGTTTTAACAGTACTACCCTTCAACCATTATATCTCTTAACAGGTATAAAATAAAATAAAATAAAATAAAATAAAATAAAATAAAATAAAGGTGCAAAAAGTTCTCCCTGCTTAAATCCATGAATACCTTTTGTTTTAAAACATTTAGAGGTGAGATGCCAAGCACTGACAGCCAGCAGCTTTGCTCCTCCACTTGAAATCTGCCCTGTATTAGCGGTGGCAGAAAGTTCTCACCATCTGCTGGATGCTTCCTGGCCCGGGGAGATCATTTGGTGTTCAGCTTTTCCTTTGGACAGTTGTTCTCAGACCCTATTGGCATGCACTGGAGGACTTAGCAGAGAGATTAAAAAGCAGCTTGAGGTTTCAACCAGAGAAGTCCTGCAGGTGGGACCTGTAGCAACGAACGGAGCGAGTTCTGGTTGCTCTTGCCCAGGCTCTGCGTGCGTGGTGGCTGAGCAGATATTGTCAGTCTCCGGTTGTCAGTCCAACACGAAGCTCAGGAGGAAAAATTACCGAGTGGGAGGGAGCAGAGACTGAGGGTAAACTCCCAGTTTGGAAATGTTACTGCTCCATCCATTATTAATAACCCCACTGCGAAAGAAAAAATGCGTTGCTGCAAATGAAGCTGTGATACAGGGAAGAGGCAGGCAAAATTAAAATTTCATACTTGCAGTGATCTTACAATAAAGGTTTTTGATACACACCCAGCAATACCACTATAAATAGTCTTGTTATCTAATCTTCCAACCTGGAATACGACAGAAGATTAAAAGTAGGGAAACAGTTCAGTGTAGCTTTTAGCTATTTTCCCACTGCTTCCCTTGATTCTGCTGGAGCATTATTGCTGTGCCCCTTGTAATTCATGTGGAGACAACGTTATTCAGAAGTACAGAATGTCACCAGGAGGAGGAGAGTTCAGATAAAACCCAGAAGATTTATGACATAGTTTAGATAAGGCCATGTAGGAACTGAGACGAGGGAAGTGATGATAATGCGCAGCCCAGCGGTGTTTCTCAGGGTGTGGTGAGAACTTCTTCATGCCAGCTCCATTGGGTCAGATACGGAGCAGGGCATGTTTTAATAGGTGCTCTACATTCTTGATTGTAGAGGGAACCCTTTTGCTAATGAATAACCCAGACACATCATACAGTGTGGGTTCTGTCCATACGGGTCTAGGACCTGATCCAAAACCAACAGAAAATTCCTAGAAAATTTCACAGAGGTGTAGCTAGCACAGAGAAAACCTCTTTTTCCTTTTGATCTTATTTCCCGTGGGAGAAGCAGAAGTTGGCTGGTGGCAAGAACGATACCTCCTCTCCTCCCCTCTCTCTGCCTTGCTGGTGGTGCATATCTTTGTTTCTGACCCTTCCTTGGAGCCCTCCCTGGCCCATTTCACATGGGGTGCCCGAAGTCAGTGAGGAGGGCTGAGTCCTGGGGAAACTCCCCTTGAGCAGGGGCAGCTAAAAACGACCTTCTGCAGCCTTTGTGTATGGACACAAATAACCCTTTCCCACAGAGGACCGCAGATGGCTTTCTAAACCCTCGTGAAGTTTTCTTGTGGCGGCCATGGGAGGAGGCATGAGGGAGTACAGCTGTTGTAGATCTGGAGCCCCACAAGACTTAAGCCATCCTCTTTGCTATGTGAGGGGAGTTAGGAAGACTTTTAATATTTATTCAAACCATGTGGCTTGGAGGAGGCTCTCCACTGGCATCACATCGCTGTGTGTCCAGGCAGCTCAGCAGAGTGTGGTGGTGGTGGGCATGCACATGCTCTCCAGCCATGGCCCACTACAGAAATCTTCTTCTGTGCCTCTATCGCAACTTC
>Ga0181612_181885_pt1 | contig 10665 bp, 6 predicted proteins | sample HoacroProtozoa21_FD_119630 | JGI IMG/M metagenome (GOLD analysis project Ga0181612, IMG submission 119630) | Hoatzin crop microbial communities from Cojedes, Venezuel. Combined Assembly of Gp0051906, Gp0051904, Gp0051908
CGGAGCACTGGAACAGGCTGCCCAGGGAGGTTGTGGAGTCTCCTTCTCTGGAGATATTCAAGACCCGTCTGGACAAGGTCCTGTGCAGCCTGCTGTAGGTGACCCTGCTTTGGCAGGGGGGGTGGACCAGATGACCCACAGAGGTCCCTTCCAACCCCGACCATTCTGTGATTCTGTGATTCTTTTAAGTCATAGCTGTGGTTTAGTGGACCTCTGCTCCTGTCTGCAGCAGATGTGCTGCTCTTCCCATGGCTATCTTTTAAGACATATGGACCGAGCCTTGAAGCTGCCTTTCAGTTATAAAATTTCAGTACGGGGAAAGGGGAGCTTCGCCAGGATCTGGCCGTCAGTCAGGAGGACAGTCGATGCAGCAGGCACAAATGCTCGATGCGCTGACGTGGAAAGGATCGTGCCGGACCACTTTGCATTTGGGTCACTGTGTTGACCAGTCACTTCGATCATTTCCCTGGTATGTGCTTTGGAAATCCCTGCTCCAGAAATGTCTAGCTGCTGAGTAGCAGGCTGAACATTAGGTGGAGGCTGGAGAGATCCTTGCTCCTTTCCTTGAGACACGGGCAATCAGCGGGCTTTGCAGCTCCAGCATAGATGACACCATACACATCTGACTTCACCCTGCTGTTTCAGTCACTTTAGAGTTTCTCTGCTACATAGCATGTAACAGGTGAGATGTGGGAACAGTTTTCCTTCTCTTAGAGAGTTGAATTTGTAATCCCAGCTCAGCCTCCTTTAGACTTGAGGGTTAAGACATCCTTCTCATGTGCTTCTCTGACCCCACTCACCACTACCAAAGCAGTGCACTTTTTGCACCACTACCAAAAGAAGCTGTTCCTCTGTGTCTCCTCCCTGCTTTAAGTCCCCTTTAAGTCCCCTTATTGTGACAACGGGGGATGCTCATTGGCACATGCTGTCCAGTTTTCAGTGCTGTTCAACCTTGGGACAAGAAACCGGTGGTTTAGGGCAGGGATGCCTGCTTTGCTAACTCCGATTTCCCCACTGATCAAATGCTTACTGGATGGAGGAGGCTGCAGCATAGAAGGGGTACCAGGAGTCCCGTGCACTGGTCTCCTTGGAAGCTACATGTGCCCTTCTGCCTCTGTAGAGATCCTTCCTCCCTTCCCTCCCCTGTCTCCTGTGACTCACTGACTCCCCATGTTCATCATGGCTCTGCTGTCTCAAGGTACTCACCTGAGGAGGGGGAACAGCATGTCTGAGCACGGGGAGACATGAGGGACCATGGGTCTTTTCCCTTCCCCCAGTCCCAGAGAACAGAGCTTGTGCAAGGTGGAAATGCTCTGGCTTTAGAGAGGAGATTGGGGATACAGGCACAAGCCAGGGAGATGGACACCTTGGAAAAAGGCGGGGACCAGGCCAAGCTGTGCAAAGTGCAGCAGAATGGGACACAAGACTTGCAAGGAAAGTCACCCCGTGGTATCGACACCTGGCAATACTGTTCTGGGCTGGGAATGCTTCTGTGCCGTTCTCCATGGAGCTGGTGCATTATCTGCCATTCCGGTGTTATGGCTTCTGAATTTGCATGTTCCTCCAAGTTTTTATCTTTTCCTTTGTTGGGTGGAATTAAATCCTAATTTGTATCTGTCTGGGAGCAGAAAACATCAGTGGGGGCTGAGAAACGGTCTGTGCCGAGGGACTGTCATGTTGAGGTATGCTCCACGCTGCTGCTGGGACAGCTCTCTGGGGTTCCTGCTGCGCGGTAGCAATGGCCACGCGTGCACGTGGGTGGTGGATGTCAGCGCGGTGTGATGCAGACGGGGACGGAAGCCTGTCCCCATCCCGCAGGCAGGACTCTGACGGAGTGAGCTTTCTGCCTGCTGAAGCTCCTGCAGGAGCACAGCTTGGGCAGAAGCAAGTGGGAGATGGCAATACAGAGCGAAAGAGGAGGCCCAGTGAAGCTGGCTGCCCGCCTTGCCAACATCACCAGGTAAACCCAAGCTTCTTCCCAGGGACACCTCCAAAGCAGCCCTCTGGAACTCACATGTTTATTGCTTCCTTTTTTTACTTTTTTTTTTTTTAAATCACCTCTTTCATGGAAAGCATTAGAAATCAGGAAGATTTTTTTTTTCTTACCCTTTTTTTCAAAATAGAGCTGCAACCAAAGCCTTCAGCACAGGACCGTGTCACAGCCCCAGCCGTGCGTGCGTCTTGTGTGACAGGACTGCCTTGTATCAACGCATGCCTTAAAAGAGGCGACGTAAAAAAGCTGCTTTGCAGGGGAAAGTGAGAGTGTGGACCAGCTATTCACGCTTAGCAAGGCTTGCAAAGTGAAACCGTCTCACTCGGGACCAAAAGGCAGACGAGCGTGGGAGGACCCAGGGCATCACCTGAGAAGTGTCCCATCTCCGCTCAGTCGGGCAGTGGATCCGGGGTTCCCAGCAGTGTCACAGCCAACCCAGCCGGTCATCCTGGCGTGCGCTGAGGCGGCGTTTCTGCTTGATATCACAGCTCAGGAATTTTAAAAGGTCTCGGGAATTTTAAAGGGTTTGAAAGGTGTCCATCACTCTGCTTTGGCAAGAAGGTTTTTCTTGTGCTTGTTTATGGTTTTGATGCTCAGAGCAAACAGATGCTTGTGTAGAAACAGGTCAGAATTCCCAGACTCACAGGAAATACTCTCTGCTTTATTTTGCACTCTTGCGTACCCGAAGCTAAGCACACAAACTGTCCCCATGAATAGCCTGAGCCGCTCCCCAGTTCAGGGCACTTCTTGCTCACGCTGAGAGCTCTCTCGCAGTATAAGCGTTAGGAAACCATCTGTGCTCGAGCTACAGAAACTTATGTAAATATTGCTGCTTTGGGGCTGTATTTAGAAGGTGCTGGGCTAAATGATTTATTAGTGTGCCCAGCGCTGATGCTGAGGGGGTTCTTCTGAGGTTGGCTTTTATCACTGACACCTCCTTATGGGGTCTCGCTTACTGGAAAATTCCTAGTAACTGGATAGTGGGAGGGACCTGTAGCCCCAGGCCATGTAGCTGATGATCTTGTGCCTGAAGCTGTGTAATCCCTCACAGCATGAAAGAATGAAACCCACAGGCACAGCCACCCTGGAGGCATGGCCCTGCACTAGTGAAATCCGATGGGAGGAGCTGCAGTCTTCGCACTCGTTGCAGCTCCAAGTTTCTCCCTCTGTAGTTTCTTTCTCTAATTTTTGCATAGGGGCTGAGTTAGAGGTGCCAGTGCAGCAGTCAGAAATGACTTCCCCCTGTACAGATCCCTGAGCAGCCACCAGCAGAGACCCCCATGTGTCTGTAAGCCTTCCCTGTTAAAGGGAAATCCTTAATTTAGAAACCCCAATAGCCTAAAACTCCTTTAAAGTCACAGAATCATAGAATCATAGAATGGTTTGGGTTGGAAGGGGCCTTAAAGATCATGCAGTTCCAGCCCCCCTGCCATGGGCAGGGACACCTTCCACTAGACTTTAGGTCACTTCATCCCCACTGCTTTCAGCAGAGCAGAGCCCCAGACACGGGGACTCTGTTTTGAATTTCGTGAAGCTTTAGTTGTTGGGGGTTGCTGGACCCAGCAGCCTGACAGGCAAGGATAGCCTGTAGCCAGGCTGAGCACGAATTCCCAACAGGCACACACGCAAAACCTGCATACACAGACACAGAGGCTACGGACCCCTCCAGAAACCAGCCGTGGACACCCGGTCTACCCAGCATCTGCCACTGGAAGCTCGCATCTCCCTTTGCACAGACATAGACAGACACACACGTGGACCCCGGACCCTACAGTCGCCCCTCACCATTGGCCTGGACCCCCTTGACCCTGCCAGTAGCCAGCTTCTCCCGCTGTCTCGTGGGCAGGGACACACACGTGTCTGGCCCGGGCTTCTCTCCACTTTGATACATGGCTCCCAGCCACGTATCCCACTGGCCTGCCAGCAACAGTAGGGACCCCCCTATCCAAGTAAATGGTTAGAAAAGGAGTTTAATGAGCAGACAGGACAGATGGCAGCGAGGAGATGCAGGGCATGGCCAGAGAAGCGTGCTGACCAGCCTCTGTTGACGTTCACCGGCCTCTTTTATCCCCTAATTTTCCCACATTCATTATTCCGCAAACTACTGTCATTCCTCCCTTTCGCCACTTTTGGTTCTTCCCCGTAACATCCTGTAAGTTTGTGCAATCCCAAGTTGCTGTTCCCCTGTGTCCTGCTCAGTCGTGAGGTGCTCGGGAGATCCTCTCCCGCTGTCTCACCTGTGGGGCTGAGGGTCCCCTGGGACGGCCCCGCAAGGCGCAGGGAGGGACTCATGTGCCCAGGGAGGGGTTTGGGGTCTCCCCACCTGCTGTCATGCCTCCGCTGTCCTCCGTGGATGGGAGGGAAGCCTTTTGTCACATAACTTAACAACATGAGGTCTGACACATGGAAAACTTCTCGCCCTCCCAGGTTATTTTGAAAGCTTTGCTTAAATAAAAGCAGAAATTTATACAATCATTTGATTGTGGGGTCTAGAGCTTTAGCGACGCAACAGCTGTGGGCTTGGTGGTAAGATCACAACCCTCAAAAGCATTGCAGCAGTGAAAATGGGAAAGTGGAATGGTCTGGAAACACAGCCAAAATACTCTAATGTACACACGTAAGCAGCAACAGAGGAAGAGCTCAGAAGGGCTGTCAGTAAGCCAGGAAAATCCTGGAATTTCACATGAAAATTCATCAAACCTCCTTGATGTAAAGTTACACGCAGGCCACTTCTGAGCAATAAATGAGTCCCTGCTATCCCAAAACCTTAAAAAAATTGAAAAGGGTAGTGAGCGGGCAGTTCGGAAATCCTCCCTGCACAATTCTCCCCTCTGGCATCAGCCACGGCCAAAGAATGTCAGGTCTTTCACGTTGCAGCTTTTTTTACCTTTCAAAAGAATGAGAGATGAGTAGAGCAGCAGATATTGTCCATGAGGTCTGTGGGGACAGCAGCCCCAGACATAATCAGATTATTTTCTTTTTCTACACTCTTTTCCAAATATTTTTCCACTTGTTTGATTTATTCTTGTTAGCATATAGCGTTTCCACTTGCATGATTTATTCTTCGTTAGCATATAGCATAAATAGATAAAAAAAGATGCAGTTCCCTCTGCCTGAGTGGTAGAAAATACAGAAAAATAGGTGACTAATATTTAAAATATAGTAAGCCAAGTTGAAATAATTGATCCAACAGTCACCAGTTGTATGACGGCTTGAGGAAAGCCACCCGAGTAAGGTGTTAATCCAGATCTGTGAGTTCTGAAAGCAGCTGTAGGACAGGCCAGGACCTGACAAAAGGGTCTTGGCTGTCCTTATGCTAACATACTTCCCAAACTTGGGGGAAATAGAGAACATGTGCACACAAAACCCCCTCCATGTGGGTTGTCCTCTGCCAGTCCCCCAACCTACGGCCAAGGTTTTTGTGGTGGGATGTGAATTAGAGCGCCTTGCTTTCTAACCACTGAACTCCATCACGTTTCAGAACATGTTGTGTCCATTGCCCTCTGAAACAAGAGCCCCTTTTGAAAGCATTTGAAGTTAGCCTGAACTGAAAGTCTAGTCCAGAATTATGAGAAAGATGGGAAATTGCTGAGGAAAATATTTTACCACGAGGAACACAGATGATGTCCCTTGGCAGGCAAGCATCAGTTTTGTTCCTGGAAAGTTACACACATCCAGGACTTGGGAGAATAGAGCAGATTAAAGCAGTGTGCTACCTCGAGGCAGCACACCAGAGTGGCAGAAAAAAAAAGGAGTGTTTGTTTTTGGGAGACTCCTGCGAGTCTCGTAACTGCACTTCGAAGGCAGCTCCCTGCAGGAGAATGACTCAGCGCTTACTACAGCTCGTGAGTGTCTTTGCTTGGTGTAAAAAGAGCTACCACAGGTTATGGGGCATGGGTGAGAGTCCCTAGAGTAGGTCGTGTCAAGTTTACATACTCATTTGGAATAATCATTCGTAGTCTCTTGGTAATAAATGCCTAAAGTCTTAGTGTTCGTATTCTCACATTCTTCCCAGTTCAGTCCCAGGATAAACAGCTTCTGCAGAAGTTTTCTGCTGAGAAAGCCCACAAGATCCATTTTTGTATATACTGAATTGGAAACAGTTTTCCTCACAAAGGGAAATATGTTTTTTAAAAATTTGTTTCAGTGCTAGTTCACATTTGCTTTAAGGAACATAATTGCCTTTATAACTGAACCCTCTTCTGAGAGGAGATTGTATATGCAGTAATTTTAAAAAGCTGGCAGAGCCTGGAGACCACCAGTCTCCACGGCACATACCTTTCTTTTTAAAAAAATATTCATCACATTTAATGACTTATGAAATCTTAGTTTCTGTAATGTTATGTCAGAACTGTCTGGTCATCTAATATCTTGACAAAATTTTCACAAAAGCCTCCTTTGCTTATTTGTGTGGAGACGAGCCTTAACGGAGTCTTGATAAGTGCAGTGGTGGACTGGCTTATCAGTAAGCACCGTTAACCCAAGACACCCCTGGCCTGATGCTCTGTGTTAACTAAGAGGGAAGATGGAGCAGATGAGACATATATGCAATTCCTCTCTCAGGAATGCATAATACCTTTCAAGACCCACTAAGAATATATTCCATGTCAATACTCCGAGGCTGAGGAATAAAAATGGCTTTTTGACACCTCCCTGCCCTTAAACAGTTAACTCTTTCAACACAGGCTTGAGAAGAAGAGTCATATTTCCGATGATTTCATGTGGTTATCTATTACAGACCAAGAGAGAAGTAGAGGGAAGTATGGCTAAAAACCTATTCTTTACAACTTGTTATATTTCATTTTTTCCTTGCTTAAGTGTCAAGTTATTAGGACTAAACTTCAGAAGTCCCTTTGGTTTGTGTGAATGATTTGCCAAGTATTTAACAATTTATTAGCAATTAATAGAGTGTACTTGGCAGTCTAGCAAACTGAACAGCATTCAGCTGATACCCAGCAAGCAAAACACTTTAGAAATGCATACAAAGAGCACAGTGATTTCGGAGAGGGTTGTCATAATGATTTTGAGTTTCTTGCCTGCTTCCATTAATTCGACAGTAATGATATAAACTGAATTGCACTAGGATAGAGTGAAATACTTCAAGAAGTTTAATATTTCAAACCCAATTCTTTCAGACGTAATTTTGTGGAAAATTTTGGCTTTTTGTTGCAAAGTTGAACACTACTACAATTTGAGATACTGGATGTTTCCATGGAATAGAACCACGAAATCAGCTTTTCGGATTTGCGAGCATCGCTGTCTTGGTTCTAATTATATTCATCCTTACACTTGAGTGATAGAGTACCTGTATTTTTGCAAACCGGCTTAAGTAAAAGAAAATTTGAATTAAAATAATTGCCACTTCTAGGACATCTGTTCAATGTTAAAAGAATATCAGCTCATTATCTGATACACATTATCCAAGATAACGCTAGCATTTTTTTCATTTTATGCTTCTTTTCAACTGCAGCTTAAATTCCCAAGCTCTCTGAAATGGTGAGTCATTAGGAATGTAATTTCAAAGACATTTAATCTCTTTATCTTTTCCCACAACTGATTTACCCAAGGGCGCAAGTAAAGTGCATGTAACAGATTCCCAAAGGCCCCCAAATCGTTCTTTCTTTCTTATCTAGCCTTATTTTATTCTCACTTTATTTAAAACTGTTCTAAAAAGACTCACTGAGTTGGTGATTTTGACTGTGAGGGAATTGGGTGGCTTTTATCACCACACGGCTTTGAGCTGATGACTGGATCTGAATTTTGTCTCCTCTGTTTCTTGTTTCACGTGGTCTGATGCACAGCGCATTCTCCTGTTTATTTCTACTCTCTTTGGAGGACAGGCATATAAAGGTCTTGTCTTTTCTCTCACTCTGCTATTTTTTTTATAGCCTTCTCCACATGAAACTGTTGGCTAAGTATAAACAACGTCAGGTAAGGTATTAAGTAAGTCAAAATTAATGAACTCAAAACAGTCATTAAAGTTGGTGAATATCAAATATAAAAAAATTAAAGACCTAACTGATCTCTACTCCAAAGATTAAAGGTAAGAACACCAAGGACATTCTATGTAAACTACTCAGAAATAAGAAGGAAAAAAAGGGGAAATCTTCTGTATTTCCAAATTCTGTTTGAAATTATTCTGGTATGGTACTTGAAATGTATTAACATGTGTCATCGTCACATGGAAGTGGTGTCTTTGGAGAAGAAATGAGTGGAATACAGGGAGACATGGGAATCTTCCTACCATTATTTATGCGGATATTTTCCTCACTTTTCTTGTCCGAGTATCCCCTGTGCACCATCAGACTGGATTTAAAACTTTGCTTATGCATGAGCTAGTTCCAAGCGTAGCCACTTAATAGTGTAAAGAAGCAAGTACTAAATGCTACTTTTCTGATCTGGTGACATATTCTGTTTTGCAGATGTCTTCCTAGTAAATAGATGCTTTTAGCTTAAATCAGCTTTCTCTTCTGTAATGAAAAACTTCTCCCGTGTGGACCTTCAGCTCCAACTAATTTTTATAACAAGATTCTAAAAAGGAGCCTTGGCTATAAATGAGACTGATTAGCCTTGTTCATGGCCGCAGCTGGAATGCAGACAAAAACCATCCAAGGGCAAGCAGTCTTCAGACATCCTTCTCAGAGCTCCTGCTGGGCAGGGTTATCTCCCACCATTGCCAAGCGTGGGAGACAGATGTCACTGTCCTTGACTGGTGACTCCAGTGCCTCTCTTCGCAATGAACGGATGCAACACCTCCTCCTGGTCACCCGGGAGTCCACGGGGCTCCGCTGTGCTCATTCTTGCACCTCAAGCACTGTGCCCAGGATGCCAAATGTCTAGCCACATGTGGATCCTAGAAGTATTCTAAAGAGGAAAAGCAGGTTTAAAAGTGTGGGAGACAGAAGACGATTGCAACCCAGGAAACCTAGGAAAAGCCTAATATGAATGCGACCATCAAGAGGAGAAAAGATTTATCTACGTTTATAGCACCCATCACTTCAAACTTGATGGTCAAAATGCATTGTGTATTTTTATAGCACATTCTTGTTCTCAGACACAGCAACCCAACCTGTGCTGACCCATCACTTTGTAATCTGTAAAATAATCCACAGAAGACAAGACTTTTTACATCACCCACAGCACACAATTTCTTTGTGTGCTGACAGACAGGAACACAATTGTCCTCCAAGACTGCAGACAAAGCACAGGTTAAAGAAGCAAGAGGAATTCTGAGGCACATGCTTTAAATTTCAGTTTTTATCCAATGAAACTGCTCTATGTGTGCATGAAACAAACAAGCTTAGTCCTTCCCTTGGTAGTTTGTTGTTTGTACACAGAGAATGCTGCTGGAAATTCTGTGCTCGCTCCATGCAGGAACAAAGCAAGGACTGAACCTGTTCAGACCGAGCAGCCTTTCTGCACTGACACCCAACAGAAAGGTTATCGTCAGTTCGTTCTTCCAAATTCTCCACAACCGCTTTATTTGAATACAGCAAAGCCCTTTTTTAGAGGACTGATGCTGACAAGGCTAGGCTGATTTTGAGGTTGGTTATTTCTAAAAAAAAAAAAGTCCAATGATACCCCATGATGTATCAACAACTAGCACCTCACCACTCTCTTCCACTCCCTCCTTTTCTTCCTCTGCTCTTCCCACACCTATAATTTTGTTCTCTTGTATATATTCTTTGACAGGAGTTTCCATGAATCAGCAGACAGACATTGTCTTCCTCCTGCTTCATTAGGGACAAGCCATTCATCCTTTATGCACGACAAAGGCAAAGTTCAAAAGTACAACTAATTAAAAGCAACTAATGACCAAGTTTGCCTCACAGGCAGTGCAGGAAACAGAGCTTGCCTGGGGACATTTTAATGACAATCTGTCTGACTTCTGTGCTCCAAGCAACCCAAGAAATGGTTGATGATCAAAGGTTTGCTTCCCATGCTGAGATCTGTTTGCAGACTGGACAGATAGCCCTCTGGCTGGGCTAAAGCCATCAACTTCCCATCTTTATGTTTTTGGGAATAACACTAGGCCACCAACTTCAAGGCCGTACAACTGTTGGGCCCGCACCACTGTCTGAGCATCACAAACTTGCATATATGCTAAGAGTCACTACGAATACAGGGGCAACGCTCTGGACCTCAGCAGTCCAGAAGGAGCTCTGCTGGAACCCCTGAGCGTTACCTTGGATCCAAGTTAAGAAAAGCTGACTTTCAGATACCATTTCAACACATTCTGTGGTTTTGATGATGCCAGATGGATGAGATTTGAGATATTACTCTCTCTTTGGGGGTTGTTACTATGCGAACATCAAATCTTCAAGTTCTCCCAGTCACGGCTAAGGGACTATCATTACACACCTACGTATCTGTTTAAAGAGATGCACAAATCCTAGCATCAGTTATGCTAAGTTTTCCCTTAATTCATAAAATGAGAAGAGGCAGCATGTGGACACAGCTGAATCTTGTAAGACACTGTCAGAGACAAGGAGAGGAAAGTAGAAGACAGCTGTGGCTGTCCTGGGAGGAGCACCAGATGGTGGAGGTATGACCCAGCCCACACAGCGATTCAAAGAATCCCCTTCAGATGCCTGAACACACTTGAAATTCCCTCTGCCTCCCAACTTCTGAGCATTAGCTTCGTGTGAGAAAGTACATGAATACCTGGCTCA
>Ga0181612_130990_pt1 | contig 10664 bp, 6 predicted proteins | sample HoacroProtozoa21_FD_119630 | JGI IMG/M metagenome (GOLD analysis project Ga0181612, IMG submission 119630) | Hoatzin crop microbial communities from Cojedes, Venezuel. Combined Assembly of Gp0051906, Gp0051904, Gp0051908
ATGCTATGTCCAGTAAAGAAAACGTCTTCTGGACAGCTGCTCACAGTCCTAGAGCAATTACAACAGTTCATAATGAGCAATAATTGATGTATTTCAAGCTGTTCTTAGTGCCATTTGGTAGTTAGGAAATATGGAATCCCATCTTTAGAGGTCATTTCAGGGATTTCAGACAGACCCATTTAATTCTGGATTTCTGCTAGAGATTTCAGCGTATCTCATGCTCAGATGTAGTATTTCTAGCAGAGATGATGAAAATGTTCCATTTTAAAATATAATATTTCTGCATTTTGAGTATTGTTGGGTAATCTGAACTACATTAAAGTTCTTTTATACAGAATTTGGTTGACATGCTTGTCTCAAGAAGAATAAATACTCATACATCTTTTGATTCTTTTCATGGACAATGAAGAAAATAGTTGTTCTAAACTTCAGGATGAGAAATGAGAAAAATAAAATAACAGAAAGGTCATATTTAAATTTATCTAAAAAGAAGTTAAAAGAAACTTTTAGCAGCCATTTATGGCTACTGAATGTAAGTGATAAAGATGGAAAAGCATAGGATACATTTGTAGATGCTAGAGAGTAATTTTTCCCTGTAAATACTCACCTGTATGCAACTGGAATTGCACTGATTTCCTGACACAACATCCCAAGCATCATCGCGAATAGATATAGCAAATAGCTTCTATCTAAAGTTTAATCAAAAGCAAGCTACGTATTACCAAGGCTTAAACATCTGGAAACGTCTGCTGTCTCCCATATGCTGTATCAGAAATTTTATTCCAGGGGCCTACAGAGCATTGGATAAGTCCCTTGAGAGCTAAGCCAAAATTTGCTGCAGGCACCTGCAGTATTTCCATGGACCTTAGCGGGCACCACATTTGCTTGCAAAGAAGCCAGCTACTGCTGGCAACATTGCTCAGGAACCTGGTGGCCAAGACTTTCTGGAGGTGGGAGCGGGAGTGAAGGAATGATATTGCTAGCTATATCTATAATTTGGAGCTAATGGTACACACTGAGACTCCCGATGAAGAATCTCGTGAAAACACATTGGCTGATGGTGGTCGAACAGTTGAACTGGAAGGCAGTAAAAAAAGTACTGGGCGTTACTATATTGTGCAACTTCCAGAGTTCTACTGAGCTTCTGCAGTGGTTAAAAACTCTTATTGTAGACCTAGGCAACAAACCCCATCAGTGTTTGGAAAAAATATCTGTCCTTTAAATATGTTTTCATTTTGTTTGACAAATGTAATCCTTCTGCACTGTTTTGTTGTAGTGCACAAGTGAAACTGGTGAAGCAGAAGGAGGCTCTTTTTATTAGGAAACATGGAAAAAAAATCAGCTGAAAAAACAAAGTCATTCAGGCAGCATAGTCAAAACCTGTATTCAAAGGACAAATAAAACCAAGAAACAGAAAAGTTTAAAATGGAGTTAAAATCTAGCAGGAAAATTAAGCATCACTACCTTTAGGACATGTATTAAATATATATGATATTCAAATGCTTTTTATTTTAAAATGGCTTATACCTTTTAAGAGTATGTGGGGAAAACGTTTTCTTTTTTCCAGAGTGGAAGCATTTGTAAACAAAATCCCAGATTCAGCAAAAGCATCCATCTGGATCCCATGCTGCACAAGGCTGAAGCTGGATGTTCACAGCTGTGTAGGTTTGTGTAGAACAGCAGGCAGTGCCAGAGCCAGACATCAATTATATTTGTGAATTTGCCTTCTCAAATTAGACATTCGCTTCCAATCACAATTGTCAAGCTGTAATAAAATAGGAAAAATAAGGGCTTTTAAACAATGCAGAATGTCTATATAAGAATTTTCATTTACTTATAGAACCTTTCCCTCAGATAGTCCCAGGTGAGGAAAAGGAACCAGGACAGCTGGCGTTTTTAGCTGCCTCTCAGAATAACCAGTTGTGTAATTTTTCTACCATGCAAGTCATTTTGTAATTTTTGCCTCTGTTCCCCAGGTTGTAACATTCTCACATAACATTTGTGACAGATTTGATGGGTTTCATTAGCTTTGTGTTCTTACGTGCTGAAAAGTTTGGAAAGTTAGACTTGAACGACAGAGAAAAGGCACAAGACCAAGGAGTTCTATCCATACCCAGCAAGAATTGGATGCAGCGGTAAATGGAACTCTTTCTATGATCCACTCAAAACACATGGCCAGAAAGAAGTACAGACCGATTAGAACGAAATGATAACTCCAAACTGAGCTACACTTTTCCTTTGCACATCTCTTGCAAGGAAAAGAAGGAGTGCAGCTTGGGACTTTGCCACTCTGTCATTCTCTATGAAGAAAAAAAAAAGGTACAAAATTATGTAAAGGTAATTTAAGTGTCAGGTGTAGAACTGAGAAAGGGCATGGTGATATTTCCTCAGAAAGGCACCAGTAGCAGAGAAGCAGCCAGATTCCTGGTCATTTGCTTTGCCTTGTGCTGCTCAGTTACGTGGCTTACAGTGGTAACAGAAAGAATTCACTCCACCAGGCACACATCCCAGTACACAAAACTTCTCACAATATCCTCACTGCAGCCACCAGAGGAAGAAGTAACAATTTACTTGAGCATGGAACAATTGTAAATTAACATATAGTAGCCAAGCACAGCAGTAACACACTAATAACTGTTTCCCTGTCCCAGTTACTGAATTCCTGAGGGCAAGCAAAATAGCTTACAGCTGATGGAGATCTGATGGCTGCATATGAATCATTCCCTGTCTCTTGAGCATCCTGAGTCATCTTCATTGTGAATAAAACAATGTTATTTATTTATTGCCCATCACTGTAGCATCTGGGTGCCACGCAGAGTTTAAAATCAATATGTTGGCAGGCAGAGCAGTACAGCAGAGGCTCTAGACTATGTCAGATGGTTGTTAGATGTCATTGTTGTTAGCACCAGCTTTTTTTGCTTTGCTTTGTCTTTTCCTTCTGATGCTGTCACTCTGGCAGCTGCAGTAAGTTGCTGAATTTGTCCTTTCTTTCCCATTGTTTGAGAGTCTGAATGAAGTCAGTGACTAGGTAGAGCTGAGAGCTCAGCCTTGCAGATAAGCGGAAAGCAAGAGCTGGGGAACACGGAATGGGATTTGTTGGTAATATAGCTCCAAATGCTGTCATGTTATCAGCTACCATTTTTACATCATCAAAGCCAGAGTCTAGTTTCTTTTGTTTCTAGGTGTATGATTCACATGTATTTTAATGGGAACAGAGTTTTCAGACAGTGATTTCCAATGCATTTGCCTTTCACCAGATAATCTCGTTATGCATTTAATCACTCACATGATTATATGAGTAGTGCTGTATCTCCAAACAAATCCTTCTGCATTTTCTTTGGCAATGCTTCTCTCCTATGTAAAGAAAGAGAATCATGTAGAGTTACTTACCAATAAAAGGCAACACACCATACCAAGAATGGATTTCAAGGCTTTTTCTCAATTTGACTTCTTATTAATTTCTATTTGCTGGATTTAAGTTTCTCAGCCTTCAGATTTCAAGTCAGTTAAGATATACACTTCAAGGTAGAGATGTCTTTAAAAACATTCTAAGTATGTGCAGAAACCAGGCAGCAAAGAAAATAGGACAGTAACCTTTACAACATTTCTAACAGTTCTTGCTTCTAGCAAGTCTGAAACTTAATAATCTCACCAACTTTCAGTAGCTCACATACTTGGGGTATCTGAATTTTTGGAGCTCTGCATGAATATTTGTGATTTGTTTCCAGAACTGCTCAGTCCTGCTGAGTTTAATGGAAATCTGTAAGTATTACATTCAAACATGTCACCAGATATCCCAGTTAATCACACATACACACATTAAAAAACTCAGTACACTGCAGACTGGAGGATACTCAAAAAATTTGGACATAAAGTCATCCAGTCCTCAGAAGAGACACTGACAACCCACAAATATGAGGACACTGGAAATGCTTAATATGCAAGCAATCATTCCCCACATAGAAAATGCAAGAAGTCTTACTGACTATTCTCTGTGATTTTGAAGCCTGGAAATGAAGCAACTATTCAAAATCATTGAGCTAAACCAAAATTTCAACAACAAAACAAAGAATCCTGTGAGATTCACAATGGGAATTTTTTGCATTTTTTTAATTTTGTTTTCTCCTTACTTCCTTGCTTTAAACAGCATGGCTCCCATTCTCACATGATTTATTACAGAAACCTAAGAGCCAAAGGGTTATCCTGGTTATCTCGGTTAAGAGCTTTAAAAGGGCACCCAGAAAAATCACAGCTGGGGGCGGCCTGAAATTCCTGTGGAGAAATGACAGCAATTTGGAAAGTGACTGCATTGTCAGATAGCTCCACTAAATCTCTAATTTCTGTTTCCCCATGAATACATCATTGTTTAACTTCCCTCACAGAGTGCAGTACAGGGCCCTAGTTGTAGGATTTACTTGTTCTAACAACCGCTTTGCTCTGCATTTAATTATGTTAGCACACAAAATGTACTATCACCTGAAGCAACTGTCACCCTATCTGTTGGTCCTAAAGGCAATATAAGGATAACTGGTTATAGGGATAACTGGTTAGAAATTAATTTTTCTGTAACAAACTGTTAGGCAAGGACATGAGAAGTAGAGAATACTCAAGAATACAATTACATCATGCAGTGTATTCCATCCTTTCATCAACGTGTCTCACATGAAGATAAAACAATATGTAGAGAGCACATCAAATGAATATAATTTCAGAAGAGCCTTCTGACTTATAACCAGCTGTTTCACGCGGCAAGTTCTCATTTACTGTCAGGCATCAAAGCAAGGGATACCACTGTGACCCTAATGCCAGACGAGTAATGTCAGCAGGGAAAGCTTTGTCAGTATGTCAAAATATTAAGATATTCAAACTTCTATCTGTGGAGATAGGGGGGAAAAAATTTCCCTGATCTTTTTACTTGACACAACCAATCCAAAGGTTGTCTAAGGAACTGGGGGAAATGGAACAAGTTAGAAAGCTTGGTAACAGAATATGTATGCATAGAAAGAATAAGCTACATTTTCCTTAACGATTCCTACCAAGTCTATCAGCAGTCCCTTTCTACACACAAGCAAGATACCTGGTATCAGGGATTTGTTCCTCCGCACATATTCATCCACCAGCTCCCTCCTTCTTGTCCAGGTGTTTGCAGCTTGGACCAGCAGTGACCAACACTGTTCAAGGGCTTCTCTACAGCTGAGGATCCAGTTCACACGGTGCTGCATGCATCGGTGCTACCACATTATCCAGTTTCACATTTCGTTAAGGAGCTGTGCGGATGCAAAATCCCTGGGATATTCTCATTTCTGCTGCTGTCTTCTCTGTTATCTATCGGACTTAAGTGGATCTAAACCACTACCCCGGTCCAAAAAAAAAAAAGGAATAAAGATCAAGTATGCTTGGGGTCCCTCTGCAGAATCTGATGTCTTCAAAATGACCGCTTCACCTCCTTCAGCTTCTGTAGCGCTCCAAGGGAACATCACCCTCAAAATCAAAGTACATTAGAGGATTCCAGCAGACGACTGTGCGTAGGCATGCATGGCTCACCATGGCTATGCCTCGGTGCCAGTCATTCACACTGTTAATCCATACAGCACAGCTGTAGTAAGGTTTAAGCTCAGTCCTTAAAACCTACCATGAAGATAAGATCCAAAACATGCCAGACATCCTGAGCAAACTTCAGCTGCTTGCACATGATGGCTGGATCAACAGAGCCAGAAGAAAAGCTCAGGATGAAATTGTAGTATCTGAGGCACAGTAAGGAATTACTTCCTGGACATCCTCGCATCCAGACCTCACTCTGCCAGGGCCACCCTCTGTGCTCCTTCAAAGTCAACCATCACCCACAGTTCAAGCTGGAGGCAAAAATCTACACAGCCAATTTCTTTACAGCCTTTCAGCTATGAATCAATGCCTCCTAACAGACATATGCCCAATCTATGCCTGATACTTTGGACCAACCAGCTGGCCAGGAAGCTTTCTGACCACAATTCACAACTCAATTTAAAGGAAATTTTGCAATGGAAGTTTAACCTATGGCTGTGCTTGGACCTTTTCAGCAGCCATAAGACTGTATTATCTCCCATTCAAGCCACTAGCAAAATTCAGAAGAAATCTGACAGATTATAAATTGTTTGCTGATGTGTTATTTTTCTTCTCTTTAGTACACCTTGAATTTTTTCTCGACTATTTTTACATTGTATTTTGAGTATAAAAACACCACAGTGCACAGAAAGAAATGTACAGACACTGCAATTTAAATTCATCTATTAAGTTACTGTAGTTTCAGAACTATATCACATTCTATTACATACACAGTAGCAGACAAAAATTAAACCCAGTGATGTTGTGTAGTCTACAGACACCTAAAAAAAGCAGCAGGTGACTTGAACCAACAATTTTATTTTCGATTCGGTTTCAAGTTCAGGTTAAGGAAACCTCCTATTAGAGACACCATAAAGTAAATTTTATTCTTTCTGATAAAAGAACTTCCTGTGCATGTTAAAATATGCCATACCTCTAGTAAATCCTATATCCTGTTCCCACAGTTTGGAGAAATTTTTCCTTACTGTCGTCCATAAATATGTTTTCTTTCAATTATTTTATTATATTCAGAGGAACCACATTTTGGCAATTTTAATTCCCTGGTTTCAGAAGTAGTTTTTTATAGGGCATACCAAAGGTGAGGAAAAAACAAAAAATTTTGAAAAATGCAAAACACACCATTACCTGACAGAAGTTAATGCATATTAAGGAGAAGGAATTGCTACCGTGCATGCATACACGTGAACTCAACCAAAGGAACAGACAGGGAAATTAATGCAATGAGACATTATTAAAAAAGGCAGATGGTCCTCAAGAGCTTAAAGACAGTTGGCAGCTCTTACTGATCTGAGGTGAAACTGCAAATGAAGCTTTACTGGGCAATTTCTCAGTGAAAATTTTCCAAGGACCACAGAGGGTATGGCTTTTGTGCCGGTTTATGAAGATAAACCAATGATTGTCCAGAAAAGTATTTTTCCAATCATGTGAAACATGCTGAAGTATCCTAAGAGGAGACAAAGAGGCAAAACAATTGTATGATTTGGCAGAACAATATTTTAATGTTTTGGGTTGATCTAAAATTTTCAGTTTCGTTTTCATCTATTTATACTTGGTTATAAATTTTGTTCCTGTTAACTGACAAAAAAAAAATAATCTAGAATTTCCATGACAAAAATATTGAAAAGTGGCAATCAGCTACATATCAAACTGTGAGTGCCACCAGACTTTTAAGTACATGTAAATAAATGCAAAAATATCTCATTATCTGCATGTCTGAATAGAGTATGCAGTTTCTGGGATTGCATATGTGCCGTAACTGCACATGGAAACAATCAAAGACCTAAACAGCTCTATGGGAAGGTGCTCAGTTACTCACTGAAACAGTATGGTGTACATTGGGCTGAGTAAACCACATATGCCAAGAGCTTGGCTCAGACCACACCTCCTGTTCAGGCACTGTTTGTACTGAAACGTAATTAGTTTGTTATATTGTTCATCTTCTAAACACTGTGTCTGTTACAGAGTTATGCCCTCTACACTCAATGTTCTCTTATCTGCTGTGCTCTCGTTCTTTATTACCGAGTCCTGAGCACTCTATTCCATCTGTCAACACCAAATATTATGTGTGTTATGTAAACCACAAAAGCAGGTTCAGTCCTTTCTGCATTTGCTGTCTGTATTCACCTCATGATCTACGGATCCACTCAGAAGTGAATTACTACTGAATTGGTTAGCGGTTTGTGCTATAGCGCCTATGCTACCTTTCAGGGTATCTGGTTGGATATCTCAGTATGTGATTTGCAAACATACATTATGATAAACTACCAAAGATAAATACTTTCTTTAAAAAGGAGTTTGAGAGAAGGGTATTCAGATGGGAAAAAATATAAACAGGCTATTTATATTTTAGCCATTAGTGGACAACTAAAAGAATTAAGCTTACGGTGCTTTTTTCTTATAAGCATTTTTCTTATAGAATTTTAGTATTTTATATAAAATATCATGTTATTATGGGAAGTCACTTTAAATTGCTTCGAAAGTTTAAATCTTTTTTTTTCTTTTTTTTTAAATCACCGAGTAATTTCAAAATTCAAAGAAGAAAAATGGAAAAATGTGTAGTTTAGCAACAAGGCAAATGCTGCCAGGCAGAACCCAGACAAAAATTTCAATAGTGTATCATCAGCCTTTATAATACAAGGACTGTGCTATCTGGGAAGAGTAGCTAGCTTTAGAAAGAAACGGTAAGTGAAGGTATATATCCTTATATGAGTGTTCTGCAGCGTCTGATTAGATTTCTCCAAATAAAAGCCGAATAGTCATGAAAAGTTGCTGCAAGGATATTTAGCATAGAATCATGGAATCGTAGAATCATAGGTTGGAAAAGACCTCAAAGATCATCACGTCCATCCATCCGTCCAACAAACCATATCCCTAAATGCCATATCTACACATTTTTTAAACACCTCAAGCTGGTTCCTCAGTAATTGAGGTGACAAAGGCAACTAAGAAAGCAATGAAAAAGGCAATGAATGCATGTAGAAAGTGTATTAAAATTATAATGATTCATTAAAAACCTAAGTCTTCTCTGTACATTTCCTAACTCAGTCAGAAGAATTTATAATAAAGGGAAATCTTGTGTATTACCATTCCCTGGCAGTTGAAGGCTGCAAATAACAGTGTGATACTGTTGTCCATCCTCTGCTTCATTTTTCATTATTATTTCAGTTTAAATACACAAGTCATTACTCTATGCAGGAATAACAAAAAGATGTCTCTAAATTGTAAAATAAGTTTCTCTTTAATAGAAAAAATCCATCTGATTAAAAGACTGCTCCAGAACTCGGCAGGCATCCCCCCAAACATGCTTCTGTTAGAAGAAAGGGACCGAGATTTGCTATTTGTGCTAATCTTCTTCCACCGCTGTGTCACAGCGTCAGGGTTGCTCTGAGATCAGAGTGTACCATTTCTCCCACTGACGGAGGCTGCTACATCACGCCACCAAGCCCTTCCCCAGGGCTGGTTCCCCAGATTCTGGCACTACCACAGCTCAAGTGAGCACAGTAAACCAGTGCTGACTACTACCCCGGCCAGAGAACTAGACACAGCTGAGCTGAATGCACCTGATATGCCTGCAAAGACAGGTACACGCAGAAAAGAATAAACCTACAGCTGAGGATACAGAGGAGGACCTGTACTAACAGTGTCCTGTGACTCCCTATTATTACTATTATTATACTATGAAGACCAGTATGGTATATCTGACAGGATGCCTAGAGCATTATACTGCACTACGGGCTACTCTCAATCTACGAGGACTTCTCCTGCATGAGTAACAACTCACAGCCAAACATTTCAATTTGGACAGACCTTAGAAAGGAATTAAATCCAGAGACTATACAGGAAGAACAATTACAGATTTCTTGACTGTTCACACTATTCTGCATCCAGGAATTCTCTCCAGGAATGCTTTTGTTCAGCTTGGTTGAATGTAGAGAGAGGCTGTGAGCTTTCAGTCACCCCAGCCACTGAAATATCTCTTATTTGTCATTTTCTCATGCATATTTGGATGCTGTGTCATAGTCAGGACTAGGAGGTCTTTTGGTGCCATACCTCAGGGCTTTCTGGAGTCTCTGGATGCAGTCTGCCGCCAAGGGGTGATGTTTCCGGGACTGCAGGAACCTCTGGACATGGGGCAGGAGGATGTTACTTGGAGGGAAAAGGCCTGTACACAACCACAACAACTCCCAGCCTTTCTCTTCACTGTACCTACAACAGGAGAGACCCACGAGGAAAAAAAATCACTCATGGCATGGACATTCCAGATCTGCTTTGCCCAACACAGGCTAGTGCATTTGGGCCAAGGCAGACTCTTACTTGATGTGGTTGTCCGTGAGCTGCTTGAGGGTCTGGCAGTAGATTTCATCCTTCAGGGGTTCGGCTTTCAAGGCACCTTCAAATATTTGGTCTGTCAGCTCATTAACTGAGCGGGTCCTTTTGGATAGGTAGTCACCCATATACTTCAGCACTGGTGGGGGGCAGGAGTCAAGGATCAGCTAATGAGATGTTTGGGAAAGACTTTCTGTTGATGGTGTGATTAAAGACATTCTACACATGACTACAGAGGTGGCTGCAGATTGGTGGAGGGGGCACAATGTATGGTAAAGAGTTTAAACTGCTTTAGAAGATGTCCAGCAAGCTCTCTCCCTTTATCATGAATCATCTCAGGTTGAAAGAATTGCTTTGAGGTCAGGATACATACACCTAAGAAAGCTGCACGTGATCATGTGTTACCTGATCACACATACAGGTACCACTGTAAAAGACCAGATTTTCAGCTGATGACAGACACCAGTGAAGCTGGAGTAACATAAACCAAATGATGACATGCCACAGTGCAACTATTCTGCGTGAGAACAGGCCACAGGTTTCTCAGTTAACATGACACAGCAAAAGGAAAACGGAAAAAGTACTGTGTCCAGCTCTGGAGCCCTCAGCACAGGACCGAGCTGGAGCTGTGGGAGCGGGGCCAGAGGAGGCCCCAGCAATGATGCAAGGGCTGGAATCCCTGTGCTGGGAGGAAAGGCTGGGAGAGCTGGGGCCGTTCAGCCTGGGGAAGAGAAGGC
>Ga0181612_154953_pt1 | contig 10664 bp, 5 predicted proteins | sample HoacroProtozoa21_FD_119630 | JGI IMG/M metagenome (GOLD analysis project Ga0181612, IMG submission 119630) | Hoatzin crop microbial communities from Cojedes, Venezuel. Combined Assembly of Gp0051906, Gp0051904, Gp0051908
ATCTGGGAGAAAAGCCTTCTCAAAAAAAACCCCACAATGCTCTCCCCTCAAAGCCTTCCATGTAGTGTTAATTAAAGAACGTACATAATCCAGTTGTCTCTAAACATAAAATAAAGCAATTCTCATCAGGTTCTTCTGGAAAATCTATTCTTTTATATTAACACACATTCTCCTACTCTGTGTAATAGCGCTAGACAGAAATTCAAAATTCACTCTTCAGCAATCTTTAACAAGTTTAAATACACCAATCAGACTGTATCTGCACTGTTCTCAAAAGACAAATGAATCTAAATTCAAATCTCACCAGAGAAACTATTTCTTCACTTTTTCTCTTGTTTTTCCACACTCTATCTCCAATACTGGGTTTCTTAAAAGATGATGTCTAAAACTAGACACAGTGGCCAACCTTGTAGGAATTTGTTCAAATAATGTGGTATCTAGATAAATCAGATTTTAAACAGGACTTCCAAAGAGAACTTTAATATCCAGCCAAGGTCTTCGTATAGACAGAATTCCAGTATTCCTGGAATGTATCACTTTTCCTAGCAATCCTGAAAGGAAAGGCTATTAATCAATATTTCAGGTTTTACTGAGAACAGAACTATAAAGTAACAGATGTGTGTGATTTTCTTTACTGGCATAACTAACCCACACATTTCATTTACACTTACCCTATCCTCTTTCTTACCTTAATTCTTCTGTTCTTTTCTCGTGATCCATCTCTGTATAACTGTTCTAGTATCCACAAAGAACTAAGGACAGCAGCTGCTGATGTTTTCACATGGATCATTGGCAGAATGTCTTCTAATGAACTTTGTTCACAGGAACCACAGAGCAGTCTTTTATCAGACCACCTGATCATCCACTCAAGCAATTTTGCAATACTGCTCAATTTACCCGTCAGTTCCATAGCAAGTTCCTCTCCTGGTACAGTATCAACAGCATCAACAGTTTTGTAAATGTATTTAGAGATTGCCTGAGTTTGAAGGCTAGAGAAAGTACGGTTAGGAAAGGTCTGGCTTGCTGGTGCAACAGTGACTCCTTGATTGTCACTATGAGGTCTGTAAATTGACTTGTGTTTTAAACCAAATAATCCTTCATTAAACTCTTTCATTAGGTTACGCACAGAAGGTTCTGCTGTCTGTGCAAGGGACGGTACAATGGTTGGATTTTCCAAAATATTTTGATTTTCGTTACAGATAGACACTGTTTCAGGATCACAAGATGCCAGGGTGACAGTATAACAAGATCCTGCTCTAAACACACTTTGGTTTCTAGTTTTGCCTTGTCGACGTTTTAGTGTTGTATGAACATCAAAAAAGAGAGAGTTTAATTCATGCTCTCGAAGCAGTCCAGAAAAGCTAGTAAGAAACGGAACTCCAAGGTCACTGTACTTTATCAGGTCTCTCTCAAGAACATAACTCAAGAAGAGTTCTAAAAAAATAACATATTCATCATCATCACGTTCAAATTCCCATGCACCAACCACAGGCAAATTACATTGATTGTGAGTGTCTTTTTCATACACTTTGTCCTTATGTTTTGCTTTCCAGTTAATAGGTTTTATCTTGCACATGGTGTTTTTGCTATCTATTTCTCCCAGTCTCTGATGTTTGTTATCCCTGTAAGACAACAAACATATGTACCGTTAACGCTAAAATCTAATTTAAGAAGCATTACATTAAAAAAAACACATAAATGCAACACTAGGTCCTTTTCTTCCTCTACTGTTAAAAACAGAAAACTAACAACCCCAAATTTACAGTAATATGATGTTGACGTGGCAAATCAATCAAGTGCAAAATACATAGTTTTTATATAGACAGCAACTCAGCAGTATCATGTATGAACACGGCCATAGCTGATAATCATTTACACTTCAATAACATATTAGTCACATAGTAACTGATGTAACATTGGCAGTTCTAAGATTTGGTAAATTTGTAATTCTTCATTTGATAAATAACCCAAAGAGACAATTATTCTGTTTGGTGAAAAGATTACTTGTACAGTAAGAGATGACTTATTTTTTCCTTTCTTTTTTTTTTGATTTAAATAGAAAACTTTCTCCTGCAATTTTTTCATACCTTTGGAGCGAAGGTGTTTGAGCTCTCATTTCTTCAGCAACCAAAGGATCAGAAAGTGTATCTGCTGTGTCAGCATCACTATACCCCTGAGTATTCTCAAGATCAGTAAGTGTGCTTCTGCTTAGACTAGTGCCTAGTGAGAATCTGTCGTAACAGTGTTCCTGATAATCTGCTGCATCTTCTTCTGCTGGCTCCCAAATATTAACTTCTATGGGGCCTATATTCCTTATTACACGTTTTAAGGCCTTCATTCTCACTTTTTCGGTAGTCTGTATAACAACAGACATCAGTTCTTCACTTTCAGGACCTACTGAAAGAAAGAAAACCAAGAAATTTCACATGCAAACTTCTCAGTTTTCAATTATTCTCTCAAATTGAGACACAGGTGAGCTTCGAATCGTCATAGATTATAACCATCCAGAAATACCAACAGAAACTGTGATAAAGTGAAGAAATACTATCACCTTGGAAGTCATGATATGCTGTTATCAGTAAAGACATATCAGAAAGAAGCTACAGAATTTGCCACGAAAGTCTCTCAAAGTTTTCTAACTGAAAACTATAACAATTGTTTTACATGGGGTATGAAAGAAGGTATTATCACAAGTTAACTGATAAGTAGGGTAAAAAAGAAAGTTTGTTTAACATTTCCTGACGAAGGATGCACATTACCTTGAACAATACTCTGTCTGAACCGCTGCTGAAGTCCATGATATTTATCTCTTAGTGGAACTCTTATATCTTCCGGATTAGGAAATGCTTTTATGAAAATCTCTGCCACCTGCACAAAATAAAGTATCCTTTAAAGTAGCTAATAGACAAGTAAAGTATAACCTCCAACACAACTTACACCACTAGAAAGTCTAACCTGTAGCTTTTACAAGGAAAAGAAACATTTGTGATATCTGTATTGCTTTTGTTCTAGCTTTAATGTCTTTTACCTTTTTCACTGGGGGCAACTCTCCAAGCAGACTCAGAATTACATCTTGAACTAATTCTTCAATATTCATGAACCTGCAGAAAGGAAGCATTCGACAAGCCCACTCCACTGTGTTCAGACAATGCTCAACTGTGGAGGCATCATGTTCATTCTTCTTCAGATCCTACAGAAAAAAAAACACCTTATTATAAAGACATTAATTGATACGAACAATGTATTTCAGCTAAATTATTCATTCACTGCAAATTGCAATGATTCTTCCCTAGACAACAGAAAATAAAAATCTTTAACTTAACTGCTGGACATAGCAGTATACAATGCTAGGAGACAAAACAAGCTTGTAATGGACCATAACTTCTATGAAAAAAAAAAGTAAGTTTTTTTTAAACCAGCTTAGTAAACAATTCCATTAACACTCTGGTGAAGAGTCTGTTTGCAGTCATTTGACTAGAACTCGAGGATTTGACTAGAATAGTTGTAAGTGACAAAATACCATGAACTACCAGGTGAAGTAAATAATTTTACTGTGACTTTAATTGATCATAAACTCTTTTCTGGGAGCAAGTTACTTAAGCCAGTCAAGAAGCTTTTAAGATGGATCAGTTTATTTTGAAACAGTCAGTGGCTTCTATCTCATTTGTCACTGTTGCACAAAGTGCAGATAAATCAGAATATTCTAGTATTTGACATGGTGCCATCCTGTGTATTTGAAGCCTGATTTTTCTGGTGAAGAGAAACATTGGACTTGTTTCAAAAAGGAAGCAAACTTTGCTAAGGACAGCTGAGTTGCTACACTAGATAGGACAAAAATCAACCTCCATACTGTTACAGAATATATGACAAATATCATGCTAGTAGTTTCTTTCTTTTTCTTCCTTGACCTCTGACATCAATTGATGAGGGTATTAGTAGAGAAAACATGATTAAATTTTAATATTTTTCATTATTCTTTTTGAAATCCATGTATATCAAAAAAACATTTTTCGTCATGTTAAATACACTTTGATCAGGAAACAACCCAAATCTCTTAATCTAACAAAAAAAAAAAGTAGTAAACATTCAGGTAGACAACAAATGTATAAACTATTGCTCTTCTGGCAGTATCTCTAATTATCCGAGTTAAATATCAAGCAAAATCCCAACAGAAATATTATTAGAAAGATGCAGTTCACACAGACAACATTGTTCTGTGGCATCAAAGACTGCACATTATAGCTCTGTGCCAATTTTGTCTTACTAAGCAAACAGAAGTTCTCACCAAAATGTACAGCAGACCTTTAGAGTTCTTCTTATAGCTTTATGCATTTAAAATGCATCTTTATTATATTAGTAAAATAATTACCTTACAATTGGTAATATTTTCCCTTGCAGTTTGATACCTCCTACAGTTGTCAGATAATCTTTCACGAACATGAAACATCCAACACAATGCACATAGCTCTCTGAACCAACCTATGACACAAATGTGCAATATAGTGAGATTCCATTCAAATAAATGAAATAAAACAGCTTGAGATTTTTAGCTAGAAGAATTAACATATCTTAACTGTAGTTAAAAAAAAAAATTACTCATTCTCGAGTTTTCAGTAGTGCTCTGCAGCTAGAGCTCTTAGTCCTACTTAAGTGTTCATGTTCCTTCACAGCTGTTAGATCTATAACACACACAACAATCCAGAACAGCAACTTTCAGGTTAAGAGTTCCGACAACTAACATAAAAGCTGGAAAGCGAACGTGTTCCTGCACACATTGCAGTATACTATCTCAAGCTAGTAAGAGTTTCCTTGCACTTGTGGATTCTCACTTGTGTTCTTTTTCTCAGTTCTAAATTTTTCTATTTTACTGCATACAGACCTAAAATTTTACAGGTAATATCATCAAACTGATGGTCTCCAGAAGATGTAGATCTATAGAAAACAGTGCGGAAATTGGAGTAACGATGCAAAGTCTCTGGGAATGGACTTAGCAAAGGAAGAGATCCTTTCATTCGAATCTATAGATAGTAAAAATAAAGAAATAAATAAACAATCAAAATAGAAATAAAAATCTGATAAAGTTTAGTATGTATCACTACTAAATGTACAGCCTCTTAGTTATTAGCAGAATAGTGCTAAGTTCAGTAGAATTCCCTTAAGCTTGCTTTCCACTGTCTTCAAATTAGTACTCTCAAAATTCATTTAAAGGAATATGTTTAGTATGTGCTATGGCACAAAAAGAAGCTTTTGTTTGCATGGCACTCTTGATTACCATGAAATACAAGAGCAATGAAGTGGAAGCAGAACCAAGATCACAATCAAGAAACCAGTTTAATCCAACATAGTCCAGGCTGCTGTTAACCAAGGCAGACTAGTTTTCCCTCGTGTTTCAGCTGGTACTTCTGACGGCCTCCCTGTGCCAGCATTAAGCATGTGACCATGCAATGAGCAAACAGAAGGAAATATCTGTCAGTCAGACCAGTTCCTGATCTGGATCACTGCATGAATTCTGTTGCAGGAAGGTTGAGGGATGGCAGACAGTCACACACACCACCCCCCCCCCTTCTGTAGCAAGTCAACCTTCTTTGAGTGGCTCTGCAACAATGACCTACGAAAAGCCTGAGTTTACACAAAATTTTTTAACTGATGTATTCCAAACTTGGTTCTGTGCAACCAAAATGAACATGAGTAGAACGAGATCTAGTAAGTCCTGTGCACTAAGATCCTCACTTCACCTGAAGTGAGCATCACATTCTGTGTTACATACTCTATCCTAAGCGATCTAGAACACAATTCCATTTAACAGCTACAACTCCCAATCAAAATCAGCCCGTTTCTTTCAAACAGAGAAAGAAATTAGTTTGTACATTACCATGTGGGTACAGAAAGACATGCAGGAGACACTTTATGAAGTATGTACCCTGAATCTTTAAGTTCTGGTTTCCTAAAAGAACTGAGCATCGAGTGTAAAACTAGCAGACAACATGTAAAAAACATGACATCAACGTCCAGATGAGACTGACTGCTTCTGCATTGCAACTGCAAGCTTATCAGCAGTATTTACAACTGATAATCAAGTTACAAAAAAATAAGTTAAATGCTTACTTTTTGCATAACTTTTCTTGCCCGTTTCAGTTGTGCAGTATACCACTGTGCTGCAGGGCAGGAACAACGAGCACTCCGGAAGAGCAAGATAATTCGCTGGAGAACTCCTGACACTTTCTGACGACTTTGTCTCTCAATTTTTAAAAGAATATCACTGCAGTCTTCCTGAAAAATACAAATTCCAAAACAAAAACAAGCCCCCAAATTAGAAAGGACACGCACAATAAGGAATCTGACCTAAACGTTGTTTCTGCTCATAAGAATGCTGCCCTTTTTCTTTAGAGCATAAACCCTTTATGGAAAAAACACAAAGATACACATACTTGCTTATCACTATAGTGCTACTTAAGTAAATGAATGGACATGAAAAAGCCAGACAGAAAAATGACCTGAAAGGAAACAGAATAAAGGTCATGATTATTTCATAAATACGTTCAAACAAAGACTCAAGAAACTTCTAGTAAGCATGCATTGCTTACTTCACTGAGGGAAGCTGGCTGAGGACAGTATAATGGTGGTGCTGGAAGATAAAGCCCTTCTGGAACCAAGCCATACAATTTTCTGCCAAGATCCTTGGCAGAATCCATCAAAAGCTGAAATGTCTCTGAGACAATATCAGCATCTGCCATAACAGCTGCTTTCAGTAGTTCCTGTACTGAATTATAAAGAACATTTGCATCTTCCTCTTCAATAGGATCTATAAAATATTAAGCACAGAAAACAATAAATTACTCATTACGTGGTCTTCGTTCTGAAATTATGAGGCTACGTTATCAGAATCTGCATTTGTCTATTACAATGTATACACTGCATCTACTTGCTTTATGCTAAGATCTCTCACATTTGAAAATAGTTTTCAATTACTAATTTTAGTTTTTGCCACATTAAAGGGGAAGCTATTGCCCTTCTAGATAGAGAACTGAACTTTTCAGCCCTGAATTTGCTTGGCATAAAATTCTGGCAAATCATTCTCACCAAGCAGGCCTAAACTAGGTGTACTGTTGACTACAACAACACTTTTATCAGTGAGTATGATGAGCAAGGAAAGGGAAATATATTTGATTGATCTGTTTTACATATTATTACATTTTCCCTCATCTAGAAGCAGCAGGACCTTTAATACACATCATACAATTGTTTCCTGAAAATCATATAATATTATACCGTTTTACTTCCATTCTACTTGTCCTGCTTGTCTTGAAATATGTGGCGGGATTACCTCTCTACTGTACCTTTTATCTTGACAGGTCTTACTGTCAAGAAGGACGCAGGGAAAGAGCTTTTTGGGACTGCATAAGGCTCATTATGGGATCTTTAGGAAAGGAACCAAAGGTACAGCATGGAGTTGTGGCAGCCTTGCCTCCGTTGGGCTCTGCCAGCACATGTCTATTTTTCTGGGTGACGGATGCTCTGTTCTGCGCGTCTATCTATAGGATTTTAAGTGCCAGCAAATGGAGTGGGACCACAGGTCACCAAGCCTTTAGTGTCTGGGATGCCAGCAACTGCAGAGACCAGAGTTACAGCAGATCACTAATCCGTGTGTGTGTAGACAGTGTGTGCATGCAGGGAAGTGGGTATTTGTGAGTGGATACCAGAAAATGGAGTGGGCCTGGGACTTTGGGGGCTCATACATGCAGACACCAGCAACCTGGGAGACTCAGTTACTGGACCTAAGCCCAGCTACTGGAAGGATCCACATTGTACCCACAAGTACATGTATGCAGACCTTCATCCTGACCCCCAGAAGAGGGAAATGGGATAGGATTGTTGGTGCTGTTTGAGCAAGTGCTGAGCATGTCTGTAGGTTGATCTGTGTGGCCAGCTGCATAGAGGTGTTGTGTAAGTATGTTTGTGTATGTGTCCATGGGGAATACAGTCTCAAACTTCCCAGCTGTTGGACCTGGTGGGACGAAGCTGTCAGGCTACAAGACACCACCCCCTCCCCCTTAACAGAAAGGAAAGGCAAAAATTAAACACTCTCATGTAACTACTTCTAAGTATGATGGTACTTTCCATACTGTTACTACTTTTGCGTTTGCTTCAGGGATTTTTTTTTTTTTTGATGAAGTGTCAGTTTTCTTCCAGACTGAAGTCAGTACCAAACACAGTCAAAGAAGGTTTCAGCTGATATGCATGCAGAAGACAAGATCAACAGTACAGTCCATTTTCAGAAGAACCAAAGCCAAAACCCAAACCCCGATGAAATTAAAGTATTTGAATACATTACAACAGTAACGCAAACACTGGAGAATATGAGGTAATTATTTCTTTTAAGACAGCATGAAACACAGCATATGCAGTGAAGTAACAATTATTTATAATTTTACGTACCTGTAAACTGCTTGTATTTAATCCATCCTGATGTTTCAGAAGTAACTGGCTGTCCTAACAAAGATTGCAACTTTTCCTGAAAAGTCTGCATTGGCGATAAGCTTAGCGGCAGGTGACACTCTGTGTTTTTCAGTCTGAAAGTGTAACAAGAAACTGCTCATTAATAACATAGTAAAACCCACAGATAATCTAATGAAACTCTGTTACATGAATATATAAGACAAAATAACTCATCTTAACACATCAGGTCTTACACCTACCAGGAGTCTAGGAATATGAATTTCTGAGGCAAACTATACGCTTTCTCACAATAAGCTTCATGCAAAAGAAGTTGACAACAAAATACAGCACACTAATTCCAAGCTCAAGTTTACCTTGAGAATTCATCAGAGTTCTGACAGTACAGCTGGTAGGCCACACCGATTGAAACAGACAGTTTCCAGTCCCCAAGTCTGTGTGTTAACCACACAGCCTCTGGAATGAGTCCACCAACAAGTAACAAATCAAGAGCATATTCAGCTGTCCACACAGATGAAAGGTTCTGGTCCCTGACAGCTCTGGTAACCAAACAGTGTTGCAGTGGAATAATACGAGGAGATAAGTCTGTGACAGAAAGAACACATTTTAAAGTTTAAATAAATCCACATGCTATCAGATGAATAATCTAGAATCTCTATGTTCAGATTGCTTTTGGATTCATTTCAGCGTACAATTGCTCTTTATTGTATGAGAGGCACACTATGGGGTTTATCCGCAGCAGGCAGATGCAGCTCGTGCTATGACACAATAGTGAGGTCAGAGTAGGCTATTTTTCTGCTTAATAATGTGGGATATGCAAGCATGTGCAAAACGTATGGGTTGTTCTTAAAGACTGTTACATATGGTTAGGATATTCCAGAGGGTACACCCAAGATAAATGCAAATTCTGAGAGCGTTCCTAGTGTACCCATGTTCTGTGTACTCACTGTGCTGCAGTGCTAGAGCAGTACTAGAGCAGAACATTATTTTAAGAGAGTCTATCAGGACAAACTGAAGACACATCTAGTATCTCCTTGTTTCTTGAGGCTGAGATTTGTTTTTCAAGTTTTACTTCCTGGTTTTCCTGGAGAGGTGCTGATCAACATTAACTCTTAGTCATTTCCTTCTCTTGCAGTTTTTGTTTACTGTTGAAGCAATGACATTATTTAGGGAAATACTGCCACTAATCCAGCTTGTACAATGCAATTTTTCCAAGATTGGCTCACTATGTACATAGATCTTTGACTAATTCAAGTATTGAAATCAAGGTCTTCTTTGGTAGACCTTATCTGGAAAGTTGTCTGATTAAAATATCCAAAAGACCATGAAGAAATATATACCAGGGCATCTTGTAGTACAGAAACATTAAAAATAGTCAGTGTATTCAAATACATTGCAGAAAATCTAATTAATCAAAATAAGTTAATACTGTAAAGAAATATCTGGCAATATAACATCAACTTACTAGTAGAGTACTTACAATACTTCCAAATAACTCTTCATTTCTGTGGACATTTAATCACTTTGAAAAATGAACTCTGAAACAAAAAATTTCCTAACAAGGCCAATCTTTAAACAGAATCTCTTGCACAAAACAGATAAATCACCCACTGTGAGAAATGCTAATTCTTAGAAAAATGCTGAAAAGCAGGACTTAAACTAACAAGTATTACTTGGGTTCAACAACAAACCCACTTGCCATTCCCACTTGTTCTGATGATATGGTGTCTGAAGTATTTTGGCTTGCAAGAGCTTGGCTGTCAGATAAGCAAAAAATCCTTTCCTCTGGCTTTTCAGTTTGGGTTGTACCATATCAGAAATCCAATTCAGCTATTTGTTCAGCTTGCTATTCTCTCAGTTTTGAGAGGATCAAAGTCAGTCAGAGCCACATGTTTATGCAAAAGTAGTGCAACAACCGTGAAATTCTTATGTTGCTTAACTTAGTTGAAAATAATACAGCATCTTGTTACCTGAATATCAGATTTAGACCACTAACCTCAAAGCATGGAAAAAATTTTTTAAAAACTCAAGAAAAAAAATCAATACATTATGATGTAGTCCTGAAGGGCAAAGGAGTCCAGGAAGGCTGGACATACTTCAAGAAAGAAATCTTAAAGGCACAGGAGGAGGCTGTCCTCCCTGTATGTACCAAAACACAAGTGGGCAGAGAAGATGACCGGCCTGGCTGAACAGAAAGCTCTGGCTGGAAC
>Ga0181612_113513_pt1 | contig 10663 bp, 9 predicted proteins | sample HoacroProtozoa21_FD_119630 | JGI IMG/M metagenome (GOLD analysis project Ga0181612, IMG submission 119630) | Hoatzin crop microbial communities from Cojedes, Venezuel. Combined Assembly of Gp0051906, Gp0051904, Gp0051908
CTGCCTCCTCCCTGGCAGTGTTCAAGGCCAGGTTGGATGGGGCTTTGAGCAACCTGGTCTGGTGGAAGATGTCCCTGCTCATGGCAGGGGGGTTGGAACCATATGACCTTTAAGATCCCTTCCAACCCAAACCATTCTATGATTCTATGATTTCTTAGAGTGGTTATGGAAGTGCCTGTCTGGGATACCACAGGTACAGCTGGTCCTCTCTCTTTGGGCATGGGGATGAACCAACTAGTTGATTTCCAGATTTTTCCAGCCTTATTTTTTTGTGTTTGTAATGCAGGACAGAAGAACTTGGCATTGTTTTTAGGACTGCTAATCCTGGCAGTGTTGAATAACTCAGACGTACCCAAATTTTAGGCCAGGCTGAAATACAGCACAATTAATAAATAGCAATTCAAGCTGCAGTGCCACAAAATAGGAACAAATATATTCTGAGCTGGAAAATGAATTAAGGCATTTATGAATAGAATTGCTGTCAATGGTAGGAATTTTTTGTATGGCAGCTTACCTTTCTACCTACTAATAACTGTTAGTCCTGTAAACGTTCTAGGTAGGTTTAAACAAAAAAACTGGTACAAGATATTAATTTTTTTCCATTTTTCTCTTCTCCAGTAGATTTGACAACAAACAATGACTCACTTCTGACCATTTATCTTTCTCTAGCAGATACCTATCTGCGATGCATTGGTGGTCTAAGGCAAATGCTTTCTCTGCAGCCCAGGGCATTGCATTGTTCTGGTGGGCACAAGGACTGCCAAAAACAATACTGACCTGAGATTTCAGATTCATTTCTTATCCACCGTTGCCTTCTTGATGTGCATCCTTTTTTCAGTTAAGAGGATGTGTTTCACAGTGTCAGGAAGGGCAGTGTTTTTCCGGCCCTTGTGTTCATTTCTGAATCTTTTTTGGTCATAATTTCTGTTAATAATGAAAACTTTATGCAAATACATATTTTCGGTTTAATATACGGTTCTTCAGCTGCTGTGTAGTGTGTAAGGAAAAAGGATTTTGCAATTTGCAGCTTTATGTCAGAGTACGACAGAAATGTATCATTCTAAAAACATGGGCAGAAGCTGGTTAACTGGCTGCCTTTCTCAGAGCATCATCTTAAATGTAAAAGACACCAAGGGTTGCTAAAATATTCATGTACCGCTGTAACTCTAGGGAGGAGGATATGTCACCCAAAGAGGTCAAAAAATGGAGATAAATAATTAAATAATGCACATTCAGAAGCCCTTGCCATTAAGTAAAGGTTGAGTGAGCCACAGGTTTTATTCGGCTAACATGAAAAATTTCTTACAAAATCTGTGAAGTCTAAAATGGGAGATCTTTGATCTTTTGCTGTCAGGGTTTGGTCAATATCGTGTAATGGCACCATACCTATGTGTAGATTACAGCTTTAACTTGTAAAGCACATGGGTTTTGAAAATATGTGAAGGTGTGTATACAAACACTAGGTAAAGACAGCAAATAGATTTAAACCCCCCCCCCCCCCCCAAAAAAAAAAAACAACAACAAACAAAACAACCTGAGATAGTATTTAATTATTCTTTTTTATTTGTATTTTAGTCTCTGTTTCTTTGATTAGAAGTGGAAGAGGCTTTCTTCCATCATGTATGTACTCTTTCACCTAAAATAGTGGTAATAGTTTCAATCTGGAATAAAGTAATCATTTGGAAGATTTGTATTTTGTGAGTTTTGTCGTGGATGTAACTGAAGCTTGAAATCCTAATGTCCTTTACAGGTGGTATGTCAAAATAGATGAGTACTGTTCTCTGAACTTTACAGATGATAATCTGTCTGCCAGGGACAGATTTCATTAGAAAAGAGGTGGGGGTAATTAGAATGAAGGACAGACTTACAGAAATGGGAGACGTTTGTCACTGAGAGCCCTATAAAAATATTTCCTTCTGTAAACACAGCTGCTGTATGAAATGTTATTTTAAAATATATTGTAAGTGTCATGTAAATGTCTAATTGACAGCTGAGGTATTGCAGAATGTAATCTGTGTGTATAGGTCAGGAAAAGAAAGTGATAATTCAATGACGAGATTGTTTTTGACACAGTAGTTGCAAATTCAAACATTATGTATGCTTCTCATTTACAGATTTAGATAATATGTACCTTCTCATATGGGACTTAAATCTTCCGGGACATTCCTCCTCCCGATAAAACTGGTTTCGGCTTCATCAAAAGCCTATTTAAAATAGTGTATTAGTTGTTTGTGGAAGGGAGCAGAGCAGTGTTTTTCCCTGCATTTTCATGGCCAGGCCTGGCATAAAAGCCTTCAGTTGGCCATGTGTAGATGGCAGCATTTACCTACTGTACATTCTTCTTAAGTGACTTCAGGCGATGGGGATGATTAGTTCTCAGTGCTGGAATAAATCATCTTTCAAAAAAACAATAAGGATAAAAACTAGCTTTGTTCCTGCTCATTTTTTAAAGTCAGCAGAAGGACTGAAATAAATGGGCTAGGTGAGTGGGGAAAGACGCGTATGTCCTGCTGACGGCCTGTTTATCTTTACCAGAAAGACAGAAGTCCTGCTGTGGGGATGGTGTTTTCTCTATGGGGAAAAAGTTCAAAGCACCGTCTACTGCTTGAGGGTTTGGCTATTTGGGATAAAAAAGGGCAGCGCCAGGTGTTGGTGGCTCCTGCCTTGAGACCTTGCCTCTTGGCCATTGTGCTCGCAGCGGTGGCTTGCCTTTCCCAGAAACTGCATCACTGTTGGTTTGGGTCTTGTCTGTGTGTCTGTTGTTTTTCACTGTGAAAAATCCATATGAGTGCTCTCCAAACTGCTTTCACGTATTTGAGGCTTGACCTTTTTATTAAATGGCTTATTTCTTGTTATGGAGGTTTAATTTGAAAAACACATGTGAGTAATACAGAAATTCTTAGAGAGCTCTGCAGGATTTTTCTTATTTATTTAAAAGCATTTTAAGTAATTGTGTGCAGGAGGATTAGATGCCCCCTGAAAAATCTTGCCATGAAGTCCAGCTTTTGGACAAGTAAGATACAGTTTTTGGAAAGTAAACACCATATGGCACAGAATGTGAATGGCTGGCAAGCACCGCATAAGGCAGCCCTCTTTGTTTTGCAGCACTGGGAAGACTTCTAAAGGAAAACTTTCAAATCACATTGCTGTTTGCTTTTGACCTAGTTTATCCCTCAAGTGTTTAGAGTGCTTTTAATCTGATAAACTACTATTATTATTCCTGCCATCACCTTTACACCAAGCAATCCATTGCAGGCAGCTCACAAGCAGAAACTCGTGTGCTTCTGAGCAGGGGACCAGCCGGTACATGTGTGATGCTGTGAGAAATGCTCTGCGGTGGTTGTAGGGAAGCCTTTTACTCTGGTAGGCTGTGAGCTCAGCCTTAGCCTTGGGCAACGCTGAGGTCAAATGATGACGTGGTGTTCAGTGTGTACTAGTGATCACAATTCAATATTCCACCTTCTTCTGGAAACTCAGATTAAGAACATACAGTACAGACTGCCTCTGCCCCAAGGAGTCTGCAGGATAAATAAAATCATCAGAGCAGAGTGCACTGGGGAAAGCAAAAAGGAAATACCTAAGATTGGGGGAAAAAAAAGCTTCAAATTATTATTGTTGACTCATATTTCTGGCTATTATGTTAAATATAAAATGAGATGAGAACAAAAACAATACCTGGAAAACCCATGGTGTCCAAAAGTAGGAGGAATCTCACTGTACAGGGTTTAGTATTATAAGATTTTTATAAGAGTCCATGACTTTGCAAGTTCTGTTGCCATAAGGATTGGCAGTGAAGCATCGTAAAGTAATAAAAGGGCAAGGCGTGGAGCCAAATACTTCTCTTTGTAATTGTGGCAGTGATGTGCAGAGCAGCAGGAAGAGCAAATCAAATGCAGATGGGTTTTTGTATGAAGTCTTGACTTTTCCTGGTGATAGTGCTCAAGGTGGTGTTGATGCTCAAATATCCCTGAATAAAGGCTTGTGTTTTGCAGTGTTTAAAAGGGACACAGACAAGTATCCTGCATGTCATGGATGGTGCCATGCTGCAGTCTGAAGCTTCATGTTGGTTGCACTCTCAGTTTTCTCACTGAGGTCTCTACCAGGTTGGTCTTATCAACTGCTGGCAGTAACTGTTCAGCTAAACTGTTTGCTGAACTGTTCGGGTATCACAGGAGAGAGGGTTGGGAGGAACATGTGTGTTTTCAAGCACAGAGGCAGAACCTGGTGTTTCTTGGTTGTTCCTGGAAGTGTCTTCTCCTGCTTCTTTGTAGGCACTCCTCCCTTGCAGTGCTGCAGCATTTCCTTCTGTTGCTGACCGAAGTTGCTCTTGTTACTGTTGAAGTCTTCTGGTTTTTAGACACGCAGGACAGTTTGTTCTCTTTCTCTTCATGCTTTAAGGCTATTTCCATATCATTTGTCCCAGTCTTCTTTTTCTAGACTGGTTTCTCAGCTCTTTCAGTATCATTCAGTTGGTGGGTCACATTTAATGACTATGGTCATCATTGCTCCTCTTTTCTGAGCTCTTTCCTTTGGATCCACACTATTACTGAATTTACGTACTGCAATTTGATCTGAGTGCTGTAGCTAAGGTGAGCCTACGAGTAGCAAAACAAAAGGATTATTTCGCATGCCATACACATGGCACTCCTGGTTTTATGCCCTAGCACGTTGTTTGCCTTTCTTACAGCTGGGGCACATTATTGGCTTGTGTTCAGATGGGAAGGCCCCCTCTAACAGAAAGATGCAATAGCTGTGGCCTTTCACCTATGCGGACGGCCGGTTGCTCCATCACTGCAGGAAGTTAGGTCTGGTTTACAGAGTTGGCTTTCAGCTGCTTTTTATCTCCTTGCTGTCTTTTAGGTGCCTATGAACCCTTTCTTTGGCTGTCTAGGTGGCATCTCTCTCCTTTTGCATTCCTCTAGAAAAAATCTACGTAAAATCTCATGGCAATGGCTTGGGAATGAGCAGGTAATCTTTCCTCCTTCCCTCCCTCACTTCTCCTTCAGGAGTGATCCATCATGACACGGAAACAATGCCGGGACATAACTGCTCTCCCTAAGGGACATATTAAACAGCCCATACCTCCCGTGTCAGAGGCATGTGTTGGAAGGTCACTTGTAAAACACCAGAGTGTATTGACGTAGCTGTCATGCTGTGTTGCCCACAGCGTTGCCTGCTTGCTCAGCAAGAATATTGAAGCATGCAAAGAAGAGCAATAAAAATTGAGACGATTGCAGGTAGAGGGTAAGGCCAATGAAGAAAGCCTAAGGGAGCTAGTTAATTTTTCAGTGGTTAGAAGACAGATGCCTTAGCTGTTATTTAATCTGCCTACTTATATACAGAGAGAGAAGTATGTATTAACGGCAGTGGAATAAAAGTAGCGAGGCTAGGAAGGGACAGTTACTGAGTCAACAGAAGGAAATAGGTAGATTTTTCGAAAACTGTACCTTCTGTGGCACCACTCCTACCCCTAGTAGGTAGAAGAGGAGGGGATCGATTGTGGGTGAAGTTGGGAGTGGTAACTCAGGTAATCTTTTCTTCTCCTTTCCCCAAGGAAGCGGCAGACCCTGCAAACCCCACATTCCGGTGTGCAAGTAGGTGAATACTCTGCCAAGAAAAGCCATATTAGACTCGTCCCAAATAAGTCAGATTTAATTAATACTGGTACATTAATACACCCATAGTCATGTTAAGTCAACGCACTTATAACTGTGCTGCTGCATTTTGAATGAGCTACGAGCAATGGAAGAGACCTCGCAGCACTTTCCAAAGAATGGGATGTGTTGGCAAGCAAAAGTTGTGCCTCAAAGTTGTGTACCACCACTGCTTCAGCAGGACGAGAACACAGATAGTACAAATTGCATGGCTAGCAAAATAGTTAGACCGCCTCTGCTTGGTTCGTGTGTACTTGGCAGAGCTGAGATGGAAACTGAGATAAAAGCTCTCGTTTGCTGGCCCTGAAATAATCTCAGTAGTGGGCACCCAGAGGGAGGGAGCAGCCGTTCCTGCAGGATACCACTCTGCATGGAGCTGGCAACAAGGAATAAACAGGCGGTCTCTATTAAATACGAAGTGTATTTTACCTTCTGTTTGAAATCACCTTTCTGCGACTTGACGTAGGCTTTGAGGATATTCAGTAGCTTTCAGCTTTGAGGTATGTCAGATTTCAAACTCCCACTGAAATTACTCGGTTATCCGTCCCTCCTACTGAGATCCCCCTGCAGCTGGTCAAGGTTTGCTCTGAACCAAATGTTAATTTGATACCTTCAGAAACTTTCCTCCTAAAATATCAGGGAGAGTTAATGCTGACAGCTCTCTCTGGTTTAAAATGTGGCACTTTGCTTTCTCTGACCATAAACTTGAGTTTGTAAGAGAGTTTTTATGAAAGTGTATTTAACAGAACATTTTTATTAAATTCTTTGTAAAACACCATTGTGAGCCAATGAACACTTATGATGAAGCTCTCCTATGGAGATTTTTCTTTGGCTAATACATTCCTGGAAGGTGGGTCTTCCAATTTCACACAAACCTTTTTGTATTTGAAAACATTAAGCCCAGTCCTACTACACACACCTTTTTTAAACTGAACTTTTGTTTGGTGGATCGTTAGCTTAGTCCCATGAGTGCGTTCATACCCACTACGTGATCTTAACTATTTTTTTCACTTGGCTTGAAAAAGCTGTGAGGTGATCTCTGGTCATGGTTTTAAGGTTAACTGTGGCCAGTGCTGAGCAGATGCACACAAGCACATGCAAAGGCCTAAGAGCAGATGCCTTAATTACAGAATTACAGATGTGCTAATGTATTTTTGTTTTTAAGACGTACATTCATAAATTGTTAGGATTTAAATTAATCTCTTTTTTTTCCTTTGTTTTTACACTGTACCCTGTAAGTGCGGGTGTACTTTCCAATAGGGTCTGCTGAGGGGACGGCTCACTCTGGAGCGCTGCCCTGAATCCATTGGATTTTGAGGCTGCATCTGGTAGCAAATGCAATAACAACCTGTTTTTTCTTTTGTGTGTCAGTCCTGTAAAAGTTATCTAGGTTACTGGAGCATTTGGCACTTGGCAAGCGTTACCTGGCCCTATGCCAAGTGAGACACAACTTTTGTTGCTGTGGTGCAGAAGTTGTACAAATAAGATTTTTATGCCTGCAGGAAAAAACACGTCAATCGAAATTCTTAGTCATCTTAGTTACATTTTAGAGAAACAAGATGGTATCACAGCCATTGTACAGTTACACAATTGGAAGGGACATGTGGTAAGAGTAAAATAAATCTTTTTAGTTGGCCTTATTTTGTTACATGGTTGCTGTTTTCTGTTTTGTAGCAGATGACTAACATAATGGACCACTTTCTGGCATAGTTATTGAAGTCAATAGGATTTACACTAGCAGGAATTTTGATGTAATTTAATTATGATTTCAATACCAGGAAATAAGCTCAAGTTTGGAAAAAAAAAATTAAAGTGGTGCTCTGTTTCTGTGTAGTCTGATGGTATTATTTGTCAAACTGATTATCGAATTTGTGATGTTAGCAGAGTTGCTCTTAATAAGATGCACGCATAAACGTACGAAAAAATCAGAGAGCTGAGTTGTCTGTATACATAAATTGGCAAATTTTATAAGCTACTATGATATAAAGTAAGTGTGGTACAGAAAGGTTAATTAGGAAGTACCAGTGAGGTCAATGACTGTAGAGTATAAAAATTAGTGCAACATTTGATATGCTTTCTGTGGTGATTTTATTAGTTCAGCAATGTATTTGTAATGTTGTAGCTGTGTGTTAAGTTAAAGAGCTACAAATACTGGAAATCATGGTTTACAGCACACTTTCTAAATCTGCAAATTACAAAGTTATTAAAACAACACTATAAACTAAGCTCGAGAACAAAAAGTTTGAAGTTCATACATTGGATATGATGTATCCAGTCATCAGTGGATACATCATATCCAATGTATGTGATGGATCATATACATTGATCCATCACATCACATTGACGTGATGGATCAATGTATATGAATATGTGTAAGTGAAATACAGTGGATAAATATGATTTTGAAGCTACTTGCATATTCTTAATGACCTTTTATGCAAAGGAAATTATGATAATGTGCCTTATAAGCTGCTTTCTAATGCTATTCTGACATCCGTGGTGTTTTACCAGGGACTGCTAGAAACGTAGGAAAAGACTTTTGTCTAACATTAATGGAAAAAGAATGTCTTTGCATGTGTCAAACTACTTTAGGTAATTATCTGTCAGTGGAAAATTGGTTTAGGATTCTTATTTTCATTTCAACTGTTCAGCAGCCTGAAAAATAAGAAATGAGAAGGAGTAGTGGCAGCAGGTATGGATTTACCAGGGGTACCAACAGGACTTTCACGCCCTGGGCACATAGCTCGTATCTCTGGGCTGTGGGGAGGTCCAGGCTGCCCGAGACCCGAAACGCTGCGCAAAGGGATGTCGGAGAAGCTGGGCTCCTCCGGCGAGTTTGGTGGTCACCTCTGCTTGGTTGTGCCCCACCATCTACCCTGGCATGCTATGCCGTGGGTGTGGGCGTGCAAAGTCCCATTGGGAAGCTTATTCTGTTTTGTAAGGTTTTTATTTGTAAGATTTTTTTGTTTGCTTGTTTTTCTCTAAAGGCTAAGATGGGAGAAGTTTTAGAACTGGCATAGGGTGCAATTATCATAGGCCTCAATTGTGGCTTTGCTGCCACTCTACATGAAAGCTACAGCTGTCTGAAGTCTGCAGATCGTGGGTGAAATGCGTTTGCTTTGTCTGGTTCCCCCAGCTCTGGGTCAGACTTCAGATGGAGCCGGGAGGGGAGAAGCAGCCCTGCAACTCAGCCACCGGCACGGGGAGACAGTTCGGAGCTGCTCTCCCATCCAAACATAATGTCGGTATCAAGCCCAGAAAAATAAAAGGATTCCCTATGGTTTTGTGGCCCCTTACACCAGGATGACAGAGCAGGATCTGAAACACTATGTCTTCTGCCATACGCTGGGCAGAGTACTTTCAGAGGTGTGGTGGCATCACTTCAGTACGCACAGAAAAGCTTTGCAGAAACCTTCTGCCTGCTGTGATCTGAAATTATTGCACAAAATCAGCAAGGCTAATGCTGCTATTCATTATAAAGAAGGGCAGAAGGAATAATATTGGTGAAAAGTAACTGGACAAAATTAATACTGAAAAAATCTTAAACCTACTTCTCACCCATCTTTAACAATGCTCAAAGAAACAATTTCAGACAGGAAAAAAGTTAATTTCACTAGGTATTCAACCGCTAAACATAAATACAGATAGACATTGTTTATTCTGAATTCATACAAGCTGTTGTAGTCATTAGTAATCTTAATGCTTGGCAAAACACATACTTCCTCCTTGTTTTACAATACCTACTGAAACAAGTGGGTAGATGGTAAGTTGCTTAAAGTATAAGGTATTAAAGAAAAGCACATTGCAAGTGTTTGTTGATTTTAATTCACCTCATGAAAGCAAGCTGTTTATAAACATTTTTTTCTTGCTTGCTATTATATAGTGACATCTTCCATAAAGCTCTAGTAGTTTAAATTGCCGTGTACTCTTTGCTGTCTGTAGGTGTGACCATTTTGGTGATGACGAGCTAACAAGACAGATTTTCTCTTCTTCTTTGCCACATTTATCCAGCAGTAATTCGACAGACTTTGAGACTTACTATGAATTGCTAAATCAGATTTACTTTTTGTTTAGTTGCATTTATGTGTAGTTTGCACAAAAACAGGTTCTTTGGGTATTTTTTTCTTCCAGTTGCATCACTAGGCAGCCATGATTCTCTAGATTTTGGTCTTCATTGGAGAGGCCAGGCAAATTTTCCTGGAAGAGGAGAGAGTGGAAGACACAGTGTTAAGCCATACCCTGCGTAGTGCGAATTACCTCATTTAACTGACTATGACCAGGTGTTTCTACATGACGTTGTTTTCAGGTCCAGCATTTATTCTTCTTTCAAAGTTAGATACAGCAGCTAAATTCTGCTCTCTACTAACACTAGGTGCAAGTATGCCAGTTAGAAGGTATCATGCAGCTTTTCCTTTGCAAGAATATTTTGTTCTCAGGGAGTTGTTTTCACGAGTTTCCTTCCCTGGAGAAAAAATTGCAGAAATATCATTTCTTAACTTGTGAAGCACACAGGATTGTCTATTTGTAAGTATCTCTTGAGGATGAAAGTGTTCTGTAAGGTTCTGCTCTGGGTTGAATTTCTTGCAGTCTAATGCCTATTTTCTTCTGAAGGCCACCTGTTTTAACAGGCACGAAAGTGGTCCTCCAAGGCTGAAAGAGTTTTCTCAGGTGAAAGACCTTGACTAAATGTGCAACTTGTCCCCTGGGGTTTGGTGTTTTACTGTTCTGATTCCAGCCCTGAATCCCTAGGTCACCATGACCTCTGGAAAGGCAGCTGTTATATCTGGGAGCTGAGCAAGGCAGGCAGCTGAGGAGCACGGACTCGGGCAAGAAAGTTTGGCTACAATGACCGCAGGGCACAGGAAGCTGGCACATCCTATTAAATATCAACTTACCCTGCATGTTATAAATGGGGAGATAGCTGTCACTGGAGATGGGAAGGGTGGTAAAACATTTGCTTTTTGCTGCTAATGTAAAATGAAGGATAGTTAGAATCACAGAATCACAGA
>Ga0181612_131615_pt1 | contig 10663 bp, 7 predicted proteins | sample HoacroProtozoa21_FD_119630 | JGI IMG/M metagenome (GOLD analysis project Ga0181612, IMG submission 119630) | Hoatzin crop microbial communities from Cojedes, Venezuel. Combined Assembly of Gp0051906, Gp0051904, Gp0051908
ATGACATACTAAAGATGTGTCCATTAATTTTAGTCCAAAATATTTTCCACTTTATTGTTATTATTAGCCACGCACAGCTAATCATTTTTCTTCTTTGTTCTCCTTCGACACTTAACTCTCTTTTTATTTAAATGCCTGGCAATAGAGGCACAGAGGAGGGTCCTCTCAGCATGCCAGTTTTAGAGCCATGGAGCTGGTTTGTTCTTTTTGAAGCCCACTAACCTTAACCAAAAAGCTTTTAGTTGCATAACGAAGGACAGAGCTTCACACTTTATGAAATCCCTGGTGCAGTTAATTTGATTAAAAATCTCTGCCTTCTGCTGCAGGAGAATGTAGGTCAGACTCAAACACAAGTCTCGATTACTTTGATTTACCTGCAAAGCCACCAGAAGGACGTAGAAGGTAGTGGAACAAAGAAGGTGTTTGTAGCAGCTGAAACCAAATCCTGCAGATCCCAGACCGCTTCTCTTGCCAGGCTGATTTTGCCTAACCCGCTGTTCTGGAGCTTCATCTGCTGAGCTCCTGGACCCACCGGAGCTATTTGTCCTGCATATGGATATGCCTGTCCTCAACAGTAAAAATGTGACTGGAAATGACTTAAAAGTTGTCTGGCATTTCTGAGCTGCCGAGTATTTCTGGGTGAGAAAGAAAGGCAGGCGAATTTTCCAGAAGCAATAGGCTCCTTTTTGGCTTTGTAGCCAGTGCCTTGCAGTGCTGGAGTAGCTGCGTGCCGGCAGCTGTGGGGACACTAATGCCCAGAGTGTTTGTCGAGACAGAGGCTTCTACTCCAGAGAGATTTCAAGGTTATCTTCTCCTTATGCTCTTAATGTTTTTTAGTTCACCCTTAGTTCCTATTCAAAGCCTCATACCGTACTCATCACTGAGCGCTCCCTCTGAGTATCGCAGGACTAATAGCTATCACGTGCAGCCTTTAATTTCCCCAAGCTGTGAATGCTGCTCCAGTTCCCTGAACAGACCGTACAGCTCTTTCCCATCATGTCCAATTTTAAGAAGTAATGCAACAGACGGGAAAATAAGAAAATAAGGATGCCACAGTAAGGGGTATCTTTTTCTTTATTGCCCTGGGAAATGCTAACAATGAGATCTCAGGTCTTTTTTGTAACCTGGAACTTTGCCATAACTTTACCAAAATACTTGGCAGTTTCCAGAAGTAAACGGGTTCATAACCTGAGTAAACACATAGTTTTATGGTGGGGTTTTTTGCAGGAGTCTGGTGATGCTCTGTGGTTTTCCACAGCTTCTGGGTTTGCATGAAGCCAGCGCTCATGGACAAATACTCATGACTTACCACATAGTGTCACGAACCCTGCAAACCAAACAGACCAAGTGCTGACAGTGTCTCAAAACATCTCTCAGGCACAGTCTACCGTAAGTGATACTCAGTTATGTCGCAGGGCTCCGTGCAAGGGAAAGACGAAGCGATACATGGAAATGGCTGCAGCACACCTTCATCAAATGCTCACATCTACTGCTAACTTGCTAAAGGGGAGCTGAAATGAAAGCGTGTTTTCCATTGTAGTGCATTTCTTTGGAAATGCCTGGAGCTGCTCTTTAAAGAGAGCGGGGCTCTAAACCTGGAGATCACCCAGCCCGGAGGAGGTGAGGGGGAACTCAGGCCAGCACTCAGTTCAGCTCAGGCTGTGACTGTGCAATCCGCCCAGCGTGCATGTACCTCAAGAGAAACAAGAAATCGGTTTCCCCATCTCATTGCTGTAACTGATGAGATGTGAAATGAGTTTCCATGAGGAATAGATGCTCTTAAGGTAGCAACCAGAATTTGTCAGAGTGTATAAACCTCCACAAACACAGTGCTGAGCAACATAGCTAAAAGGCATATAAGAAAAAACAGCAGTGGTGCAAGCTGATTGCATCTTTTACATACTTACTTGTCTCTCCAGTAAAATTCTGAGGAAGAACTTGTTCACTCAGAGGGTGATGGAGCACTGGAATAGGTTGCCCAGAGAGGTTGTGGATTCTCCTTCTATGGAGATATTTAAGACCTGCCTGGACGAGGTCCTGTGCAGCCTGCTGTAGGTGACCCTGCTTTGGGAGGGGGTTGGACTAGATGACCCACAGAGGTCCCTTCCAAACCCCACCATTCTGTCATTCTGTGCATACAGCCACAAAAGCACTAGCAAAGCCCCCAGCAGACCAGCGCTCGCAAACCCACGTGACAAAACGTATTAGCTGAACACAACCCAAAAAAAGCATACAAAAGGGAGATCATCTTTTCCGCTGGACGTGCTACAAAAGCGGATCTCATGCCCTCACTGTTTTCTTTCTGGAACTGGAGTGAAATATCAAAGGATAATTCTAAACACATTTGGATGTGCTTGATGCAGGAGAGCGCAGGGCAGTATCTCCATCAGGCCACAGAAACCCACCCCTTGTTAACTCTCTGTTCTTTCTTGCCTCCCCCACGTTTGACAGCTCCTGGAGCAGGTCCAGCATCGTTGCAGCAGCAGCATCGCCAGAACCTATTCCACATGCTGAGCAGTTTCTGAAGGAAAAAGCATTTCCTGACATCTGTTCTGAATTCACTCCTCTTCTCCTCCTCCCCCACTTGGCTTCACCCGGTGCTCCTCTCCAGCTCCCCCTCCACCACCACCTGTCCCTGGCTGGCCAGGGCTCACCAGTAAGAGCTGAGGATCTTCGTGGACAACGGATGACCCCCACCTGCTCTAGCCCCCTTCCTTTCCCATGTCCAAGTTCTTCCTATCAGAACCACAGCCTTGGGCACTGGCTAAATTAAAAGCACCTTTGCAGGACTGAACCCAGGACCAGGCTCATTGCTCTTTCCTCACTCCCTCTTACGATGGAGCTGCTGCCACGCTAATGATTCCAAGGTTGAATTTTGCCTGGTGCACTTTGATCAAGTTAGCAGGATAAACAATTGTGGAAATCATTCCTTGATTCCCATCAGACGTCTTCCCTCACACTCTGCCTCACCTTGCGCTAGCTGAACAGCTAAACAGCCCTAAAAATTTTCCACGTCAAAAATACTCAAAGATATTAAGACTAAGAGACACAACAAGCTTTTTCTGCCAACTGATTTGCCAATAATTTTGCATATACGAACACGGATGCAGCTTAAAGGAACCAAATGTCATCACCATCTTGGTACTTCCCCCTGCACCGCAGAATTTTAAATAATCTGGGTATCTCAGCGAAGTCCCTGAGGATTTGTTTTCAGCAGGACATGACAGACACCACCGCATACGCCAAGCATGTAGTAGGTTTTATTAAGCATAGCTTTGGTTCTAAGTATTCCACCCTCATTCTCATAATACCTTTAGTTAAAAACAATTATACAAGAGCAAATACAAAAAATATTAAATTATGAAAACAAATCCATTAAGGCTCCCTTTTTATATTTATATATATTTATATATGTACACTCCAACAAGTGCAGATATTAACAGAAGATTAAAGCCACAAAAATGCTAAAAAATTTACTACTATCAATCAAAAGCATGAATTTTAAAAAAGTACAAAGTGGTGAGCCATTTTCAAATTACTGAAGTATTTGCTGGATTGCTTCAAAACCCATATAGCTAAAGGGCAGATCTGGAATTGCTTACACTCACTGGCAAGCAGTTTCTCACTTGAGTAGCCTCACAGGACACTTGTGGTGTGACTAGCTGGCCACCCATTTAAGGGTTGCCCATTCTAGCCCAATCCTGACTTTAAAGACAAGATATTGCCTGTCAAATTGACATGAAGGTGGCTGGGATTCCTAGACTAAAGGGTCAGCAGAATTCAAAGGTGTCCTAGCACACACATTGATGTTCTGTTCACACAGAGAATTGATTCCAACTGAAAACAAAAACCTACTTCACGCTGTATGTACAAGGGAGTTTTCTGGCCTCCTGTGTTTCTGAAAGAGAAACTCTACCCCCAGTCACAAGTTGATATGGAGAGAAAGCAGAATGCCTTCAGTCTTGAAGGGCCAAATCCAACACACTCACTGAAGCCAAAGAGAGGTCTTCCTCCCCACCGACTCTGGTGCCATTTGGATTACACCAACTTCATTGCACTGTGCATGCATGGTAGCGTTGCCATGCTCACTGAGGGGAAACGGCTGACAAGAAATGGTCTCTTCAAGCCAAAGGAATGTTTCCTCACCAACTTCTACACATTTCCATACTGAGCAGAAGGTTAATTGTGGAGTGGAAACCAAGAGGCATGAAGTTTGTTAGGCTGGGAGCGGCTAAAACGAAACATGAGTGTGGCGTGGAAGGCTGGCATATAGTGCTGTCTCAACAACATGAAACAAACTCCATCAGTGCAAGTGTCTGAATAATGTGCTGCCAGAAAGGAAGGTCCTCTCCTTCCAGAAAGAGAGAAGGAAGAACTGAGTGTATTCCTTTGTTGAGAAAATACATGGAAGAGTTAACGTTTGGCCTTTGCGTTTCATATGTCCATAATCTGAACAGTCTGGTAGACCATCTTCACGTTTAATCTTCTAGACGTGAGTCACACTGCAAGTCTAAATCAATGGCAATACACTTATCACAATTCAATTTACTCTCAATCTGATTATCTCCTCATAAAAAATGCCTGGATCTTGACAAATTGAAGTCTGTATGTAGGAAACATTTCTAATTGTGAGCATTTTGTCCCACGTGCTATGCTGAAATTGTATTTAAAACATCTAATACAGGAAAAGCAAAAGGAACCAAAAAACCAACAAACCCTCCCCCACCACCTTTACAGTGCAAACACGCCACTGTTGATATTAATAAAAAGTGTTCTCAAACAGTTATATCCAATATAATTACAAAGCAGAAATTATTTTGTTTAGCATCCTAAAGCAAAGACTAGGATCAGATCAGCTGATATGGATGAACACAGCTTCAGTGAGAGCTAGGACTGTGCCGACCAAGGAAGATAAGAATTTCTCCCCCAGATTCACAAGATAAGATATCTGCACCTGTTCACACCAGGTAAGAATCCAATTCTATAATCCTACATGAGTAACGTGTTCCCCTTCCTCATCCCAGGCTTTCCTGGATAACTAGTAGTCATAAGCATGAAGGATTAGATTCCACCATCCCTGTGCAAGCTGAGCAATATTTTATTCAATGGCAAGTCACGGGGCAACTTCCAGAAAGGCAGAAGGTGACAGAATTGGACCCCAAGAGTCAGTGATAACACACTTCACTTCTTTCTTGAGGCAAAAGGAAGGATGGGATAAAGTGAATTTCATTTTGTGCCTCACTTTCCATTTCAGTAGATTCCAATGATCAGTTTGGTCTGGCTTAAACTGCTCCGTTGCAGGAAGCGCAACAAGTTCCTGCAAGCAAAGGGCAGGAAGTGATGGCAGATCAGATTCCCAATTTCAGTTCCAGCAAACAAGTTTAAACACTACCAAGTAATGTGTTAACACCGCACTCAGATCAGCATATCCATGGAGGAGAAAGGCCACAACAGCAAAGTAAGCAGGATTTCAAAACAAAGAAGTAGAAGACCGGTCATTTTGCACTGAGAGGTAAATTCACAGGTAGCACTGCACAGGCCTGTACACAATGGTGTAAGTTTAAAGACTGAGAAAAACCAGCTTCTGCATTCTCCCTGCTGAGAGGATCACCAGATTTCTGCTCTCTTGTAGCCCAAATTCTACATGCCAAACAGGGAGAAATGGGCTTTAAGGCTGCTTCACTTTTCACTGCTGGTGAATTTTAGGCATTCTCATCTTGCCCACCTGCCTGTCTTAGTGGGGATGGGCAGCAGCGATCAACATGCCTCGCATCCTCCCAGATTTGATAAAAATTCCAACTAAACACAAATTACTGTGGGATATACACAGGCTGTAGGTCTAGATAGAGGAAATCTACCTGCACAGCAAAGCTTCATAATATATTACAGGAAGGTTTTTGTTCTGTTTTAAAGCAAAATATACTCTGTGTATCTCCCCTAAACTAGGATCACAAGAGATAAAGCAGTGCAACACTGAAGGAGCTTCTCTAGTATCCCTGGTTAAAATCTCTGAGTAAGCACATCAGACTGGTCCGTGACACCGAACTGACAAACAGACTCCTTATCCATTGATCTCAGGACTGCATTTGGCAAGTCGATCTGTTTACAGTACTGTCTTTTTCATCCACACGCCCCAGGAATTAAAAATCTCATCTTCAGTAAGTGTCAGCTGGATGCTGTTATCTTCCCTCTGGAGGGACAAATCTGAGACAACTTGCAAAAGCCTCTCTCTGCAGGAAAGCTGGAAGTCTTAGCAGGTGCTGGCTCTAGGAGTCCGGTGCTTCTGTTGCTTCCTGGACCGTCCTCCTCAAGTTGCCCTTGACTTTGACAAATTCAGGCGTATTTTCCTGCTCTTCCTGCATCTTCTGTTGCTCCAGTTCCAGCTTAAAAGAGAATCACATGTCAAAAAAAGTATAAAAAACTGATCATCAAAATACAAGACAAAAACCTAAAGGTTTCAACAACTGGCCATGTAAAACTGTTTAAACTGCTTCCTTTCTTTTCTCATGGAAAAGATAAAGTTGCATTTCTTTGGGAGTATCTGTTCTCATAAACAATAAATCTTTTCAGATCCTTGGCTGTAGCTCATTCCAGATGTCCATCTTTGCCAGACGGACAAAAACTCTGCAAGCCCAGTACTAGAAGAAGACGAAGCATTTTTGAAGAAATTCTTGGACATCTTAATTAAAGAAACAACAAAAATTCCCTTCTGTGGCTTTTACAACAGCACAAGGACGAATGTGCCCTGTGGGAGAACACATGCAAACAGCTGCTACTGAGCACACTCGCAGAATTTATTTCCGAGTGTCTAGGTATGGATTTCTGTACCTAACTTCAGCCTCTTTTGGTGTATCTGTTTTCTCCATCACAAAAAGCAATACAAAAATACAAAAATCCTCCTTGGCCCTTAGTTGTTAATTTTCGAGAACCCACTCACTGACATTTTTAACATGGTTGGAGCTCCTGCCCATGGAGACATTCAAGATTACCACGTGAGGTTAGACACCTTGTTCTACGGAGCGAGGCCATACCAGGCCATACAGAACATGGCCTGCACATCACACAGAGTATGGATTGCTTAGCAATCCTCAGTGCAGGCAGGTAAGTCGGCAGAAAGGAAGAAACAACCCTTGAGAAAACTAACAAAAGCTCCTGAAAGGAGCTCCTGAAAAGCTCCTGAAAAGAAAGCTTTTTTTTTTTTTTTAACAGGCTAAGGTCTCCCTGATTAATGGGGACCGTGTATAGCTCCCCTAAATAATCTCTCTCCTTTATCTCTGCTTCACTGGCGAGGGACATGCCGTGTTACAGTAAACTGTGACAACCTTCTTCCATGAGTCACTTTGTCAATTAACGCCATTCTTATGATGTTCACAAAGTCACAACACTGTTTGCAATGGGCATGCTTTTCCTCTTCTAACAGAATTTTCTAATCTACAGATGCCCTTGGATAGCTCAGTTTCAAATAAAATCTTCCCACAAGCTGAACCATGTGAAGCTGGGCCCTTAAGAGCGGAAACGAAAAGTGACAGGATGATACACTTCAAAATACAACAGCTTTCTCCCTCCAAAAATATTTCTAAACCCAATTAAAAAAAACTATAATAAAATCCCCAAAACTTCAGTAATGATTGGATTATGCCTCATTTTCTCATTTGGCTTAACTGACTTCCATTGAGAAAAGCACTGTTTTAAAGCATTTATTTATTTAAAAATAAACAGAATGCTTGATGCACAGTGACTTCTCTGATGAGGTGTTTCATCCCTGAAATAATTCCTCACAGGCGCATGCAATGCCCTCAGAGGCACAGAGACATTTGGCCAGCCCTGTGCCTAGCAGGAAGCTTCACCACAATGACTCCAACCCCACGTCATCTCCATACTCAGGATCTGAGGATCTTTTCCTTCATTTGAGGACACCAACAGGCTCATAAATTTTAAGGCTATAAAAGACCTTTTTAAAGTCATCTAGTTTCTTACATAACCCAGGAGAAAGAATCAATTGATTTTTTTATTCAGGAAGTATCTAGTTTGGATGTGCTACAGCCTAACAGCCATTCTTAGTGGATCACCTCTTAATAGCAAAGACTACGAAAGTTGACTAGCTCACAACAGTTTCAACAGTTAAATAAGGTCAGTGCTCCACACACATTCCTGCTGTCTGGTGCAGGATTCATTCAACCAAAGGCAGACACCATATGCAGTTTCTATACAGTAAATGACAACAAACAGGTAATTGTAGAGTGTGACCTGACTCATCCTAAAAAAAAAAGGTATCTGCATCTGATCCAAGGAAACGTGTCAAAAATCAGCTGCTGCTGCTTTCCTATCTACAAAGAGAGCCTCAGGTGAGTAGCTCAGATGTAGCTGTGTGAAAGTACTGTTATCCCCCATCATACCTGCTCCAGCTTCTGCTGCCGTTTCAGTAGCTCTATTTCCAGGTCTGATTTCTTTTTCTGTGCTTCCTCCTCTTTTTGTTGTTTAATAACTTGATCTCGTTTCCTTTTCTCCATCACCTTCTGTAGCTCTGGTTTGTTCTGAGGTCCAAGACCCCTTCAAATTAAATGGCAGGGGTGGTGGTGGTGGAGGAAACCGGGAAGAAAGAAATCAGGTTTAATTAGCAGAAATTCACACAGAATTGTAGGCAGGTTTTCTAAAGTCAAGTAGTTGTCTATTTAGATACTTTGGAATATAAACAATTAATTAAAAGGAAAAAACATGCAGACTTTTGCCTGTTTCTAACCAAAACCCTAAACCAGAATTTAAGCTGTATTATTACTGAGGCCATTTCTCTTCAACATGCATGCTAGTATTTCTCCTGGGTAATTCACTACTTTTACTTTCACCTTTAGTCTTCCCTCTATTCTCTCAATTCCAGAAGAACTGCTTAAAAAAAAAAAAAAACAAAACAACACACAACCCACTGATCCAGACTCTAGCGGAGCTAGAAACAAATTTTGTACAAAGAGACTTCCCTTGCTGGCTGGTAACTCTGAGAGCTTGTGTTCAGACAGTCCTGTGCAGGGCATTATGCCCACAAACGTTTGCGTGGACAGAATTAAAAGGGGTCTCCCTCTGGATTTTGCCAAATTGCTCCTGGAAATGGTGGATTCTGCCCTTCCTTGACAATGTGAGAGCTTTACCCACGCCTGGCTGAGAAGCTGTTTCCAGCAAGAGCTCCCAGGCCACACTCAAAATCACAAAGAGACTAAGACAACAAAAATCCAGAATTAAAAAAGCTGCAGTCACCCTGGAGACCAGACAAAGGCTGAAGGATTCACCCTCTCACATGACTTTAGGCACTACATCAACTGAATGTTTAGAGTCTGTTCAGCACAAATTGTTTTCCAAGCCAGCTACCCTCAAATGAGAAAGCTTACTCTCTGGGAAGACGCATCACTTTATTCAGGCACACGCAGATGCACTCACTCCTACTTATTTTTGTGACTTCAGCTATTTCTTTTATTGCTGCTCTGCTATGATGTTTTCAAAATTTGTGATGATACGATTCAAAGCTCTCCCTGTTGTTCAGACATTAGTCACTTACATCAGAGCACAAAAATACGAAATTTGCCTTAGTTGTCGTCGTCTTCCCTGTGACAACTATTATGTGAAAATGTCCAGCATTAAGTTTAACATCAACCATTTTTTACTTCAACTTTAAGAAATTCAATAATCTGAATAAGCTTCCAGAAAGTGTATTTTTACCCTTCTCTCTCTCTCTGCATATCTGTATCTGTGGTTGCCCAGTTCCTCCATAATTTGCACATCTGACAGCATGTCCAACAATACATTAAAATGCCATTTTATAGTGACATCTATGAATGACTCCATATATTATGCACCATACCATCCCTGTACATTTCCCTGACAGCAAAATCAAATATTTAGCAACACCAAATGCTGTTCCCTGTTTCTCATAAGAGATCTCATGGCCTGAATGCAACAGAAGCTAAAAGATTGTGTTAATATTTTATGTTTCATGCTATTTTAAGTTTTATGTGTTGAAATGTAATTAAGTCAAGCACAGAAGAGGTGGAGTGATATTTTATTATTACTACTACTGGGTCAGTGAGAGCTGAATGAATGGAAACTTCTGTCGGCAATTAGCAATCAAGATGGCCATGAACGAGAGGCAAGCTGCTAAGTAAGATAACTTGTTCCTGCTTTTTTAAGTAAGGTTGCACGGTAACGAAGCAGAGGCACGTGAGTGATTTAGATGTGCTGTAGCTATAACAAAGGGGACCCGCAGAAGATACAAGTAAATACAGTCTATTCAAGTGGAGCTGGCAGTCAGACCTGTAACACAACAACTCTAACATCAATCCTATTTGCACTCTCCTTGACAAGATGGAAAATCAACAAACAGGAAGCTACTGGATTAACTGGGAGTCTTGTATCACCTTGTAGTGATTGTTCTGGGTAAATGAAAAATCCTAAAGCTTTGATACAGAGTAAGCAAAGCGTGCTACAACACAAGTTAAAACTGACAGGGTTAAAACCTCTGGAAAGGACAGGACCAATACCCTGCAGAGCTGAGGCTGAGTCCTGATAAGTAAAAATAGTTTAAGGTAAGGGGAGGTTTAGATTGGATATTAAGAAAAATTTCTTCACCAAAAGGGCTGTTCAGCATTGGAACAGGCTGCCCAGGGAAGTGGTGGAGTCC
>Ga0181612_150031_pt1 | contig 10663 bp, 10 predicted proteins | sample HoacroProtozoa21_FD_119630 | JGI IMG/M metagenome (GOLD analysis project Ga0181612, IMG submission 119630) | Hoatzin crop microbial communities from Cojedes, Venezuel. Combined Assembly of Gp0051906, Gp0051904, Gp0051908
AAGGTCTATTCCAGTCCACCTGCCGTAGTATCTTCCAAGATACTAGGCAATAGCGAAGGTCTAGTGGGAGAAGAACATAAGACAAAGATGTAATGACGACTTGATATGCTCCCAGTCTCCAGTGATCTGCAGTCCAGGAACCTCCTGAAGCAGGGGTGATGTCCTTAATAGGTTTTTTCCTTCCCTTATAAAAAAAGAAAAAAAAAATTGACAAAGAATTGTACAGCTTAGGCGTCTTCACATGGATATCTTTCCTCCCTCTTCCCTTTGCCTTTTAGGTTACATCTGTTGCCTCCTAGTGCTTGAACAGCAAAACATGGTTTGCTGTCTTCCAGTACATCATCTGCATGTCGTTTGCCATCGTCTCATGGCGCTTATTCCATAACCTGGAGAGACTTGGTTCATTTGGCCCTTCCTCCTGGAGCAGTCAGTCAGTACTGTTGATTGTTCTTGTCCTTCATCAAGCCTCTTCCACTTCTCCTGTGTCCTTTTTGAGATAGAGAGTAGTTAAGGTCCGTGTTGGGTTGGGAATGGACAGTTTGAGGCCCACCATTTGCTATGAACTTTGGCTTTTCTGTGTGCATAACTGGATTTATGTTCATTTGCTCTTCTTTGCCATTCCATTAGCCTCTCATGTCTTCCTGCAGTTCTTCGCAGCCAGCCATTGTCTTTACTTCCCTGAGCACCATCAACAAGCCTGATGTGGTACTGTTCACCTTCCTGTTGCCCTCAGGTCGTAGCTCATTTAAGACAATGTTAGCAGCATAGATCTCAGCCCAGGCCCCTGCAGGATTCGTTTCCCGCCTTTCCAGCAGTTATCTGTCTGAGGACCCTTGCTCTTATTTTTCATAGCAGCTGAAATTCTTTCAGTTGCTAGTGAGGAACCTTGTGAAAAGTATCGTAGAAATCCAAGCAGACTACCAACTGTATCAACACACTTGTTGGTTTGTTTTCTTTTCCCAGTAATTTCAACTGATCTGCACAGTAGACACGAAGTTCAGAGAGAGTCAGGCCTTACAAAAACCCTAGCCTCACGTTCAGCCACCTTCCAGTCTCTTCGGTACTGGATGAGTTCAAAGTGAGAAGCTCGTGCAGCCAACCGTGTCCTGTCTGATAGCAACAGTTGCTTCGTTTCATGATGGTTTCGCCTGTCGTATACCTCTTCTGTTGACACGTTGGTTTGAGATGTATGTTTGGATGGTTGAAAAAAGGCATTATATAGTCCCTTGCTGGTGAACACAGCTGCAAAAAAAAAAAAAAGACTTTGTTTTCCTGGTATGGCCTCATTTCTTCGTTTTCTCTGTGTTCCTTCTACGCGTCGGTCATCTGTCAGCTCTGCAGAGCCTGGCATGCTTCCTGCTCCGGCTGTGCTGGACTTCGTACACCTTTGTATCCCTCCGTGTACCTTGTTACTCAGACTTGTTGGTTTCCTCCTTGTGATTTTTTTTGGGGGGGCCAATCCATTTTCTACTCTTGGACACAGGTGAAGTTTTTTGGAGGTTATCTTCCTGCTTCTGATAATATCTCCTGCCCTGCACTTTAACCATACTAATTTCCTCTTTTATTTTCCCAAGACTTCTGGTGGAAGTATTTGCTCATAGCCCGTGGTGTTTTTAAATGGTGCCCGTGCTTCCTGCAAAGACTTAATTCATCTACCTGCCCCTTTTGGCTTAAACAAAAATCCTCATTTGTATCTTGTCCTCCTTTTTTAACTAAGCTCAGCCCGATGGATTTGTTTGGCTTCTGTTACTCCTGAAGGGGTTGAGTGTGTTATGGCCAGTGCTGAACGGCTGCCGTGTGGGCGCGTGGCACCTGCGTGGTGGCGAAGGAATGTTGTGGGACGTCTGAGCTGAGAGCAGAGGCTTGGAGCTGGGGCCACGCTGGGTGGGTCCGCGGGGGTGGCCGCTGTCTTGAGGGATCTGGGCCAGGACAAGCATTGCTGTTGTAACACTCGTATTTGGATTGCTGCATTTCTTTGCTGAGGAGGGGCATGGCAGTGGGGGGAAAAAAAAGGAAGACTTAAAAAAACAAAGTCATAATTAACTCTTAGGTGCAGTGTTTCTCTACAGGCACAATTGTTCTTTTTGCTTAATGGTATTTTTGAGGCAGTATCATTTTTTTAAGAAGGCTATAGGCTCTTGCAACTTGATTTTGTACAAATATATGTTCTTACAATGCAGCCATGAAAAAATATTATAAAGCAATGTTAGAGCTGGATTTCACATGTACACATGCATATGTAAAGTTGAAGAACTGTGGTTTCCATTTCTATTTCCAATGCATGTTGCTGTTCCATGAAACTTGAAAATCCATGGGTGATGTTTTAATGTGTGCAAATTTATTTTAGCTTTGTGCAACTGACAAAACGCTGGAGTTTGACAGAGACTTTCGAATCAAGCACTACGCTGGAGATGTGATGTGAGTTTCTTTCAGAAATAAAGTTGCACCTCCTATTTTTGTCTTTTAGCCAGCTTTGAAGTGGTACAGTATTCTAATTTAATGCTGTTTCTGGTATGAACCAGAATAGCTGTCATAGAGAATTACAGAGTGCAGCGATCGCTTATCAATTAAATCTTGTGCTGGTTACTTGCTATACAGAATATGATTTTGTACTTGGAATTGAAACAAAAGGAGACTGGGGGGGGAGTGAGGGGAGAGCAGTGCTTGAGGAGAAAAAAGAAGAAGAAAAAAAAAGCCAGCACTGTTTATGCAAGAAAGCTATAGTGAGCTAATAAAATCTGGTTTAGACATCTGTTTCGTGTGATTGTGTAACTCTCTAGCTTGAACTTCTCAGATCGGTTTGAGTAGACTCAGAACAGAGGGCAGTGTTAAGGCAAAATGAGTATTGGTGCAAGGAGCCTTGAGCCAGGTTGAAAAGTGTTCTGTGCCTGAAGCCTACAAAAATGGCTACAGTATGGGACAGTAATGTGGAGGAAGGTTGAGTAGAAGAGAAAGATGCCCAGATGTTAGAAACTCTTTGCTGGGAAAGCTGTTGTCTGAAATATCGCTGGAGTCATTTAATGGTTTAGGATTGGCGTAACTCCCCCTGCCAGCAGAATCTAAAGGGAGTTAATGAGGAAATAATTTAGGATTTCTTTTACATTGGGATTAAATTGACTTTTGATTGATAAGGGTAAGCAGTGGAATTGTGCTGGAGCCCATTTGGCACAGCTATAGTTTGTTCTGGAGTCTTTGCTGAATGATTGCTCGTAGAAATCACTGATTCCAAAGCTTTTTGCCAAGGAGGAGAAAATACGAGGTGGCTCAACCTTCTGCACTGCCAGGGGCTGAAAAAAATTGTAAAAGAAAACGAAAATGTGGAAATATTTGCAGATACTATTTGAGCCTGAACGGTGTTATCTGGAGCAGTAAGATTTGGGAGTGGCTCCCTGCAGGGATTTGAACGTTGTGGGGCTCTGGGTCGCAGTGCCTGCGGTTTAGGTGCAGGCTGCCTGGGGGACCTGAAACTCTGGAAGCAGCTGGGTGGGAGTCACTGAATTGGGAGAGTTTGGACCTGCTCCCTGAGGACAGAGCGCTGTCTGTCTTGAGTCTTGGAGAAGAAGTGAAACTCTGAAACAGTAATCTTTCAGGGTGGCATTTCTGTGGCAATAGAGAGAGTCCAAACTGTGTGTGTGTGTGTTGATTTCCAAGAGAGTTCCCCAGGCACTGGGTATAGGCTGATCCTGGTTTCAGGCACTCGCCCACTAGAGAGTCTTGCTTGACACCAAGAGAGGGACAGACTAGACGTATTGAAAAGGAAACAATTTCTGTAGGATATCACAACACGAACACATGTTTGTTAGCACAAACACATGCTCTGAATTTGGAGGCAGAATTCATGAGTGTAACTCTGGAATTTGGGCCATCTTCAGGACATGGTTTAGCAGGCATGGTGGTGTTGGGGTGATGATCGGACTTGATGATCTTAGAGGCCTTTTCCAGCCTTAATGATTCTATGATCTTGCTCAAGTCCTGCTAGCTGTCTCAGCCATCATGCTCTTCATCTGCATAGTTCAAACAGCTTTCTGAAATGTTACGTGTGCTGTTCCTGCACCGGAGGTGGAAAGCTGGGCAGAAGGATCTAAGTCTCACACAGTGTTCATGCAGCAAATTAGTGATAGGTTGGGAAACAGAGCTGGATTCCTGATTAGCATCTGCTGTGTCTGTGGGAGTGCAAGGATGCTGATTCCACACTGATACCAGCAGCTCAGAGGAGGACTTTGCTGCTTTGCAATTAACTCTGTTTTCCATTTTTGTAGTTACTCAGTCACTGGATTTATTGACAAAAACAAGGACACTTTATTTCAAGACTTCAAGCGCCTCATGTACAACAGGTAGGAATAAAAGTATTAATGAGGTGAATTTAAATCTGATTTGTGAGAATCCTTTTCTATAGAGTGGATGCCAGCAGACATGAATGCTTTCACTGATGCTGTGTTTACTGTGTGTGCAGTGCATGTGAATAAACACATTGCTTTGGGATTTCATCTTTGTATGTCTACCGCAGCCTGAAGGCTGATAGTTGGATTTTTCAGGATGAAGTCCTTACTCTGTACATGCTGGTTTTGTTCTGATATAACCTTTAATTTAACTAAATTTAAAGTGTTTGTTTGAAACCAACTCATTGTGCAATCCAGATAGCCATGCAGAGATGACCTGTGCTGCTGGATTTGTCATTAACCAGGTTTTTGGACCACCTACAAGTGTACCATTACTGATCTCTCTTTAATCAATGCTAAAGACACTGAGAAGCATTTGGTCGACAGCAGCTATCACCAGCCCCAGCCAGAACAGGGACGTTGTGAGAGAAAGTATAGGGGTGAGGGTGAAAGTAGGCAAATAGGTTTGAATCCTTTTTGTATGTGCAGTGACATGAAAACTTTAAACCGTGTAGTCACGTGTTATAAACACTGATTAGGCAAGTAGAAGTTGCCTTTGACAAGCAAATTTGAAATCCTATCAAAATGTGTGTGTGTATATGTAAGTGCCCCAGAAAGCTGTTTTCCTTGACTGCTGGCATAAATATGTTCTAATTCTTTGGTGACTGTGGCCTGTCTCAACCTTTCAGAGACTTTGCTCAGAGGTAGAAGTCAGCACAAAGCCTGCAGCTGCATGGACAGCTCTGTTTGCCTGCTTTAAAAGCTAGTGCAACTATTAACTTAGTTTACAGTCCTGTTCTGTTTACTCAGTGCACTCCCTTGAACAGTCTTGCTGTTTGTGTTTGGAAGACATCACATTAACCAAAAACCTCCAAAATATTTGCTGTATGGAGGTTTTATTAAATTTAGCCTCAGTTTCCGTGAAGTCTTTGGTAAAGATGGTTCACAAAGACCACTTACAGCATATTAAAGCATGTGATAGATTTACTATTGGATTGCTGTAACTGCTTTCAGCTTTTGTCTGTTCCAGAGCTCTTGCCATCCATCATGGCCGTCTTACCTCACCTTCAACCCTTCAAGAAAATATAGGCTAAAATGTATAAATTATTTTCTATGTCAAGAATGGTGCAGAAATACAGCTTGAAATCAGATAGCAAGTTTCAAGGGAGGATGTTGTGGGCCGTGGTCTTACCTTTTTCTGTTTTGATTAAAATCTTTATGTTTGTGTCAGTAAGGCAGACTCTGCTTTTGATAGATCACTTCTGCAGGAGTTTTACTATCCCATTAGTGCACATCTTTATCTGAAGAGGAGAATGCCCTTGTCATTTTTCCAGAATATTTGGTTGTGAGCTTGAGCCGTGTATTTATTGCTCAAGAGCAAGAGGTGTTTTGCCCAGGAATGTCATATTGGTTTGGCTGATATATTTTGAGCTGAAAACACCACTAGATCTGGACAGAAGCAAGCTGTTGGATTTTGAATTTAGTGGAAGTGCTGTTAGACTGTGCAATTAAAGAGACTGTCTTTTAGCTCTAACCCTGTGTTGAAGATGATGTGGCCTGAAGGTAAACTGAGCATCACTGAGGTAACCAAGAGACCTCTGACAGCTGCTACTCTCTTTAAGAACTCCATGATTGCGCTAGTGGACAACCTGGCATCGAAGGTAAATATTTCTGTTTCAAAATCGACTCCAACTTCCGATTCGTTAGGGGGTAGCTGCTCCACGGAGAGACTGACGCCTTCCTATCACTGCGATCACTCGGTAAGCCGAGCGGATCAGTGGCAGCTGGGCTTTGGTTGTAGCAGTGGGCAGCGGTGAAGATCTCACAGGAGCATTAGCTGCCACCCCCACATAAAGACGGTGGATTTTTGTTTCCTCCGTGACCAGCGTATCTTTCAATTGTAGGAAAGGCAGTCTCTCTTAGGTAATAATTATTATATCAAATAAATAATCATCTTTAACAAAGCTCTTTTGGCAGAGGGCCCAGGGGATGTAGTTTCACAGTGGAGAGATTCTTTCTTTCTGACTTTTAATGCCAAGTGACTTCCGTGAAAATACAGGCAGAGCTGTGTGGTTTCCTTCTTTCCTCCTCTTTGCTGTGTCAGAGGATGAGAAGTGAAGCCTTTAATTTTACTAAATAATTAAGTTTTATGGTAGAAGGAGTTGCTCTGGCAAAGCACCGCTTTCTGGGAAGGAAGGTAGGGAAGAGGATGGACTGGGAAGGGGGCTGTGTGAACGCGGTGCAGCCGAGCGGCAGGATGAGGCGAGCAGTGCGATCCCTCATGCGAGCAGAGATCACTGAGAAATATTTGGGTGTTACTGATGCCAGGTGCCCTTGCTGGACCTCGTAACCTAAATTTGGTACAATGATGTCAAGAACCCAGAGAGACTTCTCTGTGTGTTGTGAAAATAAGTAGATGGGGAAGGAGAAAGGCTTGTTGTTAATGCAGTTCTCTGTCGTACGGAGCAGTCACGTTGTCTCTTGACTAGCCAGACGGGCAGGGAACCTGACGCACCGCAGTGAGGTGTTTGAGGCAATACAGACAGAAACTGCTGGGGGTGTTGTGGTGGAGAGCTGTGATCGAGGGGGGACAGCAGGCAGCTGCTGGTGGGGAGCTTCAGCAAGCACTCATGGAAAAACTTCGGTGGCTTGTTTATTGGAAAAATTATCGTAGGCCACCTGGTATTTGTAAAGATAGAGTAGTCAGGAGAATGCCGTGCACTGTGGTGGTTTGAACAATTGCTGCAACGCACAGCAGGAGATGAAGAGTTTTAATCGCACATTATCCATCTTGAGTCAGTAGGTACCAAAATTCATCACTGAAGGCTGGCTGGCTTATGTGGAATGAGTTCATTTCAGTCTGTTTGTCATCAGTATCTCTGTCGCAAATGCCAGCCTTTTCCAAGGTTAGGCCGTAATCAGGAACTGTTTCCAAGTCAAATTTAAGCTCGCAAAGTCACTAGGAGGTTCCTGTGTGTCTCTCGCTGTAGTCCTTTCCCATTCTTTACCTCCTCTGAACTTTGACTGAGAAACTTGCATTGAAGGTGTTGGGGTTTTCCTGATTTTTGGTTGAACGGCAATGGAGAAAATTGTCTTCGAGCATTGTATTTCCCAGAGAGGGATGGATCCCCTTGGAGGGAAGGCTCTCGTTAGATGGGTGTATTTGTCAGGACTTAGCAAGGGCTCTTGCCAAGCAGGAAGGAGCCAAGGGCTGTCGTGGCTGTGCAGTGTTTTGTGGCCAACTTTTGGCATCATGGAGGGCTGGAACGAAGGGAGTGGAGTTCACACTTCGGAGTCTGCCGTTTGGAAGTTTACATGGCTAATGCTCCTGGCAGAACAGTGTTTGTAGCTACTTCAGTTTGCAAACTAAGTGATGTAGTTGAGCTTTAGGTTTTTTTAGTGGAGATCCTGGCTGTTACACATCTTAAAAACCAAAAAATTTGGTGAGCTCCATCCTGAAGTGAACCTTTATGTGACTTTAAAGGGTCTAAATTTTGGTGTGTCCTAGAAAGGAGAGGTTGCTGGAATCAGGGTCTTGAACACGATCATTGTGTACTTCAAATGGTAAAACAGAGTGCAGAGAGGTAGCGCTGCTGTTTGGCCATTCTGCCTGTCTTTGAGGTGACTTTTTGGACAGTTAATCGTATGTGCATGCTGTCAGCAAGCTAAGAACTGGGCGTTCAAGCCGTGCTGTGCTGGAGAATGGCTGTGCACAAAGGAGTGGGATGCTCTGCCTCTGAGTCACTGCCAGTGTGGATACTTGTCTCGGCTCTCTGACTTCTGCGGGGGGCTGGAGAGCGGGTGGACAGTTGCTGTTCTGGGGTGGTGAAACCACTGTCTCTTCTGGGGACACCACTCACTGCAGTTACGGGTCCTGTCATTCTTCACTTGGGTCGTGTTACTCATTTTTCCCGTGCTTAGCTTGGGACCGGAGTTGCACTTTTGGGGATCAACACTGACAACGTCTTTGTGTCTGACTGCGGTTTGGACCCTGCAGGACTTTTTTTGGGAAGCCTGTGGTAACAGCTGGTGAAAACAGCTCTCTGAAAGCAGCCTTGCACAAGCGGTGGTAGCTGCTGTGGTCTACGGGCGTCAGAGGAATAAGGTTCCACAGGGAGAGGTAATATCAGTTCATGTTTTTCTCAGCTGTTTCTCAGAAAACCAAGATGAAGATAGGCTTGAACTGTGTTGCAGTTGGAGCTAATGATTTATTGGCATTACTGGAGTGTGCCCAGTACATAAGTGCAGTCAGTGCTGCTTTTCTCATTCCGGCCTCCCATTCCACCTGGGCTGCTCTTGCTTGCTTTAAACCATATTTACGTGCTCTATTTCTACAGTCCTCAAACAGAACGGCAGTCCAAGAGCTGCTCTGCATTGATACTCATTTGGCCTTCCTGGAAAGCTGCAGGTTTTTTGGCAGTATCACAGTATCAACAGTACCTTTATACCTCTCATTTGGAGGAATAGTCTCCAAAAGGGCTAATTTGGTGGGCAGGAATAATAATAATGTCAGAAACAAAGCTCAGGGTCTGTGAATACAGTACCTGCAGCATTAGTTGGTTATTTAACTCTTCTGGTACTTAAAATAACCACCTTTAAAATTCTGTTTTGTTGATATTCCGGTTTAAATCTGGAATTTGGTGATGAAGCAGAGTTCTGCGGTCCCTGAGAGGAAGGGGCGGGTGGTGTGGTCGTTAGGGTGTCGGAGGCTGCCGTTAGGGTGAGTAGCGTAGAAGTGTTGTTAACACTGCAGGAGCTGTTCACAAATATAGTTTTAACTTCAGCTTGTGCATACACGTGTCCATACAAGTATGAAGACTCAGGAAATATGTTTTTGGAGGGTGCTGCGTTGAAGTGGCACTTAGCACTACTGGTATCTCAGTAACACTGAAATCCTCCGGGGTTACACTGAGAATCTTCTGGGCAGAAACCTCTGATAGGTAGAAAAAAGTGCTTTTTGTCAAAAAACAAACCAACCAAAACAAAAACTAGCTTTACAGAGTTGCCCTGTAACATTTCTCAAGCGCGTGTTTTACTGCCTGTGCCGTTTGCTTGAGGATTTGGTCTTTCTGTGATGGATTCCTATGGGTGGCTTTTCCTTTAAATGCTGACACGGGAAGTCCTTTGGCTGACATGGCTGTAAATGATGAGCTTCTCTAGGAACTCTCTGTGGATATGCATCTCTTTTTTATTTATTTACTTATTTTTCTTTTTTTTTTCCCCCCTCCTTCTCTGTAGCTCCTTTTGTCTGACTCTTCTTTCTTCCATACCTCTCCTCTCCTATCCAGGTTGACAGGCTCATCTCTAGTAAGTTATAATGTCATCACTGTGACAGATTGGACATATCCAGTATGAATTTGTCAGTCCTGTGTCCTATCTCTTCCCTCATCTAATGAACTATAAAGTATGGGAAAGAAATCTCTCAAGAAGGAGTTTGTTTAGGGTGCAATGACTTTAAACAGGTTTGTTTTCTTTTTAACACTTAAAAATCTAAAAATCACTCAGCTTGATTTGAAAAAAAAATCAGTTGCATTTAGCATCTAAACAGCTTTCAGAACTGGGCCCTTTGTGTCTCTGTATTTCAGTTCTTCCATTTATAAAATGCAGCTCCCGGGCTTGACAGCCTCATGGTGCAATAATGGGAGCTGCATAATTATCCCCCTGAAGAGCTGAGGCTGGTGGGATTGTAAGCATGGAATAATCTACTTTAGAATTTACCCTAGTAGCTGTCATTGCTGAGAGGCTTTAATTACACTGTAATTGCACTGATAGATGATCTCCTGTCTGTGCAGGAACTTCCTATTTCTGTTTTCCAAAAGGAAAGCAGCGTCTTGACTTCTGCCTTTTGTATAAAATGCAGATACAGTCACTCCTCTTTGTTCTGGGCTAGAAGTCAGAGATTTTTTACACTGAAGTTTGTTGTGGTTTTGAATGGCAAAGACATGAATGACAACCCGCGCAGCCAGCTTTGCAGCGATGAAGGGAGTTTGTGTGTTAGCAATAATGAATGGCTGTGGACTGGACACTGTAATTTCAGTAATGAGCGAGTGACAGCATTTCCCTTGAGGCAAAGGGGTGGGATGCACTGTCTTGACTTCAAGCTCCTAATGACTTCTTTAATTTGGTTCTTGTGTTCTCGAGGTGTTGCAATTCTGTTGATCAAACGTAGAATATTTGTGATACAGAATCACAGAACGATTTGGGTTGGAAGCGACCTTATAGATCCCTTCAACCCCCCTGCCATGGGCAGCGACCCCTTCCACCAGCCCAGGGTGCTCCAAGCC
>Ga0181612_167307_pt1 | contig 10663 bp, 9 predicted proteins | sample HoacroProtozoa21_FD_119630 | JGI IMG/M metagenome (GOLD analysis project Ga0181612, IMG submission 119630) | Hoatzin crop microbial communities from Cojedes, Venezuel. Combined Assembly of Gp0051906, Gp0051904, Gp0051908
AGGTTGTGGAGTCTCCTTCTCTGGAGATATTCAAGCCCCGCCTGGACAAGATCCTGTGCAGCCTCCTGTAGGTGACTCTGCTTCAGCAAGGGGGTTGGACTAGACGACCCCCAGAGGTCCCTTCCAACCCCGACCATTCTGTGATTCTGTGAATATAAGCACAGGAAGAATCAATTTGGGAGTCGGAAAGAAAAACCCTTTCTCATAATTTAAGCAGATTCACATTAAGTTGAAGATTTGCAGTGTTGATTTCCAGTAGCATTTCTTTCTTCACTTATTTCTAAAATAAGATTATGTTGCACAATAGTCAGCCTTTAAATGAAATCACAACTGAACCTTGCAAAATCACTGGACGCCTTTGAAAATCCATCTGCATGCTTGTAGTACTTGTAAGAATCACAGAACTCTATATGGATGCTTGGTGTTACCTACTACTGGCTTCTTCCTTCTTTCTGATACCATGATGAGTTTTCTCATTCTCCTGCCTGCATAAGGCTAGAGGGGCCCCATCCTCTGTGCCAGAAGGGGGTGTGGGAGGAGGAAGAATGAGAACAAGAATAGCAAACAGATATGTCTTCAAATGCTCTTTGGTGGCTCAGAGGTTGCTAGCATGACTGTGTTTTGGCAAACACAGCCTGAAAACATAAAAGTTTTAGTAAGGTATGGGTCCCTTGGGAGCTGGATGAGAAAGACATCTGAAAACGTGAGTGCTATAGTTCAAGAGCTGCAGCTTCCCAAGGAAGTTTTATATTTCAAGCTATAGAAATATACAACAGAGGTAGAACCAAGTACAATTCGTAAGTACATTCAGACACTTCTGGGATTGTCCCTGGTCCGGTGGAGGGAAGGGGGTAGTCTTGCTGAAGAACTTGACTCCGCGCTTTACATTACTCCATGTTTTGCAGCCACTAAACTGGCAGGTCGGCACCAAAAGTATGTTGCTTAGCCAGATCTGCTTTTGATTTCTCATTTTAGACAGTTGTCTAATTCAGTTTTGAGAAGTTGCCTTAATTTCTGATTGTTTCTGACTTCTTTCTGACTCCCAATACTACTGCTATCTTACTGAATAGCAACAATGTAAAAGAATTGTTTGCTTCTAACAAAAATCCATTAATAACTTTAATGACCTAAGTCAACAGGAAAATGACAATATACTGGAGATGAACATGTTCATTTTTCTTTTAGAGGGTATAGTTGAGGATTGTCAGTATATAAGGCAAATTAAAGAAGTTTGGATTTTGTATTACAACATGATACAGTTAATGAATTCCTACAGCATTAATTCTCAACAGAAAAGGTATAATACATGGCCATGCTTAACTAATCTGGTGAACTGTTTTTAATCTATCAGGAGAGGGATTTTGTTACTTCATTCTTTAAACAAGGGGAGTGAATCAGAAGCTCTGTGTCGTTACTGGTCCATTGCACTAACCGATTCACCTTGTAGTGCATGTTTGAATCAGAAAAGACACTTCTATCAAGTGAAGACAAGAAGATATTATGGCTGTCTCTCTCACAAGAGGGATGGTACCATACCATAGCTGTTTGCTGCTGCATAAACCTGTCTGTATTACTGTTGCCCAGGGCCTGCAGACTGCGTTTCCCATGCATCTCCAGCAGTCTATCTACAGCAGACCCACTGTATGGAGGTGGGCTGCAGCTTTCTGCCTTAGCTTCCGTAAAGCTGGAGGGTCCCATCTACATGGCATCTGAGATGAGACATTAGCAATTTTGCAAGACATTGCTCTAGAGAAGACAGCCCCTCCAGCATTTGTACCATGTAGTACTTACCTGCCTGTCACAGAAGGTCCTTCTCATTTCAGTCCTCTTGGCACCTGCTCATTTCATGCCCAAGGCATGTAGCAGCCAGCTTATCACAGTAGCTGGGGATTGGAAAGCGACAACTGGAAAAGGATGAGAAAGAGGTGTTTCAGATGTATCCTATATATGCTTACCCCCTCCCTATATGCATAATGGGAAACCAGCTCCACCACAGGTGAACATCTTTGGAAAGCTAGCTGTGCTTGGTGTAGCTGACTATGGTCCATCTGAACTATTAACAAAAATGTCATATGTATTAGTGCCTGAGAGCCCCTTATGACTTCTCTCCATGCATTGCGACTGTCACGCCTCTCACTGCAAACCCTAGACTTCTGTGAAGCCTATAAGCACATCCCAAGATTTATCTCCTGTTGCTGAAACTCTTTGCAGCACCTGGCCTGGACAACTAGCCTTTGCCTGAGTGCCATGACTGTTGTTGCCAGAGAACCCCAGTTCCCAGTGGCACATACTGTCTCTTGGCCTTTTTGCAGCCCTCTGCACAGCTGTGCACAGCCTTTTGCCTTGACTGAGCCAGGGAGTGCATTCCAGCCTGAAGTTAGGTGTAGCCTAGGAGTATGTGTATTTCAAGAGTTGTGAGAATCTGAAGTTATGCTTACAGCTAAAGGTAGATGATCTCATGACAATGAAATAAAATCAACATCATCTAAAAGCACTGCCAGTTCTAAAATGACAAAGTGCCCTTACCTTTGAGCATCCCAACATCTGAAACTAAATGCTGCCGAGGCCCTATCATCTTTGCCGGTCTGAAAGCAGAGTTACTTAATTTATGTAACAGCGCAGCCATTTCAGGAAAGCACAGTGTGTCTTTAGGTGGGCTCGTGAGTCTACAGCAGGCTCTCCATCTGATCCTGTAGCTGCGGAGAATGGTGCTTTCAGCAGCAGGGGAAGTATCCACAGAACAGAATGCCAGCAACTGCAAATATTATAGCTTTTACTGTGCACCAGCCTCAGTTAAATGCTCCTCCCATGTCTGGACACTGTTTGCTTTCCTCTCTAGGCAAAGACAGATGTATTCCCCATGCTTCATCATGACCACTTTCCTACCACTTTCATCAAAGAAAACCCAGGGACTGTAGCAGTGCTCCACTCAGTGAAGGAATGACACTGTTCTAAACCACCTTTCTACCCCCAGGAGCTGAGTGGGCTCTTATGCCTCAGTTCAACATCATAGCCATGGTTGCTCTAATAGCCTGGCTCAGCTTCTGGACCTGAGCACTGACAAAGAAACAAAAGTTAAAATCATTGGTGTGTCTCACTTGTCTTTTGAGTGAGATATCACTGAGGTTGTCGTTACCCCTAGGACCACAAACTCTTCCACTCCCATAGGAGTTGTCTTCATTCACTGCACAGGGCAGGAGCTGAAGATAGCAAGGGTCACTGTAAATCCAGCATTTCCTAATTTTGGAGAGCTTTTGCTTTGCTGCCTAAGTAATGACCTTTTACTGTGATATTCTTGAATGTTCTATGTGATGTTTACAGAGCAAGAGTGTTCTTGTGGGTTTAGCCTTTATTGAAACAAAGTGGCTGGGTCATCCTATCAGCTTGTATCACAAGAAGTCTGGCTGCATTTACCAGAATACCAGCCAATGTTAACAACAGGCTTGAGAACACATTTGAATTAAAAATCAAAGCTTCAAATCAGTTTATGCCTGGATCGGATTTAGCAGCGCCTGACTAGAAAAGAAACTAATAAAACTAATAAAAACTTATTTCTGAATAATATTATTAAAACCTGAGCAGATACAAATTCACGGTTTGGCTCTTTTGCCCACAAATGTAATAGAGAACACGGACTACGTGTGGAGGAGAGGAAATGGTCCATTTACACAGTATGTACAGGAAGGCCAGTGTGCTGATCATCGCACTCTGGGAGACTCCCAAATGGACAGGTACCTGCTCGGAAGTTAACGAAATTCTTGACTACTTTTCAAAGATGTAAAGACGTTTTATGATGATTTTATAATGACAGCAGCAACCTGAACTGGGTTCAAAAAAAGAGCACATTACTACAGGGTTTTCTACCTTTAAACAGTGTGTAATCAAGCATTGAATGCTGCAGATCAATGATCGTTTGCATAGGAGGTCATGGAGTCCTGGCTCCTCTTAGGACCAGGCATTAGCTTTCTGTGGCCTTGCTTGGGTAGTGGATGCAAAAGTGATCTGAGAAGTTACCTGGTGATGTACAGTATCAGCATCCAGCGACATTTAGCTGCTAACAAGCAGAACTGTTGGCAATTCCTGTCTGCAATCAGACTATGTAACTGGAGAAAATAAATACAATAAAGGTATTTTTAAGCCTCTTGCAAGTAAGAAAATGAGATGAAGGAAGAGGATGTTTCTGTTACAAAAAAGAAAAGGTTTTTTAGGTCTTAACAAAACACTTATTCAGTACACCAACTTGGTATCTTACTGCCATTTGGCTAGACTGCAAAACCTGATCATCATGCTGCCCATACAGAAAATGTTTTTTTAAAATACAGGTTATTACGTTACAGAAACCATTTTGGAAATACAAAATGATCTCTGGAGAAAATAGCTTGAGCTTAACAAGCTACCCCAAGTCCACATCAAAATTATCTTATAGGAAATGGTAATTGTGTAAGCAACCAATTACCATTTAATCATTAGCATTTCATATTAAGACATTAAATGATAAGCAATTGCAGCTACTTCTGGCTTGAAATTTGACCAAAAATTATTCAGAGCACGAGTCAAGAGTGGCCATTTCTGCAGATCAGCTGTTTCTTCACTGTTTTTTACCCTGTTGATTCTCTGTTGTCTTGTACCTGACGTTGTCCGTTATGTAGAGAAAGCACGAAGAGGCTTTCTGCTCTAAGTACTGGTCATGTAATTAACTAGTAATCTCAGATAGAAGCTCTTTAAAAGTGTCAGGAATTCCCTGAGAGAAAAGTGATGCAGGGTAAGAAAATAGTCTGGGAAAATATCTCTAGGGTTTTTTTTGCTAATTTTAAAAAAACTTTTATGTTACAGATTGCCATATAGCTTAGAGATGTTTGCTAGACCTCCTTTTAAGTCTGGAATAACTAGAAATCATGAGTTCAGAAACATTATTTTTGGCTTACATTAGTGTAAGGGGTTCCAAAAAAGGAACCTTCCTCTGTGTTTTCTAGGAAGGGTGTTCTGTACCAAAGAATTCAGGTGATACTGCTGTTTCTAAAACATTCTTTTACTTTCTTCTTTATCTTTCCAACAGAAACTTTAAGGTCCTGAAATTTAACATGAATTTGTGCACGTTTATTGTAGGCAGTGTAAAGCCATAATAAATAAATAGTAAAATAGAGATTCTTGTATGACTTTATTTAAAAAAAATTCTCAGCTATATGCAAAGCAGCCATGCAATTCTTACTGATATTAATAGGAAATGCATATGAATATGGAGAGGACAATAAGGTAGTTCTTCAAAGTTCTTGCGGATTGTAAATCAGACTATATGGTATCAAGTATTCATTGCACTACCTCAGCAGTTACTTCAATTTCAGTATCACAGAATCACAGAATCACAGGATGGTAGGGTTGGAAAGGACCTCTGTGGGTCATCTAGTCCAACCCCCCTGCCGAAGCAGGGTCACCTACAGCAGGCTGCAGAGGACCTTGTCCAGGAGGGTCTTGAATATCTCCAGAGAAGGAGACTCCACAACCTCCCTGGGCAGCCTGTTCCAGTGCTCTGTCACCCTCAGAGTGAAGAGGTTCTTCCTCATGTATTTTTGGGTTCTAATTAAATTTTACTTTTGGAGAAAGGCTGCTGAAAAATTAAATCTTAAGAGCTTTTTTTTTCAAACTGAGAACAGGTTTACAGGGGTTGATTGTAATAAGCCTGTTAAAAACCCTTTTATCAACCTCATTTAGCCTCTATAATTCCCACAGAAGCACAAAACCAGCAAAGAATAACTGCAAATGGAACTCAGGTGTCCTGAGTGATGATTTTTACTGGGATTGTCTGAAAAATGGAAATTCTTTCCAGAAAAGAAATTATACAAAAAACCCCAATTTTTTCTTGAAAAGTCACATTTTATTTGAAAAAAAAAAAAGTAATTTAAAATCTATTAAGAAAAATGACAGTCCTGTTTGAATCTAAGCAAAAAGCAGAGAAAAATCAGATTTTATACTTAACGTGAGAGATTTTCTGGTCTTAAGGAGCAGAAGAACCCAAACTTCCCAATCCAAACTGTCCGGCACTAGTTTTAAAGATAGGGAACTGTTCGACAGTCCCCATGTAGGAGTGATACATGCAAACAGTCAAGTTTTAAAGGATATGTCCTGTGTACAAAGAATTTTTACTAGAGAATTGCCTTTATATTTAACTAAATTACATATGACTTTTATTTCATGTGATAGGTATTTCTATAAATAAGCACAATGTAGTAATTTGACTGAAAGACAGAAAATAAAAATGGTTATTCCATTACTCTGTCAAGCGAAAATAAAGATATTTTCTGACAAAATCTTGTATCAGACACTGCACAAGTGAAGCCATGGCACCTCAGAGCCTGGCAGCATGTTCCCAGACCTTGCACAACAGCAGAACCAAGAGAAAGTTTTAATGCAAAAACAGTTTCTCTTCTTACTGAAGCAAAAATTTACACAGCAGATATAGCCCTTGGGTACATCCTTGAGTCATGTCAAATAGATTAAAACCTTGCCTTTTTTGTGAATTGTCTTTCATGAAATCTGGTTGCATCAATGACTATGCACAATGCTCATAAAGAGCAAGAGAAATTGTTGAGTCTGTGACATTTTAATTCTTCTGTTTTCAAAAATATGGCAAGTAAACAAGAGAGCATAAAATACTTTGGGTTGTGTAAGCAACAGGAGAATGCTGGTTTTGCAGTGTATCTGTTCTGTACTTTCTTTGCTAAGAGGCAAAGAAGTTTGGAAACATACAAAACCTTCACAAGCCATAAATACATAGCAGGGAACCAGAATAATTCACATAGCTGCTAACACTGAGTAGACACTCACTTAGGCCCGCTGAGGGCTTCTGTACCCTTCAGAGAGTGTGTTGCCTTATGGCACTGGTCAGAAGTGGGGACAGTTAACAGCACAAGACTCACAGGGAAAATGGACTTGACAAAACCCCACAAAAACAGACCGGTGTCAGTCTTTAGATAAACCACTGAAGATATTAAATATTAATTTAAGGTTAATGAAGTTAGTGTAAATATGAACAGTGCACTTCATCTGGCTGTAAGTATTCATCCAAATATAGGCCATACACATTTTCCAGAATTGGCACTCATTTTAAATGCAATCCAATCCTCCTAGCATAGATGTGTAACTCACCTTCCTGATTGTGTTGCACTGTGGATGTCTATGCCCTCACCCAGAGTAATGCACAGCTAAATGCCTGGAGGTTTAGACAGTCCTGCAACTAAAAAGAAGGTGTTCACTGGGCAGTCACAAATGAGCACCTGCTGGTTTCTGTACACAGTCGTCCTTTTCAATAGTGACTCAGCATGAACAACAGCTTGGGCATTACACAGGCTTTTTCTTGCCTGGGCGCTACAGTGGCATGCTTACCTGGAAGGAGGAGTTCCTCTGACATGGGATGGGGAAACAACAGGGAAGAAGACGATAGGAAGGCACCAGAGAAGAAGGTCCTATGGTTTCCCAAAACAGGAGACATTACTCTGGAAACCTGACTTGGTTTCATCCTGTGACTTACAGTCCAGGGAGAAGTGGACATGTACTTCAAGGACCTCATTGTATTTCCTCAGGTTATGGAGAAGTAGAACAGGTCAATGCCATACAGATCTTCGTACAGCTTCCTGTTAGGGGAGCCCTTTCTATAGGAAGATGCACGGGTACAGTGTGGCATGAACAAAGAGGAAGAATCTGGCAATACATCCCTCATCAGGCATTTTGGACAAAGATTGAGCTTCTCTTGCTCCCTTTCAGTGGTCACTCTAATTGTGTATTACAATGCCATGCATACACAAGGATTTTCCATTCTGTCAGGTATTCTGATATTTTGGGCCACGAGAAATATCTGGACAATTTCATATGCTGCAGCACATGCTATAGCAGTTAAGAGAGATATTTTTCCTCTTCCTATTTAAGTTCAGTGAGTTTTTCAGCTCCACAAGAGAAAGAAAAAAACCCCAAAGCCAGAAATTGATCTTTCATATAGTAACATCATGATAGAAATGCCTTAAAAGAAAAAAAGAAGGAATATGATATTCTCAGTCTGTTTTCATGCCCCCAGGCTATGGTGATAAATAACATTTTGCTTTTCTTCTCCTTCCCCATTCCTGTGGCAGTGTTAGTGTTGCTCCTTCGGGAAAAATTCCATGGTGCAAATAACAAGATAAAACCACTTTCTCCGAGAGGAGAGTTGAAGATGGAACACTAACTTGAAAAATCAATGGTCCTCATAAGATTATAGTTTCATGGAGTGGGGAAAGGACACATCTGAGACCAGTCTTTAAGTCTTAAGAGGTAATATATGAGACTTCACAGACTATGCAGTACTAACTTTACCTACAGAAAGTTTATAGTGCTTGGGAAGGCAAATTACTTAAGCTGTCTATAGACTACTGTCTATGATGTGGTGGGGAAAGTAGCACGTGCCAGGGTCTTGTGCTGGTATGAAGCTGGGATATAGGTAGGGCATTCACCCAGATCTGAAAGTTGGAAACTGTCCAGTAACACAGGCATATCCTTACAGCACCAGTATGCCTTTCAGGAAGAAAGAACACAGCATCATTGAGGCTGGTCTCTAAAACAATTACCACATATATGGAGTTTTAGTAAAAAGGAAACTTCTCCTTTTTTGAGTATCTTAAAACAGAATGGTAGATCTTTGTGGTAGGACTCTTGCTGTGATTTGGATGAGCACTTTATTAGAAGTACGGCAAAGAGAGAGAAAAGTAGCTGAGAAGGTAGGAATTGGACCGTAAAATACTATTATTTGCTTTTAAAAATAAATCTCAGCATCCTGTATTGACAGAAGAGATCTTATATTTGTTTAAAAAGCCTTACTGAAATAGGACACTGCTACCTCACCCCAAGCAGATAAAGGAAATTTTAAGCGCAGATCACATCTGGAATAATTCTCAAACTATTGCAGAGAGCAAAAGCTATCTCAATATCTTTTTTCCAGTCTTTACAGTCAAAAACTTCCTGGTACTGAGGCCCTACAGAAGTCTGAGAAGCATCAGGCTCCTGGTGCATGAATGCGTCTTTTGTGCTGACCGAACTAGCCTGTCTTGCTCCAAAAACAGCAGCCCTGGGATCATCGGTAACTGCAGTATGTGCCTTATCATGGCCATCAGCTGAGCACTCCAGTGTGAGTTGCAGCTTGTGCTCAGGGCATTCAGAAGGCAGCAATGTGCTGGTTCTCTGAGCCCTCCCAGGGCTCTGTGAGCAGGCTGAGTAGACCTTACACTCCCTACATACATCTTCTATATCTTGTCTTATGCACAGATTGGAAACTGCGGATGGATATGCTCCACCTCCCTTAACTCCCTTATATGGGAGGCTTCCTTTCCTGTCTCTGGGTATGGCACAGGAAAGCAGAATCATGGCCCATGACAAGAGTCCAAACACGCCACTAACACACACGCGCACACACAAGTACTGATAAGAATCAATACTAAATGGATTATCCTGGTGAACACTACGATAAGCAGTAAATCTAGTAAGAGATATAAATTTAAAATATTTATGCTTTGACTCTATGTGCTTGCACAACTGCACTCTCCTAGTCATGTATCCAGTCTCAGGCAGGTTTAGGTGCGTTACAGTGCAGGTCACTGCTAAGACGTTCCAGTGGTATGGGATGGTGAACATGAACATGGCAATCACAGTAGTGCAGTCTTTTCCTGCACACAATGTGTTTTAAGACAAATAGTCCTCCATTTCATTTCCTCTTCTTTCACTGGCTTATCTATTTATCCTGTAAATATGTGTATATGCAGTACCTTTGAAGGTGCCAACTCTTTATTGGTGTTTTAAGCATTAGCATAACAAAACCAATGCTAATAAAAATACTGTCATGTTATGTGTTTCTGAAGTCTGGGTGTAATGTTAGACAAGTGTTTTCATTATATCCTACTCAAAATATCTAATTCGTAACTCTTACTCTTCTCTGTAAGCGCTGATGTGTAAAATGCTTGATTTTTGTATACTTGGTGGCCCTCAGTGGTTTACCATTCAGGACAAAAACACTGTGAGGTTTAAGAGCCTTATTTTTACTGGTCTTATGGTTTATTTCTAAAGGAACATTTTATAAACTCAGACTTACTGTCTGCTGTACTCAGCAGACAAGTAGATGTGTCATTAAACTCTATAGATATTAGTTTACTTTTCTAGTGTGAAATATTTTCCTTTTTTTGTTTTCCCTATCTTGGCATGATAAATACAATCTTACTTAGAATGAGCAATGTTGGTCTGAACTATGCATCTTAGCTGTCATTTGAAAATATTTTTGATAAAACTGACAAAAAGTAATTTGCTTGATTCCTCATTCCCCCTCTCTAAAACTGTTTCATCCAGTTGTTAAAAAAAGGTAAGAACAATATGCACAAAGGTGGTTATTATGTGAAAAAAAAGGGTAAAAATCAGAAGCCTAATCACTAGTCTTAGTCCAATAATTTGCCTCTCCCCTAATGACAATATTCAATACCTATAACATTGTCCTGGGTTCAGCCAGGACAGGGTTAATTTTCACCGGAATCCAGGAAGGGGCACAGCTGGGGGGCTGACCCCACCTGGCCAAACAGAGCTGGGTATTCCATACCATGTGCCGTCATGCTGGGTTCTGGTGGGGGGGAGCTGGGTGGCGGGAACTCACTTGCGGCTC
>Ga0181612_180435_pt1 | contig 10663 bp, 5 predicted proteins | sample HoacroProtozoa21_FD_119630 | JGI IMG/M metagenome (GOLD analysis project Ga0181612, IMG submission 119630) | Hoatzin crop microbial communities from Cojedes, Venezuel. Combined Assembly of Gp0051906, Gp0051904, Gp0051908
AAAGACTAACACTAGGGCAAATTTGCTGCAATATGGCTAGACTGTGAGCCCTGATCTGACAGTAGACTCACTAGAACAAAACCTATCTCTGTAGCTTAAAAGATTTTGTAAAAATTACTGGGCAGTATGGGACAGATTTTACAGGTACTTAAACCTGACATAGTTTAGTGTGGTGTCTACTATTATAGTTTTCAAAAGCATCTGCATGTCCAGTGCTGTTATTTTACCGGGAAGCAGGCATACAGGCATTTTGAAAAATGATAGTGATTTTTGTTTCTTCCGTTTCTGCATGCCTGACACTACAAAGTGTACGCAATTTCTCAGTTGCAGGGGCTTCACAAGGCGGGAGGTGCCACACCTCTCAGGAGTCTCCAAACCTCTTCCTTAGCGCCTGTGCTCTTGGTCTGGATTTATGATAGCCCCCCCCATTCTGTTTTTCAATTGTTCCAATCATCTAGGAACTAATCACAAATATTAGAGATTTTCTAATTATAATGCATATAGCAAATATGAGCATGCATAGTCACTCTTCCTAGAAATTTAACTCATTTAACAATAATTGATAGAAACACAGAACATTATTGTGCTATTTTGCTTTGTTCCCCTGGACAGTAGCTCTGCACTTACAAACTTTGGGTATTCCTTACCCCAAAACTAAACTGTATTTGAGCTTCAAAAAGCTCTCAGGCTATTTGCAATCTTTTATATGTTTAATGTACTCATAAACATAGAAATGAAAAGTTTATGGGTCAAACAGAGCAAGGGACAAAAGGGAGGAGGTAAGACGAGGGGCTGAAAATACCAGTGAAGTGACATTCATCGTTCTATCAATGGTAGCACATAGCTGTACGGACACCTGCAGTGAACGGCTTGGCAGCCAAACACCAAACGAGCACAACAGAAGGCCGTCACAGAAAGAGTCTGCAGTGCTCTTTTACAGACTCCAACTCTCATTTTGCAGCTCTGAATCACAGTCACAGTCCCACCTGGCCTTGCAGAACAAAGCTGGACAGTTTGGGATTGTAATTCCCAAAAGCACCATTAATGCAAGAAATCTCCTTGACTTCTCCTGGGACCAAATCTTCCCCAAAGTCATGAACCCTTGCTGTATGCACTGGTGACTGAGTAAAATGTTAAAATGTTACCTATGCCTATGAATTGGTCATTTATGTCAGCAAAGTTTTTACTGTACGCTTCTTCCCCTGAGCACGTGTGTAAATATTTCATAGCATGATAGCAGCAAAACGGAATGGCAGACAAAGACCTTTACAGACCTTGGACTTGCTGCCTGGACAGCATAGTGAAAGACACACTGGAAACTAGTGAATGGGTGACTAAACACTGTTCTTGGCGAAGCACTATTTTGGTACTCAAGTCCTGGGCCTGAAGTCCTTATGCAGACATAAATGCTGTCCATTGGATATCTGGGGGAGCTTTGCCCAGGTGAAAGTTGACAGAATGGTCCCAAAGAGCAGTCACCTACAGAGGACCTCACAGGTTAAGGTCACTGCTGACCTTCTACGGGAGAAGCATCACGGGCCTTCTGCCAGGAGGCTTTCCCGAGTCTAGCGACTCAGACTCTGGTATTGCTGACAGTCGTGGGCAGCTGCTGTGATGAAAAGTTACAAGTACTCATTTGGAGGGGTGTAATTTCTGTGATCTAAAGATTTTTTTTGTTTAGAAATAAAAGGCAAACCACGTGTGTTTAAAAGAGTCCCTTTTTCCTGCCAATGAGGGGATGTAAACACAAAGTAAAGTAATTTTTCGTGTTTTTTTCTATGGCTCTGGAGCCTGTATCAAATCTCTTCTGTAACTTATTTTTCTTTTGTTTTATAAGTATCTTTAAAATATTCAGTGTTCACTGAATACTTTCTCCAGAACAAATACTGTTCTGAAGGAGAACATCAAATGTTAAAACGCTGCATGATCCAAAATTGTTAGTTTTAAAAGAAAAGCATTTCCTCCTTTTTGAAAGTTTCTGAATTATTATGAGCTCCTTTCTGTATCAGCTCTTTGCTACTACAAGAACTATTCTGAATAACCAAAAATTAGAAAAATAATAAGCCTAGTTATAGAACAAAACTCCCTGAAGAAAAAAAAGATCCGAAATAACAACTAAAATACTGTTTTCTATCTATCAGGTCTGCTTTTTAAGTTGAACTTTACTTTCTTCTCTAGGGCTATGCCCAGACTGTTATTGCCAAACAGAGGTGTTTTGTCCAAGATTTAAATAATATGGCAGTATACATTAGACCAAAATGCATACGTTAAGGATTGAATGCCTGCCTATGTAATCAATGCCCCAAGGACAGCAGCACCTTGCACTATGCATGCTATGTGTAGATGCTGCCCTGTTGAAAGAAGCTGTACTCGTACATGTCATTTATTGCTATTTGTTGTCATTCCTTTTTAAGAGGATTCTCTGGACTTAGAATGAGGCAAAAATATGGTTTGTGTAAGTATATGTCACTATGCAAATTTACTGATTCACTCTCTAGGTTGCAATGGACTGTGAAAATTTCAGCTTAGTTGCAAAATGCTGTTTACCAGATTATTTATTAGGGTTTGCCTGTGAAAAGCAGCTCTACTTGAGGTTTGTCCAAAGGTGAGAATTTGGCTTTAAATATACTTCATTCATTTAATAAAAATAATTCTGACTCTGATTTTATGTCTGTGCGAATATGTTTCTGTTATTTTTCAACTTAATAGCTTTTCTAAAACTCTACTGTTTCTCTCATGGTCATTTTGAACTTCCATGATTTCATTTTGGGGGGATGAGATTTTGTAGAACTATGCTCAGAAAACATGCTGTAAATCTGTTCTGCAGTTCACCTAACTGCCCCCTTCAGTGCAGCGTGCAGCTTCATGTTCTACACCATTGGATGCACCTGCAGTCAGATGCTAAAAATGACAGTCCTGTTTTCTTTGTCTCTCTGTCCCATATATTTCCACTCCACCCCTTCTATAAAATCTAGGCTGAAAAGTGACATACTTCAATTCACTGGTCTGATGGTATTTTAGTTGTTATTTTGCATCATGGATTTTGGGTCTTGCTTTGGATGAGTCAGATTTCTGCTCAAGTAGTAAGGTGGTCCAACTCACTCTATGGCCATTGAGTTAGTAGGCTGAATGCAAGCAAAATGAGGAGCCAACCATGCAGGTTATGTATGACGCAAAATATCAGTCTCAATGACTGTTCCTTACTCTCGATATTAGCTATGTGTGGGCCAAAGTCCATTGCTCCATGCCTCTTGAGGTGGCTGCATCTACATTGCCCGTAGCAACAGGTTTTGACCTGCGCTGGTTTTGATCTCTGAATCTTCCTCACCTCTGCCCAAGTTGTCCCTCTTGACAAGGCAGCATAGGAGTGATAAGGGAGTTCTGGCTCAAGCCTGTGTGATGACCTTGTCTTACTAATCTGAATGCCAGAATTCACAGCCATTTCTGTGAGGCCAGGTTGTAAAGTTGTAGCATCCCACTACAAGGGGCTGGCCTACGCATGTGGCAGAGTACGGTGCTCTCCGCATGACTGCAGTGGGTCACCCTCAGCAGCAAGGGAGTGAGTGTCCCACCAGCTGGGATCCAAGCTCCTGGCGTCATTCCTGTTTACGGTGGAAGTCGTAAGAGCAACAAACTGTACTGGCTTGTACAGGGGCTTTTACAGGGTAAAATCTCTGTGAAAGAAAACGTGTAATATAGGACTGAAGAAATGCATACAATCTCTCAAGTACTTTTATTTTAACTGAGGAATTTCATCCTATGTAAATACATTGCTTTTAAGTAAAATAATGCAAATGTACATATTCATGTAATTATAAGATAGTTGTCTGCATGGAGGACCTTTTAATGATTTTATTATTAGACTTCTTCCCTAGAATGAAGAAAAATTGATGTGAGTAGAATCAGCTGACGTCTCTGTGGTATGTACCCTATGTATATTCTGCATGTAAATTTACATATATTTTGGAATGTAAATACAGTGACAGCCTACTTTATATGAGGGGGGCATTAGAATCTGATAAAAAGTATAATAACAATTAGTGTTGACATGAATAATAGAAGCTTTGTGTTTATGCAGTAGAGATAATTTATATTAAATTAGGTAACTGGAAATACGCATAGTTTTACAGTCATTAGAAAAATACTTGGTGGAAGTCAGTGAAGGTACTTGGTTACCATTGTCATTTCTCTGAGTATTACCAAAAGAGAGAGTTGACTAGAAATAAAATACAGAAAGTATTTTTCAAAGAAAAGAGCAAATCACTGTGCAGTTGCTTCTTTATCATTCATAGCATGGGATACATATTAATCATCATAAATGCTGTGCTGGGGGAGCACATGCTTTAAAAGCTTTCTTCCTGTTCTGGAAACATCTTGGATGAAGAGTGTAGAAGGAAATCCCTAGAGAAGAATAAACTATCATGTTTATAAGAACATCCTATTGACTGTCTAATTGGAAGGATTCTAAAAAATTCCCAGGGGAAATGCTCTAGAGCTCTATGACTTTTACAGTCAATACTTAAAGCAAAATTTTTTTTAATAATGGCAGAGAAATCCACTTAAATTGAAAATACTGCGTATCAAATCTCCTAATCTGACCACAGGTTTAAAACCAACCAGTGACTGTGAAGAAAATGATAAAATTAAGCATGTGGTAGAGAAAAAAATTCCTGTACTGATAGTGTGGCTAGAAGTTCAAAGCTGCTTTACTACTTAAATTTGTAAGAGCTTATTTCAGTAGGAAAAGAATAAAATACTATATTCAACAAACAAAATGATTGCCCTAGAAGTAAGACTTTATTTCTGTAGGAAAAGAATCTAATACTGTATTTGACAAACAAAATGATTGCCTTAGAAGAAAGAAAATGAATGCCTGTTATCTACAATGCCCTGTCCAAGAGCTGGTCTCCCCTCTGCATTTCATTTTCTTGCCACCTTTTATTATGACAGAAGTACTGTACTGTAAAGCTGCAAATGCAGTCAGAGCAGTAAGTCACTAAAGAAGGGCCCGCAAGCAGAATCTGATCAGGTTTCTCTCTTTACAATAGAAAACATGGGAAAACTCATGAGCCTTTCAGGGAAGGGACGGGGAACAAGCAGAGGAGCGGGGCAGGGAACCCAGCATTTTACTTTTGTGGAGGATTCCTGCACCAGCGTTTTCCCATCTTTCATTTAGTTTCTGATCTCTCGTCTCTGCTGTATCCCCTCTCTCTGTGTCAAATTTCTTTCTCTCTGATGGAGTCAACTTCAAGGAAATTTCAAGATCATCTCCAAGAATTTACTGTGTCATTTTCCAGCTATTTAGAGCTACCCTATAAAAAGTACTACTTAGCCTTTGTTATAAAAAGTTTACCTGATTATAGCAATATCTCCAGAAAAACACCCCTGTAATTTTTACTAACTGGAATGTGATACAGCTGAGCCATATCAGTTAATTTGAATGTCCAGAAAACTATTCATATCTTTTTGTTTTTAATGATGAACTGCAGTTTTGGTGAAAATGAATAATGATGAACTTGAAAAAGATACAGTTTTGTCTTTTTGGCTCATATTTTTCTTAATTTCAAAGCCATGTTCATAAGACAAGCTACAAGTCTGTTTTCACCATCTTTACAGTGAAAAGATCCTATACACATACTATGAACTCACAAGCCAGAAAAGCGAAATTCAGTTTATCAATTCAGTATGCTGTACCTGTCTGCTAGCAAATAAATACAAATATAAAAGAATATTCAATTCAGCAATACATTAGACATCCCACATATCCTTTGTACTCTTCCCAGGGAGGATATATACACTATGAAAGATTTATATGGATTCGTTTCACATAATATCATGCTTTTCTTGGTATTATGGGTTTTTGATAGCTTGTATATATAACATCAGCATAGCCTAGAAGTTTGTTTTCATCTGGAGCTCTGCTACAGCTCTGCCTATCATATAAACAAGGAATTAGTATGGCTTTCTTCAAACACAATACAGTTATTGTGAAGGTCTTTCTAGCGATTGAACAGCATTCTGCTAGAAGGTCCTGTGTTATTTCACTTCATCCTAACATTTCATTCCCTTTGTCAGTTCTTTCTGCCAAATACCAATAATTCGCATGGGAGGGGAAAAGCAAAATAAGCCATCCTTTCGCAGTGTTGGGCCTGCTCGCTTCCCACTTCCCAGCCCACCTCCAGTATCTGAAACGTGTTTGGGACAGGTGTCAGCAGGCACATGGCAAGAGACAGACAACCAAGCCTGACCCGAAGTTTGTGGGCAGACTTGTTTTTTCCAATGACGGTGTGCCATGTTTTCAGCAGCAACGTTTCTTCAGAGCTCACCTGTTCCTCCAAACCGGACCATTGTGGATTTCGTTTGGGAGTGCTACCCCGCCAATAACCTGCATTGCCTTGGCGCCGAGCTGTGCTGGAGCGCACCCCAGGCTCCCTTTCTAAGGCAACCTGCGCAGGCAGAGGTGCTCCACACCACGCAGAGTTGCATCCCAGCGCTCCCTACAAACAGGGCAACGTAACAGTGGGTGCAGCTCACATGCAAGTCTGCCAAGTCTTGATAGCTCCTTAAAGCCCACCACGCCCTCCCACCTTGCACACATTCACCGTTCTCAGGTACACATTGTAAAAATCCATTTGGTCTCACCTATTTGGCACCACAGAGGCAGCAAAACACCTAGGAACAACCCAAACTCAGAAGACATTCAGACACCCACCAGTACAAACATAGATGAGGATTCATCACTGCTTTGGCAAGGAGGCTGCCTGACGGGACAGGACTGTCTTCTGAGCCTGGCAGAGCTGCCCTAGGCTGGCTGTTCACAAAGTGAGGAAGACTTACGCTTCGAGTCCAAAGAAGTATCCACATCTGTGACACTAACCTTTGCAGATGACACTAACCTTTGCAGACAGTCTCCAGAATCCAGGAGACCCACTTGTAGCTGCTTTCTCCTCTTCGTAAGGATCTCAAACCAAGACGTGGACCAGCTAAACATCTGGAGAGGACCTGAATTATGGTGAGTTTGTGTAATATTTTGGGAGTGGGGACCAAGGGTTGTGTAGGTGATGGGAGACTGCTCTGCTTAGATTTGGGTCATCTGATAATGATGGGCAAGATCTAGCCAGACAAAGACAAAGGCAAAGCTAGGACTTACCACTCTCGAGGAGAAAGGGAGTCTTTCAGAAACAACTCAACCCCTCCCTATCCATCTGCTCTCCCCTTCTCCCGGACGAAGGGGAATTCTGGACTGCTAGTAGATGGAGACATTCTCTGTGCTGGGGAGAAGACGTGGTAGGTGTAGCAGGTTGGCTGGCAACTCCACCTGGTAGCAAGCTGTGCCATGGCCAGGTTACTGCTGTGTCTGACTGCAGTGCTAGAAGGCATTTCTTTCCCGAGGGACCCAGACCTTTCCAGGCACCTGCAGGTGACTCGTGTACACAACTCTCCTTCCTCCTTCTATGCCAGCCTGGATTAGCTGCCATGGCAGCACAGTCAAGTTGTTCTGTGCAACTGCTGAATGCAAACACACCATTCAGATTGGTAAACAATTACCTGGCACGACTCTGTTTTGATTGCATGGCATGATCTGGTCGTGATCAGGCCCTCCCCACCCTAGCTAGACATCCTCTCAGGCACCACCCCCTTCTGCCCTTGGCTTGAGTCATGGGCTTGTTGAGGCACAAGTCAGCATCCTTCCCCCTGGGGATTTTCTATGCATGGTTCTGGTCACATATCTGGTTGCTTCACCTCCTCATTGCTAGCTCACTAGTGAAACAGAGTGTGGCTCTGCACAGTGTTGAACAACTCTAGGAAGGAGAAAGGGGTTTCCTGGCCACCCCGTGGGATAGCAAGACAAGTTGGTGACTGCTGCTTGCTTTCTGTGGAAGTGAACCCATGCAAAGGGACAACAGCAGGTTATGTGCCAGCTGTGGGTAAGGTCCATGTCCCACACACTTGTCTCCTAGCTCCCCATGCTGCCAGGTCCTTGGTGCAGCACTCCATTAGTACAGCTCACAAATGCATGTCCTCTGAGAATAAGGAAGTCTGGGAAGGGAGTGTTGCTGGGAACTCCCTGTGTGGACCCTGACAGACTAATTAGGGCCATATGATCCACAGCCTGAGGACTGTACCATCTGCAGGGCAGGCAGGTAACTCGACATCATGAATGTCCCTCTGCTGTCGGGAAGGGAGTGCCACCCTATGTGTGCTGAAAAAGAGCAGAACACCCGGGCAGCGGAAAGTTACTTAACTTGGTTAGTATAACTGGTCATGGCAGCTGAGCCACGTGAAAGCAAGAAAACATGGAAGCACCATTTGCAGGCATCCTTTGTTGGCTTGTATTATACTGCGTATTAACTTGGCTGTAGGTTTACATTTAAAGTGGTAAAATGTGAAATTCAGTTCCTCAATTCTTCAGCAGAGAGGGATGTTTAACACTAGATTTGCATTGTGCACATATACTGCATCCTTGTCCAGGCACTGCAATAGCTAACAAGGACTTCTTGCCACAGCAGGGCTGAAGTGCTCTGTGGTTGGTGCTAGCTCCTCTTGTCCATGCCTGGCACTCTAAAAAAGTGAGACTGTTTTGGACTGTACCTCAAGTCTGGTCTACAGACAGAGGCAGGCCTGCTCTTCTCCTGTGCATGGGTATGGGTCAGGTAAAGCATGCTAGACCACCCCCCCGCCCCGTCATTGCCTAGCCATCTGATGGAGATAGAGGGTGGCCTTAAAGAGGGCTGGCTGCCCTTCAGTTTCAGGATGGAGCCTGAAGGACAGAAAAAAGTCAGATCTAGGTTATTTAGAGTACGCTGGGGTGATCACAGGAGCTATCTGAGGCAGGGCAGCTTACTGAACTTTGCGTAGTAGAAAAGCTTCTGGTTGTGGATTGCAAAGACCCGTGGAAGAGTTCAGGACACTCCTTCCAAAGCAGGGGATGGACATCCTGATGGGCTTTGCCAAGGCCAGGGCACTGAACTGGCTCTGGCAAATGATACATGCATCTGTGGGCTGTTAACAGAGATAGAATGGGCACAGCCAGAGTAATCAGTTTAATTAAATGCCTTGTATCTATAATTTGTCTGATTTGAGAGCATATTAAATTGAAATTAAACTTCCAATATATTATTACAGGAACATATTCTGTTTCTTTTATATCCCATTATAGCTGTGATTAATATATTCAAAAGTATACATTACACTGCCACAATAATGAACAGAGCAGAATGAATATAAATATCTGCAGTAAAATACAAAGAAGTCCTGTGGTGCAATGGTAATGTTAGTCATTTTTGCATGAATAAATGAAGGTAGAGTGTGAAATTCCATAACTCTGCTATGAACCAAAGTCTCCAGCCGGTATGGAGTGTCAAGTTTTTGCAAATCTGACTTTGTTAAGTCTGTTGTAAATATTTCTTACTACTTATTTAATGCTTAGTCACAAAATAAACCTTTTTATTCTTCTAAGTGATTCCCTGTCTCTACTGTGCTCCATTTTCATTCTTTTCTGGAAATGAAAGCTTGAGATTTGATTCTGACAGGGTCAATTTTGGATGTAAAAATCAACATAGAAGCACTTGCTCTAGTCTCTTACAAGAAGTGATTCAGTACTTGTGGCTGATTGCCGAGAACCCTTTGATGCTGAATTTTATTGGCCAGATCGATTTTTTAAGACCAGAGGAGAACAGTATCATTTGGTCTCCGCTCCTTCACAGCACAGACGGTAACCTTAACTGAATTAGGGCATATTTTAAAGAACAATAAAATCTTGTTTGCATAAAAAACTCCACATGCTTTTGTAAGCTACTCTAAATATTAAATACTGTTATGTTTAAATATCTGCAGCTTATTTCTCTTCCCAATTATCTAGTTTGATCATTTTCATCCACTGTATCTCTTACTTAAGCTGGGCAAGCGGTGGAGTTTTTCTTTCAGTAGATACAGGATAACAATCCATCCAGAACGCCATGAATGTGCCAGTAAGTCTGCATAAAACATAGTTTGAAGCTCGTGTTGGGAAAATACAGACTGGCTTTTATTTTCTAAGAGACTAAAAATGTAAGACTACTTTGGGTTAATTCAGAATGTCTTTTCTATAAAGAAAATTAACTTGTTTCTTCAGTTGGGTAAATAAACTCTTTAAAGCATTTCTCTTTTAAAAATTTTTTCAATTTCCCATTAGAAGTGTTACAGAAAAGACTCAAAACTTCATTTTAAAAATGCCTTAATGAAAAAATTGTAGCAATTCTGAAAGACATTTAGCAAATGTTGAAATGAAATATTCTTACATCTTAAAAATTCTCCACATTTCTATTGATCTTCTCTCTTTCTTTTCAGATACATTTTCCACTTTGTACTGAAGAGTTAGAATGTACCCTCAGCCAGTTTGCTGATGACACAAAACTGGGAGGAGTGGCGGATACACCAGAAGGCTGTGCTGCCATTCAGCTTGACCTGGACAGGCTGGAGGGTTGGGCAGAGAGGAACCTGATGAGGTTCAACAAGGGCAAGTGCAGGGTCCTGCACCTGGGGAGGAACAACCCCAGGCACCAGTAAAGGCTGGGGCGGACCTGCTGGAGAGCAGCTCTGTGGAGAGGGACCTGGGTGTCCTGGTGGATGACAGGGTGACCATGAGACAGCAGTGTGCCCTGGGTGCCAAGAAGGCCAATGG
>Ga0181612_133400_pt1 | contig 10662 bp, 7 predicted proteins | sample HoacroProtozoa21_FD_119630 | JGI IMG/M metagenome (GOLD analysis project Ga0181612, IMG submission 119630) | Hoatzin crop microbial communities from Cojedes, Venezuel. Combined Assembly of Gp0051906, Gp0051904, Gp0051908
AATGGTTTTTCCTCTGATTTTTGGGCTTGGGGCCTTTTTTTTTTACCGCCCCCCCCCCCTTCAACAAAGTTAAATGAAAGAAAAGGGGAAAAACTCCACCAGTTTTTTTTTTTTTTTTTTTAATCCTGTCTCCCAGGCATTTTAGTTCAGAATAAATTTAGGAAAAAGCTTAAAAACAAACAAAGCCTAAAAAACAAACAAAGAAATAAACATAAAAATAAACAGCAAGCAAAAACAAACAAAAAAACCCCACCAAACAAAAATACTTCTATTTCAGTGTGGTTACTCATGGAGCGGCAGCATTGGTCTGGGTGACGGCTTTCTTAAAGGGAGCGGGGCAGCTTTGCGGCTCGGGCAGAAACTGCTGTGGTCAGGTCCTCGTCTGAGCAAGAGGGGAAACCTGCCCTCTTGAGAGGTGCTGGTACGGGGGTTTGAGCAGAATTACAGATCACTTCTGCGTGTTACTGCCCCTGGCATGTCTGAAACTCTGAAAATACAACCTAGAATTGTCTTGGTGACAAAGTAAGCTTCATCCCTTAAGGGTTAATGTGCACCTCTCTCAAAGTGACTGCCACGTTTCAGATAGTGACGGTTTGTTAGAGCAATTGTTTTTCAGAAAGATCTGAGATGAGTTGTGCATTTGTGAAGAAGGGTCAGTGTGATGCACATATCACGGCAGTCATGGTAAAAGCTGCGGTTGTGGAAGGAGGGGATTTGGAAGGGGGAGGAAAAAGCAGGGTCTGTCACGGGAGGGAGTTTCGGTTTGGGCAGAGCGTCGTTTGCCTCTGACAGATGGTGGATGGCACCTCTTTAAGCCACGTAAGAACTTTGGAGATGCTGGAAGATGCAGGAGGAGACAGCCTGTGGGCTGCGTTCACATGGCACGTGCATACCGTGGGGTGGACTAAGATGCGCTTCGTACGAGCAGGAGCAGCCGCGATGATACGGAGCGCATAAAAAACGTTTGCATTTGCCGTTTGAAGTACTGCTGCCCTGTACCAGGGTACATCATAGCAGTGGACCTGCAGTGCTGTCCTTCTCGGTGGTTGTGCGGACAAACAGCTTCAGGAGCACTCTCTGTTCAGTAGAGAAGCGCCCAACGACCTTGTGATGGGTCAAGTACCTTTAATGACATAGTAATTAAATATTTGAGCTTTATTTGTGGAGTTATCAAGAAACAAAGGCGGACCCAGATGTTAAAAATAATAAAACTTACTGTAACGTGGTAGCACCAAAAAGCTTCTGTAGTGGCTGAGTGGATAGAAAACACAGTAACTCCCTAACTTGGGAAGTTTCTCCAACGCAAGGAGGAAGGAAGGAAGCCTGCCGAAAGTCTGACCTGGTTTCCAGTAAAGATAACTTGAGCAGGGATAAGTATAAAAGAATGTTTTTGCTTCTCTGATTTTTGTTTGTTATTTTTAGGTTTTTGAAATTCATTTTTTTGATGGTCTGTGACTCGTGCTTGCCGGAACACACACCTGGCTGTGGCAGTGGGCAAGACGCAGAATCGGCGAGTATTGTAGTAATGAAAGGAAGACAAAGGATTTGTTCTGCTGCTCAGCGGGAAGGGGAAGTTACCAACTTTTGACACTAAAATATTTTATTAAAATGGGGGGAGGGAAGCTTGTGTCGGTCTTTGGCTAAGACTTTAATTGGGAGCAGATGGCAAATTAAATCACTGGATGCTTAGTGGCTGGTGTGAAACTATACAACTTCAGAGCTGCGAGCTGTTACCTTTGACACCTTGGGAAGAGTAAATAAGCTTCTAAAAAAACAGAAGAATGAACATAATGCTTAGGCTGTCTTATTCATAATTTCTAATTTCAGTTTTCAGGAAGGAACACAGAAACATAAAAAATACTGCAAGAAACCAAGGAAACCGATAATATCCAGCAGATTTTTCTTTTCAAAAATAAACTGTGTCAAAGAAACTGAACTTATTTCTGTAACTTGGTAACAAGGAAAGGAAAAACTAGTAGATTACCACGAGTTGAAGTGAAGCTTTTAAGACTCTTAAGCTAGAAAAATGCAGCCTGCGTATGAACCGCTGTAAAACGGGTGCAGAAGACTTTGCATAATGTATCAACAGCTCAGGGCCTTCGAAGGGCCACGGCAGGTGGGACTGTGCTGTGCTCTGGTCTGGCACTGGTCAGTCGTTGGTGTCCTGGATGATGCGGTGGAGAAGGCACTGACTCTGCAGTAGTGAAATAAAAGATACAGGGGGTGCTTCCAGTAAAAATAGAAAGGGACTGGATGAGCTAAATGCATATCCTTTGTTTTCCATGTTACTTCATCGGACTGTTTGAAGATTCTGTGGAATAATCCACTGCAAAAACTGAGAAGAAAGGACAACTAGTTGTTTTAGTAGTCTGTAGAAAATTCTGGGGTATTTGTAGTAGTCAGATTTGACACACAGCAGTAAAAGGAGATGTATGTCTGTTTACGCATTCCAACGTGACAGCTGATTTTTAAGTGCGGTGAAGTTGTCCTGCTGTACCCTGTTTTGGAAAGACTTCTGAACTGCTGTGTAAAGCTTTGAGCGCTGGATTTGAGAGCTTTCCAAGGAGCGAGGAGAAAGAAATCGGAGTGGAAAAGCTGACCTGCAGTGAAAGGCTGAACAAATTGAGAACTTTTTCTCTATCCTGGTGGGAGGGGAACCGTGATTTTTATTTATTTATTTATATATCTGTCCATGGTTTCTGTGACTGATGTGACTGCAACATTTCAATAGTTAGTTTGCCAACAGAAATCACTGTAGTGTTAGCATTGGCATGCATTTTTTAATATAGAAAGGTGCGTTGGTGTGGTTAATTCTGCATGTAATCATTCTATGTGTAGTCACTTACTTTGCTTTCTTGCTATTACATTATTAAACATTACATATAAACGGCTATGGAATCTCTGTAGTCAAACATGAAATAAAGTATGAGCGTTTAAAAGCATCAGGTTCATTTGTACCACCGGAAGCACCTTGGGATCAGCAGGTCACACAGCTGAGAAGAATTCGGTCCAGCTGTCGCTGAAAGCGGTAGGCCTTCTTCCCTCCCTTTCGAAAGTACCTTTTCTCTTAGCCGTATCAAATGCCTTTTGCAGAATGCCTCGAGGGACTGATGGTGGGAGGGTGCTCCAACCCCTAACCCGTCCTCGTTTTGCTGTGCCCTTCGCACTGCGGTGCTGTTGGTGAGGAGCTGGAGCTACTCAGCAGACCACAGGCGTTAGGAGATACAGCAGCTCCTTTCCATGAGGCGCTCGATACAACAGTCAGTGCTGAAGTCAACAGTAGTTTGCTGCTGCTGTGCTGTCTACATCTTAAATCCTATGAAATTATTTTAGAGTAAATGCAGTAAAAAATGTAATGGAGTTGACTGTTGATCTTGGGCAGCAACGGAAGGCATGGTGAGCATGGGGACTGGGCAGTCCTACCCTTCTGAAGTGCCATGTATACAAGTAAGCAAATTGCAGATGTCTTTGTGTATGGTGTAGTTGTTTTGCCTAGAGTCAGTAATTGAGGAAGTGCCAAAATAATTGGAAAGGAGGAGAGGAAGGGTTTTTTAATCTTATTTTAGCGATGAGGTTCAGGAAGAAGGAATTGAGGAAGCTGCTGGGGACACACACCAATAACATCACAAAACATTACATTTTAATATACAGACATCTGATGCTTGTTTGGTTGGTTGGTCCCCCATCCCCCCGCCCTGGAACATGCTGGGGTGGTCCTGGCAACGTTGTAATGGTCAAGAGAGAGGAAAAGGAGATTCACCTTCTTAGACTGAGTAGCAGACAAGGTGTTCTGAGGGTGGAAGGGGATGATGGTAGAGTGCAGAGCAGGCAGAGCAGTAGAGGGAACAGATGCCTTAGTGCAGAGGATCTCAACTGCTTTCAGGCTAAAAGAAGAGAAACTAGAGTTGTAGACTCCTCCATCCTCCCTTTACCCCCGCAATCGGCTGCAGTGGGTTCCCAGACCGCTGTAGCCAAGCTCTTCTGCTTGCAACCACATCTCCCCCATCTTCCTACCATCTCCCGCAAGTCTACTACTGCTGCCGCTTCCCCGGCCCCACACAAAAGCCCGTGAAGGTGCTTGAGGGCAGCTCGTCTGGCTCGCTCACCGCGACCAATGCGTAACGCCGAAACGTGAATAAAGGTGTAGGGATATTGGTGGTTATCTGGCTGTGGTGGTGTTGCAGGGTTTGTGTGCACCTTTGGGTTTGGATTATCTGCTGTCTGTTGTGAGGAGTAATGTTTAGTGTGTGTGTTCAGCTGCAGGAATTTGTTGATCTTTCTTTCCTTCAGTTTTCTCCCAGAAATCAGGAGAAATAATCTCACTGTGGAGAAGTTTAGCAAAGATTTGACTGCAAGAGCTTTTGGGTGTTTCCCCCCCCCTTCTGCTGGGAGCGTATGTCTGTAGTGGTAGCTGGAAGAGAAGAGAACTGAATGTGCAGGATTACGCTTGAGGCCCCGGCTTCCTGTGTAAGGGGAGAGGAGCTCACGAACCCGAGACGCCAGCCAAAAGGAAAAAGGGCGACGGACAGACATAGCCCGCGCGGTTTGCTGCGGGGGGACGTCGTGCAGGGGGATGTCGTGCCGGGGGACGTCGTGCAGGGGGACACGGGTGGCACTCGGGGCAGTCGCTGTCTCTGCAGAGCTGCCCTTTCGCTGTGCTGAACGCGGGAGCCGGCAGTTTCTCGTGCTTTGAACAGTTCGGAAAGCAATAGGGTTTTGTTTCTGGGAGGGTTTAGGTGAAAGAGCTCCTCATATGAATTTTATTATTTAAGACTGAAGCAAATGTTGAGAGGAAGGAAAATAGACATTCTCGGAAAAAACAACATGAGGAATTAGCCACTCCTTAGTTGAAGAGCCGCAGGTTCGCAGGAGGTTGTCTTTTCAACACCGCAAAGCCAAGCGACTTGGGGGTGCCGATTCCAAAACCTTGCTGGGACCTCACATCCCTTTGAAAGCTCGGTTAGAAATGTGGGTTTGACAGGGTTTACAGCTCACTTCCACAGTCTTTGGTCTGGGAACTGATCGTCAAGACGACGTTCGCAAGCTAGTTCTCTGCAAACCAGGCATTAGTGAGTCTCTGCTTACCGTGTCTTGCAGCTTAGATTTGACATTTTGTAGGGAGTATGAAGAGCCACCTGGAAATCCAATCCAGAACAAAATCTTGGAGTGCCAAAAACTTAGTAACAATTTAAAAACCGTTAGTAGTAAATTAGGTAAAGGATAAAACTTTTGTTTCTTACTCTCTTGCTGTGATAATGAGCAGAGTATCCCAGCTCTTGTGGAACGCAGTACTTTGAAGAAGAGAGATTAAAAGATATCTTTAAAGGGTAATTGGGCTGAAAGCTGACTTAATCCTGTAGTTGCAGCCGTACAGTTGAGTTTCATAACGGATTTTGTCCAATCACCTTAATAAAAAGGACTCTCTTGCCCTTGATATCCCTCCCCCGTTCTACTAGTCCTTCCAGCAGAGGCAATGCATAAGAATGAAGACAGAGTTTGTGTTAGTTATGTTTGTCCCTTACTCTGTAGGTTGTAGTTCATGTTCTCCTTCCTCAGAGGACACCTTGTCCAGCTCCTCGAGGGTCCTTAACTTGCTGGTGGCTTCCTGGAAAAGATACTTGAGGGCTCCGGGGAGCTGAACTCGGCCGTACTGCCTTCTAACACAGCCTTGCCAGGCGCAAACACTTAAACATACGGCTATGGTAGCAGCACAATTGGACTTTTGCTCTCTGATTTCTGAAACATCTGGGTTCATATTCCGCAGCTTGTTTATTTTTATACAAGCCGAAGAAGGAATGAGAAGCCTGAGGCTGTAGCGGAGCCATCGGGCTGCGGAGTCGAGGCTTAAACAAGTGGCACGAGATCGGTGTGGCGGCCGTTCTTGGAAGGACTCTCCTCTTCCTAGAAGTTCTCATCCTTTGAACAGACAGTTATTTTACTCCCTCTGCTCTCTTACATAATTTTTGCCGCTGTAAATGGTTTTGCTTGTGGGATTAGGTTTTATTTGTGTGTTCTATTAGTAATGTGGGCTATAGATGCCTGCTTGAAATTGTGTCCTTCGTGTAAACAAACCTGTTTTCATGAATGGCTGAAAAAAAATCCGTTCCACTTCAGATTACAGCACTGAGTTACGGACCGAAATGTGTTATACTCCTTATTGTGGATACGGTAAGTGATTCTCTTTTTTGATGGCAGTTGTACAACTATACAGTATTGGTTTAGAATTGGTCTGATAAATGGTGAAATGTTTTGTTACAGCTTAATTATGGAAAACAGAAGCTTATGGTTTACCCTTATTTAAATGTGTACATGAATATTTTTGGTGTAATAGGGCAAATATAGAACTGTTTCTGGAGGCTTAGAAAGATGATTTGTTCTCTGATATTAAATTTGAAATGTATTATTCATGAAGAAAGCAAAGCTGAAAGCTGTTTTCTCCCCTCAGTAGAAATGAACTTGAAGAATACATTATCTTTATAGGAAAAAAAATAACATAAAGGTCTCTAACCCTTGCTAATATTGGAGTGGTGCCTGCAAGTACTGTTGGAATTTCCTCGGGGAAAAGGAACCAGAATTTTGTTGAAAATAAGCCGATACGGTCATTGAATAATTTGTACAACGCTATTGGAATGCCATTCTGAAAAGAAGTCAGGGTAATTGTAGTTAGAATATGCTTTTTAGAATGACAGAGTGACTGTTTATTGAAGTTGCTTTGAACTCCGTGTCTAAGAATTATTCCCTCCCTGGTTTGGATGCAGGGCTGGGGTACGTGTTTTTGTTACTTGCACAGCTTTGAAGCTGGCTTTTCCAGCGGTGTGCATACGCACGCAGTGTATTTATGCATATACGTACACACTGTTGGTTTATTAAGGCAGGCAAAATGTGTGTGAACGCTTCTATCTGTGGCGTGTAAATGGAATTTGGAAAACCCTTTAAAGCTGTTTAACATCGCGTAATACAATAAATTCTTTCAACTCGGAATATTTTAAACCTGGTGCAATTGTATACAACCTGGTTTGTAATTATATTTTCTGCTGTCCTATCGCTATAGACAAGAGGTATAAGCCAAGTGACATCATCTTTAGTGATCTCTTTAATTTGTGCTTTTCAGTGTGCTTTCTCATTCCTAGGTCATGCTTGGTTTAGTTGCCTGAAATGACTTGAGGAAAAAAAATACCAAGTTGCGTGTTCAGACAAGAGGCTCTCAAGATATGTTTTTTCCATTGCCTTACTCGAATCTTACGCAGCAATTAGTTTATTAATAGGAAAAATATCTGTAATTAGTAATATCAAAACACCAAACACCACAATTATATTTTTTGGAAGCCATAACTTAAATTGTTACTTAAATGTTCAGGACCTCATCTAGCAGTATTTTCTACATGTGGTTAATGTTGCTTCTCATACGTTGGACAAAGCAGCGCGTGATACCACTACAGGAATTTATGCTACCTGTGGCGCGGGAGTAAAGTTAGGCTGTTACAGGCTAAGCACTCCTCTAGACCTCACTATTAAATTATATGAGTACCTCTCAATTTTTAATATATATTCAGCTCCAAGCTCATAGTGAAAGGCTCTGTGTGTGCCTTACCTAAGAATAAAAATGAAGCAGGAAAAATTTTGAAGGTTTTTTTTTACCCTGGCTTTAATAAGTTGTTCTGTGGACAGGGAACCGTGACACAAAACATAGGAAGCCACTTGACCAAACAAATGGAAGTTTGGAGTGGCGCAGAAAAGTGAATATAGTTCTCTTTGGACTTTAACTGGTTGTCTTACTTGGTGGGGTTGACCTTCTCTTTGCAGCAGGTACATCCTGTGAAGAAGTACAGTACAGTATTGTCTTTTGTCACTTCAGCCGAAGTTTTAAGGAAACCTCAAGTCGGTGCCCCCGGTTGTCGCTTAGAGCAGTTAGTACTTTCTGGCATTACTTGGATTTTTGTATTGTCTTTCCTTTTAATGGAAGGATCCAAAACTTGCGGTTGTATGAAAAACTTTCTAGCTCTCTTTTTCACATACTCGCTTCCAGCCACATTCCTTAGTGTTTGCTATGATTTTTCCAATGACATAAAACACAAACAGATACAGATGTTTGTACCATAAGCAGAAGAGCAGGAGGAATGTTGCAGATTTGTAGAACTTGCTTTTGGTGTAGTATTATTCGTGAAGATACACCTATCCTTGGAATTGAGCAGGAGACGTGAGGTCGTGGTGGGGAATTTAAAACTTGTGGCCATAAAGCAGGCGCGAACATTGCACAAATGTTGCCATTGCCTCACGTTGTTGTCGGTGGGTGGTGAAGCATGTTTTAACGTGTGGCTTGTTGAAGGTGTTTGGGAATTGTGCTCATCCTTCATTAGAGGAAGGGATGAAGCAGCCTCTTCAACGCTTGGGCTCACCTGTAAATGCGCACTAGCTGATTAATGATCTTTGAACAATTTGAATTTTCTCAAATGAAGAAAAAAAGGAAAACGACTTTAGCGGATAATGCGCTTGCTTAAGTACTGTGTAACTCTGTGTCGGAGGCGTCCTCTGTCTGAAAAACCTTTCCACTTTCACCCCTGGCAACAGGAGGGAGGAAGAGCGGAGAAAAAACTGCTATGAAAGCCCATCCAGCAGCCTTGCCCTGTTTGTGTAAGCACTTTCCTTTGCGAATTGTGTTGTGATCTTTGAGTACACATAATATTTAGAGCAAAATAATCTTCCATGAAATGTTCTGTCATCAAACTTTGCTATACTGTGGCATTTTTCTTGCGACACATTGTGGGGAACTTGCTGGAGACCCGAGGGCTCCTGGAAGCTGGGGTCTGCTCGGCAGCTCGCTGTGGGCACGGGGGGCTGCGTTTGGTGCCCAGTGTTCCTGACTCAGCCTGGCTGAGGAACCTCACGTTAAGCCCTAGTCCCATGTTTCGTTTTGCTTTGCAACTGAACGACATTTTCCATTTGTATTTTGGATATGCAGATGAATAGTTCGGGGTGATTAGGAAACAGTTGCGTTGATACGGGTAGAGGAGCAGAAGGATTAAGCAAAGGGGTTATTTTGCGGCGTTTTTGGCATAAGCAAGCTTGATGGATTGTTTCTGGTCTTGGCCAACTCCACTGACTTACAGGAAAGACTGAAGCGGTGCTGTGGGGGATGGTGATCTTTCTCCTAACTGTAAATGTCTGCAGTATAAACAGCTGAGCTATTCATCACCATCTCTCAGTGGAGGGAAGAAAAAAAAATTGGCATTTTTAGGGTGGCTTCAAGTGTAGACAAATCAGCTGAATTGTGCCCTGCAAGTGCTTATCAGCTTGGCTTTGTGAACGCTGCTTGTGGTCAGCTGGGCTGGTGATTGCATTGCTGGGAGGTTGAGGGGAACGTCCACAGAAACTGATGTAACCGAAACAAAAAATAAAAGAACAGTTCTCTTCAGTGGGCAGACCCATGACCATCTAGGAGCTTCCCACCGGCAGCTCCCTGGGTCTTGCCAGGAGGTTTTTGGCAGTGCGTGTCTTCCACACCGGCCCTTGCTTTGCTGATTTTGTAGGGCTGGGGTCCCTCGCGTGCCGCAGGATGGGACCCGTGGCTTCGTTCCTGCACGCTTATCGCTGGGGTGGAGTTCTGCAGCAGGAAGGAGAACGGCTCCGTAGTACTGCAAGAGTTATCAGCGGTGCAGATGTTCAGGTCTTTGTTGAATTTTGGTCTGGGAAAATCCTGCTTGGTCGTGCATTTCTCTTGTCGTGTTTTCCGACGACCCCAAGAAAAATACGATCGTGTGAAAAAGGCAGTGATGAGGCCGATACGCAGCTGTTTGTCCTCCTGGTTTGGGTTATGCAGCAGTGGGAGGGATGCCAGATACTTATCTTGTTTTGCAGCAGGCATGCAATCGCATACAATGCTTTTCTGCTTTAGCTCTGTGTGGCTTCAGGAGATGAATTAAAATGCAGAAGTCTGTTTAGATTTTAGTGATTCATTGAATATGCTGGGGCTGGGCAGAGGGAACTAAATGGGCAAGGAGCGGCTCTGCCCAAGCTGATAGCACTCAGCCAGTAGCCAGAAGAAAGCTTAAAATTGCTTATGCCGTGTGACAGCACAGGACATAATACATATTATTCGGCTCAAAAGGGATTTTTAAAGGTGTTGGGACGTACAGCGCACGCAGCTGCGGCAGGTGTGACCGTGTTGGCACGGCTGTTCTCACTGCGGGGTCTGCTGCGCGCAGCCGGGTATCCCGGAGGCACCCGCGCAGTTTTCGGTTAGAAACTGTTGTTGCTGTCCTCGTCTTCCGACTCCGTTTGAGTTACGACCCCGCGTCGAGGGGGTTGGTTGTGTGAACGCCTGCTCGCAGAGCCAGTGCCGGCATCGTAGCTGTGAACAGGCAGAGCCCAGCTTGGTTAGAGCTGCGCCGAGGGAGAGGAACAGCCAACGAGGAACGGTGCTGAGCATCGGCTGCGGCTCTGTAAGCTGAGAGTTTGTTAATTCTGGGAGAGGAGAAGGGGTAAGTCCTAAAGATGGCCGTCTAAGTGCTTGAGTGTATACACTGGTATAGACTTAATGTGACCTGACGTGTGTGGGTCCATACGTGTTAGATCACATGGCCAGGCGTTGGAACACGCTGCCCAGGGCAGTGGTGGAGTCACCATCCCTGGAGGGGTTCAAAAACTGTGTAGATGTGGCACTTC
>Ga0181612_142782_pt1 | contig 10662 bp, 6 predicted proteins | sample HoacroProtozoa21_FD_119630 | JGI IMG/M metagenome (GOLD analysis project Ga0181612, IMG submission 119630) | Hoatzin crop microbial communities from Cojedes, Venezuel. Combined Assembly of Gp0051906, Gp0051904, Gp0051908
ACAAGGTCCTGTGCAGCCTGCTGTAGGTGACCCTGCTTCGGCAGGGGGTTGGATCAGATGACCCACAGAGGTCCCTGCCACCCCCTACCATTCTGTGATTCTATATCGTATCCCTTCTGCTTTTATGAGTTCATGGATGGCTCGGGTTTGTACTTGCTGGATGTTTTGGGTCCCACCGAGAGGAGATGGGGACATAACTACAGTTAGTTTGTTGTGACCCTGCTGGTTTGTGGTCTGGCGGTGGAGTGGGGAGGCACACATGAGGCATGATCCAGCTCCAGTGTTGCAGGTCCTTTCCATCTCCCATACCACATGTCCGTAACAGCTCAAACATAATTAAAACCTGGCAGCTGCTCTAAGCTCCCTGTATGGCTGGGCTTGTTAATTCTCTCCTGGACCCATCTGACATGCTGCCAGAAAGCTGAAATTGCGTTTCAGAAGAGAACAAGGGGGTCCTGCATCAGCTCTGTGAAAGCCAGAAGCCACAGCCCAGGAGACTGCAAAAGCGAGAGGTGAATTCAGTTCCTGAATGTGGTCTCCATGTGCTGATTCCTGTCCCAGATCCCCACTAGATTTCAGAAATGCCTGCAAAGTATTGCTGCTACACCCATGCTTTTTACAGGACCTTGATGGCGGGAAGGGTACAAGCCAAGGGCATGGGTTCAGAGACAGAGATTATAGTAAAATACTCCCACTAGTAGACAGAGGGAAGTGGAGAATTCAGATCAGGTAAAAACAGCCTGGATGGAAAAAATTGGGCCGCGATATCTCCAAATGAAGCAGCTATTTCTTGCCTTCCTGCTACTGGCAACATCCATTTTCTTGCAGTGGCCTCGGATGCCAACTCCGCAGGTGCCTTTTGCCGCAAACTGCAAACCAGTTCCTCTCCAGTCTTAAAAGAGGAAGCTCTGCTGTTTAATATTTAATCAAAATTATTTTGTGCCTTACGTAACACCTTGCAGCTGGGCCTGGCTGCCAGGCAGGGCCATTTTAGACCTATATTTCCCTCCATCACACGTTGCCTTGCTGCCATCTCTCTGCTTATGCTCATAGATGTTCTGTACCTGGCAAATACTTTGAGCCTGACCCCTCTGTGTGGGATTTGGGCTCATGGGGCCCAGAGCTCTTCCTCTGGCTGCAGACCTGCTCTCCGTATTGTTAGTAAGAGAGGAGTTTCCAGCAGGCAGTCCTCTGCCCTTCCCGAGCTGTGCAATTGAAGGGAACTCCTCCAGTTTGAATCTCCAGTCTGGAGTCAAACTGGAGAAGAGGATTGTTCTGCCCGCAAATAGGAGTGTCGAGGCAGAGGGTTGAGTTAGGTAGTGGCAGAGAGGGATTTTTCACTTGGAGAACCAGAAAGAGACCAAGTTTCAGCAAAAGGGAGCTTGGAAAGGAATGGAGACAGCCACCCTCTGTAGAGCTCTCCCTGTCTCCAGCACTTCTTATCTCTAAGCCTGTCTGTCTTGGGAGGGGACAGAGATGAGGTCAGACCTGCTCTCTGCATCCTGCATCTCCAGTGATCTGCAGGATCCCATAGGGAAAATGTCATCTTGCTGAGTGGGTCTGGAAAAGGACTCGCTCGGCTCTGGTCCCTCCATCTTGTTTTCTGCTGTGGTTCCCACCTGCAAACTGGAATGAACAGCCCTGCCCTGTGAGGTGCTGGGGATGAGCACTGAAACTCGCAGAGCACTCAGATGCAGTGGCAAAGTGGGGCTACAGGTATGAGAGGTAGATGGCCTGGAAGTCATGGTATTAGAGATTTTACTCCTTAAGATGCACTGCGGATCTGCCTCTGAGTCTGAACGAAAGCTACAATGGAAATGTTAATTCCCATGAGGGATTTTAAGTTGCTGGGACATACATCAACGTTTCAGGAAAGCCCAAGACCATTCTCAGAGTGCTGCCAATTTTGCACTTCTTTTTACCCAGTCCTGCCTTGATTCCTGTGAAGCTCGTGAGGCTGACATGAGCTCTTTTCTTAGTCACTTCTCTCTTTTCTTCATCAGTGGTGATCTGTGTCACAGGAACAGGCTTTGCTCGAAGAAAATGGGGAGAGAAGGGGTGGATTTAAAAGAAGTAGGGATTGCTCTTTATCTGGTTAGAAAAGCCAGCAAGTGTCAAGGAGAGAACAAGTGTGGGTGTCTGAATATGTCTGTAGTGGTGGAAAGCAGCTGCCATCCGGCAGCTGTCTGTGGCCAATGTGCCTTGAACTGGGTTCCCTGTGCGTGAGGCTCTGCACCATCTCTGGTCCCTCTCCTGGTCCTGGCAGAGAAGTAGGACATAAGGACGGTCACCTCTCTGCCAGCCACCCCAAAGTGATTCCTCCTGAATGGGGTGATCAGCTTGTGGTAGTGCTTCATAATGGGAGACCTTCCCCACAGGCAGGGAGGTTTTACTGGGATAGACAAGGACAAAGTGGGAGGCAGCACTGGGGGGCTGGCTCAGCTTGGCGTAGGGGTATGTGCATCTGCAAGGCTGCCAGCTTTGGCCATGCTCCTAGGGCCCAACATCCTGCGAGCCCTGCTGGGAGGACTGTCTGCGCTGTGCAATCGGTGGGATTGACTTCAGCGCCCTTGGGAGAGGGTGAGGGACAGTGAGACTACAGAGAGGTCTTCTAAGCGACTGAGCAAAGGCTGCCACGCAGGTTTTCAGTCCTGCCTTTCTCCAAGCAGGGCAGTAGTAGCAGACTGGGACGGTGCTTGACTACAGCACAGTTTCTTTTGGCAGATCACCCTCCGTGCCCATCCACACCGTCCCCAACAGGCTGCTCACCACACTTGGGACTTCCTCCGGGGCATGCCGTGCCGGTGCCATTTCGAGTGGGGGGTTAGGTGGTAAATCAGCTGCCTGCAGATCCTGTCTGAGGATTTCCAGGGGTCGTATTCCTGAAAGTAAGAGAACAGCTTAGCCTCTGTGTGCACCACAGCGGAACAGGAAGCAAGGGGGAGGACAGAGGAAGATGGGAAAGGCTCAGAGGTGGTAGTGAAGCAGGGGAAAGAGGAAAAGAGAATGAAAGAGGAATGGTGAGAAGGCCTGAGGTGCCTCTGTGCCACATGCCATCTCCTCCTGGGGTGGAGGAAGAGTAGTTTTGCACTGCCAGGAAGGACCCCAGGTCAGCCAGCATGTTCCTGCCCAGAGTGGGGCTACAATTTCACACCCTACCAAGGACCAAGTGGAGCTCAGAAGAGGGGGTTATTTTCTAGAGCTGTGGCAGGGGGTCCTGCTCTAGTTCAGGCAACACCCAGGAAGGCAGGGGTGGCTGACAATGCGAGAAGGGCTCTGTGCAGCGACCCCCTATGCCCTTTACTTCTAAAGATCTCCACTTTCAGAAAAGGCCAGTGCGGGGACAGCATGGGTGTCCCAGCTCCTCCCTGCTGTGTCCTCAGCAGCACCCATTCCCTGCTGGGCAGACAAGCTGCCAACCCATTGTGTTACAGAAGAAGCTAAATTTCTATCAATTTCCTTGTTGCCGTGCTTCCCAAACTCTAACTGCTTGCTGTCTTTGGACTAATTCTCTGTTCACATCATGTGGAAAGTGCACCAGCCAGCACCCTTGCCCCATTCCCTCGGTGCTCCTTGCTGGGAGATGTGCCCTGGGCCATCCCTGCCCCTCCTGCAGCAGCACCCTGACTCTGTTCCCTCCCATGCTCCAGCTGGGAGATGCTGGGATAGGGAACCAGCGAGTTCCCCATACTCCATCTTACTTCCTTGCAGTCCATTCTGCTCCTGGAGGTTTGAGTTTGGGAGCTTCCCAATGCCAGTGCCTCGCTCCAGCCCCTGCAGTAACTCATCAGGAAAAGACGGCACCAAGATGGTTGCTGCTCTCCTGGGTTTATTTTTGCAAGTGTTCTCTATTGGCATGACTTTGAACAGCACCTCTGTTCCTCTGGGGAAGCAGAACAGCAAAAGACAGCTGCTGAAGGCTGGGATTTCTGCCCCCTCTATCATATTTTCCAAATGCTGACAGGCACCTGCGTTCCCATTCCTCAGCCCTCCAGCTGAGGTGCAACATGTGCATTTACAGATTCGATAGGTAAACACATAGCAAAGCTGTCAGGGAATATGCTAATTTATTCCTTATTGCAGGTGGTTAAAGTGGTGTACTGTGGGCCAACAGCTGCTCTGTGACGTTCCCAAGCAGTCACTGAATCAGCTGAACTCCCCAGGGGTGTGCTGCCAGCATGTGGCCGTTCTGCTGTGCCAAGTGGAGCGGGACCCCAGCCGAGCACCCCCTGAGCCCTGTCCCAGCTTCCCTAGGAATCCCATGGGGACCGGCCCTTGCCCTTGGGTGTAGCTGCCTTGTTCCAGACTACAGGCATGCTGGCAAGGCTGCCGCTGGCGCCCTGCTGTCACCTGCAACAGCAAACCTTTCCAAGTGGGTGCACGTGCACACCAGGCTTCAGCACAGAAGCCGGCACGATGCTCTGCAAGCGTTTGTTGGCTCACAACTGAGAATTACCCTCCTGTTCCTTCCCATGTCCTCACCAATTTAATTCCCACTGACAGACTGGGAATTGCCCTCAGCCTGTAACGCAGTTACACCCGGCAGATGCTCAGCCAGGGTCGGAGAGGGGATGTGGTCTGCAGATGTTTGTGCTGGGCAGGGTGCCGGTGCTGTAGGGTGTTGAGTCTCTCCAGCCCCTTAACTGAACTCCTTTTGGCTTTGACGGGCAGCTCAGGTGCTCAGTACCTTTCTTAAGAATGGGGAAAATCTTATCTATATAGTGCTACATCAGTCAGTGCAGACAAGCACCTGCATCTGTAAGATATGAAAATAGCGAAGGGGGTGGTATATGCGGGTACATAGAAAGTGTAGCGTGTTCTTTGCTAGGCACCTGGGTACTGGAGTGGGGCAATGTCCCTCATGGCACCTCCCCTGAAGGGCACAGCGTGAAGCTGGAGATGGTCTGGTAGAACAGCAGGAGGTGAGGTCAAGTGAAGTACGGTTAAGAGGTACTACTGCTGCAACCCACCCCCTTCCTTTTTAGATGCTTATAAAATTTCTACAAAAATTACACTTGAAAAGATTTTTTCAGGCTGCGTTGCAGCCCTATGGTGATGATTAAACTTTGGCTAAATGTAGGTTGGCTATTGAGACCTGACTGGTTAACTGTTATTAGAGAGCCTCAGGAGATGGCAGAACAAGGTTACAAATGCCACTAATCTACACCAGGAATTCAGTGTATTCCCTAGGGCGCTGCTGTTGGCTCTGTGCTGTGTGTACTTGATTTCTCTCTTTGAATAAAGAAATTCACTCTGTTGCTCTCCTTATAAAGCAAACAAGACACTTGCCAAGTCTGATGAGCAAATGGATGTATTGCAAATCCAAGTGTGAGTGGTGGCAAAGGGTAACAGAAGTAGATATTGGTGCTGTAGTGGGACTGTGGTATCCGTGACGCTTGTCTGCACTCAGCCTTGCCTTTCTTTGTCTCTGCTCTCCTCACTCTCTGAAGGAAAGTGCTGGAGCAGTGCAGGGATACTGTGCATCTAACACATTTGCTCCTTGAACCCTGAGTTGCAATACATTCCTACAGCACCATTCTTTGCTCGGAGATCTGGGAGGCTACAGGCGGGGTATAATGCTGGGTTAGGGTAGTTACATATGGCATAGGGCCTGGGAAGAGAGGTTCTTGTCTTCCTCCTGCAGAGGCAGCAGCCTGGGCAGAGGTGCAGGGATCTCTGTTCCCCTCTGCAGCCCCAGAAGCCCCCTGCAAGCTAGCTGCTTTGAACCGCTGGGGCATCCCGGTGAATATGGCACCGCCATCCGCCCCATATATTTTTACCTGACCTGTACCCTGTCACCAAGCTTGCTATTGGTATGAAAATTAAATTCCTTATTTCTGTGCACATAACCACCCTCTCCTCTAGCTGCCTTCGTGTTCTGAGGTAGCTTTAACTGTTTTCTGCAGAAATATGCATGACATTCTATACCCTGCCACTCCAAGGGTGTACACTGGCTGGTTCTGAAGGATTGCAGAGCACCACCCAGCACCAGTCACCCCATTAGGGCTCTCTTTGATCAGTGCTGTGTTGCAAAATGTCCATTGAGCTGAGGGAAGGGTTCACCTTTTTGGGACACTGCAGATCTCTAGCGAGGCTCATCAGCAAGTCATGGGAGATGGGATCCACCAAGTTGAGGAAAGTCGCGTTTTTGTAGAGCACTTCATTGAGGAATGTTCCTTCCAGTCCCAGGTCCTACAAGAAAAACACGGTCAGTCAGATACATGGGCTCCCTCGGAGCTATAAACATGAGGTGTTTTGAAACCAGAAAGTAAAGTCCATGAGGTGCCAGCTGATTGCTCAATACAGGAAACTATCCAACAAAGGTGAAGCAGCTGTGTCTGACCCAGCATTACTGTGATGGGGATGTGGACAGCTAGAGACCTGAATGAGATGCAGCGTTGAGCTAGTCAGCCTGGGGACTGTCCGCCTTGTTTCCACCTACCATAGGAAGGTGAGAGTGATGTAATTTCCAGGCTGGCTGGAGCCCAGAGAGAATTAGCTCCAGAGAAACTTGCCATTTTGTCAGCTTCTGTGTGTGAATCTGCTGAAGGAGCCGAGCTGAGCAGGAAGGTTAGCTCTGAACCTGCTGCTCCAATTTTAGCTTCTCTGGAAGAATCAAACCTTTCTCACGTACTTCGATACTGCCATACATGCTGGTGGTGGCTGGCTGACTAAAACTCCTGCCCATCAGTAGGAGTTTAGCTGTGCTTGGAATTTCTCAGGAAATGCTAAGCACTGGCAGTATTGTCTTTCGGCTGTGATGGTAAATTTATAGGTAGCTCTATGCAACAGTCATGGGGAGTCCTCTTCCCACCTGCCACAGTGAGAGCTAGGGGAACGTTTGTGGTCCATGCAACTTACGTGCATGGACCAGGATACGGGGCATTTTTGGACATGCTGGAAGAAACCTCCGCACCCTTGGGAACAAAACGACTCCCCAGGGGCCAGATGGGTGACACTGCAAGGAACTAAGCTGTTTCTTGCTAAGAGGAAAGCTAAGATCTAGCACATGACACAGTTGCTACAATCAGGAGATACCAGAGAGCTGTGGAGGGGGGAAAAAAAGCGAGCATCTGGGAAAAAGAGATCACATACTCACATGAAAATACCTTGAGAGCAGAAAAAAATACCCCAGGAGTAGAAACGTAGAAGAAAAAAACTCCCTAATAGTGACAGTGCTGAGCTTGATTCATTTGACAAGGAGGGCTCAGCTGAGGGAGGAAACCAGTCCTCTGCCCATTCTGTATGCTGCTGCCAGGAGAAATGAATAAGCAAATGGGTGCCCCATATGTTCGTGCTGCTCCACTGAATGTGTGCTTCAGGCACCACCCAGCGCAAGATGCACTGAGAGCTCAAAAAAAAAAAAGATAAAAAGAGGGAGAAGAAAAGCTGGGTGTACATGCGTACATCACCAGGGGAGATGCAGCCATAGCTGGGAGAGGTGTGGGATCTCAACCCCACGCAGCAATCAAAGCCAGTGCTGTATCCTGCTCTGGATATGCTTGGATCGAGCAGACAGCACAATACCAAAGAGACCCTGGCTGAAGATCTGGTGGAGAAAGGAAGAATAAATCAAACACTTTACAGCCCCATCACTGTGTGTACACGGAGGATACCCATAAGCGACCAAGGAACCCAAGCAGTGGATCAGTCCCGAAAGACAGACACAGCTGGATGTGGGCCAGAAGCGTACCAAGGCATCATGCCAATGTCTCCCTTAACCATAAGGCTTCAGGGAAACGGAGCCTCCTACGCCAAGCGTACCAGGCACAGATGAGGAAAGCTGCCGAGAGGATGGTATGGCTGGGCATGCAGCAGTAGATGTCAGAGCAGTAATTAAACTCCCCCAGTTGGAGCTATACCATTAAGATGAATCTGCATTCCCATTATAAATCCTACCTTTGAGGGTTTTATAAATAATATAGCTGTAAATATTCACGTTGATATTCCATAAATTCTTAGCCCAGGGGCATTTTCTGGTTCATCCTACTTGTTTCCCTCCCTCTCTCTCTCATTTCTTGGAAAAGTTTGTACCACCTAAAGGGTGGGTGCAGACAGCAGAATATTGTAAGTCTTGCCAGTTCAGTTGGCTTAGTGCTGTTATCTTAAAAATGATAATTGGCCATTGCCTCAGCACAGGAAAATCAGACCATACCAGACTTTTTTCCCCAGTCTCCCCTGGCTTTAGCTGAATGATGCCGCCTTAGACCAGCAGGAAAGCTGCTCTGTCTTTTGCGGGTGGGTATTTCTGAGGCTGGTAAGATGATGTGCAGTGGAGCTGGCTGAGTGTTCCTGTGCAAAGCAGCTGTACACGAGCGTACACCGGTGGGTTGCAGTTGTTCTCTGTGCCGTCTTCTAAAATGCTGGGATCTTGCACCTCTCTTTGTGAATCTGCTTCTGGCTGGCTGACTTGCTTTATTTTATGACACCCTCCTGGCATTCTTGGAGCAGTCCACAGCCCTTTGGAGGCTGCAGACCACAGGTCAAAACACACTAGCAGATACAACTACATCCCTGCGGGATGCATCTGCAGGGCTGGAGCAAGACTGCGTCTGCTGGGAGCAGCAGGAGGCACGCGTCGGGAGCCCGGGTCCCCTGGTCTGGCTGAGCACGCCTGCTTGTCTGGGGAGGCTGCAATTCTGGTCGCACCACTGCTTTGCCTTCTCTGGGGTGTTTGCACCCTGGTCCAAGGCACAGTGATGAGGTGTGGGGTTAAACATCCTCACTGTCCACAAGAATGAACAAGGTATCTCTGTTTTTACAGGTAACAGAGTCTCACCTGGGACACATTAATCCGTGACTCCTGAGAGCGTGTTACTGCCAAGGTAAGCCAGTCTGTAAGGAATGACGTGCTGGGGACCAGGCTAAGGGCTGAATTTAGTTGAGGAGTGAGGGAAATTTGTAAATGAGCAAGAAGGCTGATCACAGTACTCTTTGAAGCTGACAATGGACACGTAAGGAGGACTGGTTCTGATTACACGACCCCAGACTGGCTGACAGCTGTGTTCCGTTGCTGAAGGATGGGGTACGTGCTAGTGGTGTAGCCCTCCAGCTCTGAAATCTCTGAGCACGCAACGAAGCAGCAGCTTTGGGGTGGTGCTGGAGTGGTTCCCGTCTTGCTTGGCAGAGGACAGCTATGACTACAGGATGCATGTCCCACTGCGCTGCCATGAGCAGAGGGTCACCGTTTTGACAGGGACAGGCAGAGATGGTGACCAGGAGTAACAAGGGGAACTGGAAAGGCAGTGAGCAAAATGTGAGTGTTCAGGACATCGTAATTCTGAGCGCAGATGTGGGGAAGCCGAGTGTTTAACATATCCTGAGAGGAGCTGGCAGGCTGCATTGAAAGGAGGGCTTGGAAATGACTGCCTGTTCCAGATGGCCCCGTGACTTCGCATTCGAACCCGGGCTGTTCACAGATGAAGCTTCTGGAGACCTCCAAGGTCTGTGGGGGATTTCAGTGCTCCAGTCTCAGGGAGAGGTGCTGAGCACTATAGAAAATGACATTCTGTAGTTTTGGCCTCTGGCATACCCTCTGGCATACTTATCTAATGAAAGTCTATTCGTGTTACGTCGCCACGTTCATGAAGTGAGTGGTTGCCTCTTTTTCTTCACAAGCTTCTTGTAACAGAGCCTTTCCAAAACTGCCTTTGAAATCTTATTCAACCCTTGTCTGCCACACCGGTGCACACATACAGGCTTTCTGCCGAGGGTTTACCTGTCTACGCACGTGGCAAGCGGAGTGTTTGTGATGCTGGTAACAATCCTCAAGTGAACGCTAAGGCAGCGGATGGGAAAAGCAGAGATGTAATTTTTGGTTCTGTAAGTTCTTACTCACAAGAGTGCAACTTGCTGGTAGCCTGGGGCATTGCCCACCACTGCTGGATGTGCTGTAAACCCCAGGACGCCCCGAGCAGAGACAGGGCTGTTAACGCAGCTTGCTGCAGCTGGCAGAATGGCTGTACGAGCATCCCAGCGACCTCCAGCGTACTCACACCCAGAGATTACTTGCCACTATGGCGAGAAGCTCAGTATGTTCCCAAGATGAAGCAGGTTGTTATCTAACGAAGCAACATGATAAGCTAAGAACTGATGGTGGTTTATGTCAAATCAGAGGGAGTATTTGTCCCCTGAGCTACCGGTTGCAGAGTTGCCTGCAGTTTGGGGGAGCTGAGTGCCTGGAAAGTGATGGTAGAGCACTGAGCGATGGAGTAGATGGCTCTGTTCCAGCGGCAGGGCTCTGTCCTCAGCATCAGTTTGGCACCACGCTGTCTGCACACTGGCTTTTCTGTTCCTGAATGGCGGCAGACGGGAACCAGCTCCCACTGATACACTGACCCCTTTACCTCTCCTCTCAGCCTAGATTGTCCCAAGGTCCTCTCCAAAACCATTTGGGGTGCTCCCAAAGACAGATCTTGGCCAGCCTGGCTGGGCGGGTGTACCGGGATGCGGTGGCAGTGGCTTCTCTCTGGGGGGCATCGATCCTCAGCACACCCAGGGGGTGGCACGGAGGGCTGGGGATGGGGGACAGCCGAGGCTCGGAAACCCCTTCTCCCTGTCCCCGGGCAGCCCGGGTGGGGACACGGGCAGGCAGCAGCGACCCACGGCGGCTGTCGCCTGCCGCCGCGGGGGCCGCGCCGGGTGGGTCCCGCCCCGCCCGCG
>Ga0181612_162524_pt1 | contig 10662 bp, 3 predicted proteins | sample HoacroProtozoa21_FD_119630 | JGI IMG/M metagenome (GOLD analysis project Ga0181612, IMG submission 119630) | Hoatzin crop microbial communities from Cojedes, Venezuel. Combined Assembly of Gp0051906, Gp0051904, Gp0051908
GTGTGCTTAACTTCCTGCTATGAAAGGGAGAGCCTTCTTTTTCCAACTTAATTTCTGATTTTGATATATGTATAGCATCTGCACATTCAATCAGCATATTTCACAATGTATTACTTTCTTGCTACTAATGTAGCTGGTATTTTTTCTATTTTATTAGCCCACGATTTAGATTCTGTTCAGATCAAGGCATATCATGCAAACTGTAAATATGTTAACTGACTTACAGCTGCAGCAAAATAGAGTCAGAGAACCTTATGAGACCGAAGAAATTAAATTGGTATAATTGTTAATGTGTATTATTTGTATTGGTGTAATAGATGGATTTTACACAGTTCTAAATTTTAATCTAGCAATGTTTTCTCTTTTCAAGTGCACAGGCTAAGTGGATTTTCACATTTTTGACTGAGAATTAAAGCTTCTCCCATTTAATGGATGTGAAGTTTTGAAGAAAAACCAAAAGAAATGCTGCTATGTGACTTTGGAAAAGTAATCAAATTACTATCTAATTACTAAAGGCTTTTCTATAAATTGGGAGTGAAGTGTTAATTTAAAAAAAAAAATAGTGTATTTTCAGCACAGAAAATTTTTCAAGATAGCTTCAGTTTTTAGCAAATTGCTAATTTTTTGTTCTTGTTCCCTACTCCTACTAATTTTGTGCTTCTCAGATGCTGCATGATGTAAACAACAAACTACATACTACTCTTGTGGTCTTATGCAACATGCACACACTTAAGGTAGTCTTCACCTTGTTACTTCCACGTGTGTTAGCACAGTGTAAATGCAGCAATGCATTTAAACAACTTTTCTCTTGCATAGGTACTCTTTGAATTATCTTACCCATAAGCATTGGGTGCAGAGACTAATATTTCAGTTTGCTTTTCTGCCACAGACAAGGGAACAAAATAATACAAAATACTAAGGGTTACACAGTTTTACTTATTCTAGCCCATAGAGAAAGGAAAAGGGTGATCTACTTGTGTAGGGCCTCAGCATGGAAGTGTGTCTTCTTATTCTTGGGGCCTGTCTGCTGAATTCCACTGCTTTTAATTTCTGAATGCATTTTTCTTTCAATATAAGAAACTTCAAACAGTTTCATTTGATTTTAACACCCCCTGCCTCAACTTTAAAATGTAAACATTTGTATATCTTATCTTTGGTGTCTAATGTCAGGCAAACTGGCATTATATTACACACTGGGCTGTGCTCCATACACATACACATTTCACTACATAGAACTATATCCTCTCTACTACGTAGAAAATTGCAAAAATTCCCTCTTCTATAGACGAAACCTGAATTTTTCAGTGAAAAACACAAAATGAGCAGGGGCTAGAACATGGCCAGTTTACAAGAATTTGTTTGTTCAAGTGTTTTTTTAAGCCAATTAAATGAAAGATATGTGTTCGAATATTTTCATGAATCTGAGAGATTCTTTGAGAAACAATTCACATTCTGAGTTTATTAGGAAAGATGATAAATATTTTTTGAATGCCCAGAAAATTGAACAGAAAATGTACAGTAGTAATCAGAACTAAATGTTCTGTCCAGATTCCTGAAGCTGCTGAGCAGTGTTCTCTGAAGTGAGCATACTGAGCTTGTCCACTTCATTAGAGTATTTTGCTTCTTAGTCCTTCTTCCTTGTTTTAATATGTTAAACTTTGTCCAGCATAATTCAGACACTAGGTTACATAGATTTGGATCCTTAAATATTTTCACAGGATTAAAGGGAGAAAGAGAAATCAGTCTGGCTGATAAGAAATCATGTTTCAGATACCAGAGAAGATTAGAACATAATGAAGAATGTAGGAATGAAAAAATAATTTAGTGGCATTACAGTAGTTTTGAAGAAAAGGTTAGGGAAAAAGAACATTAATTTCAAAAATAAAGCCTTCCTTTCATAAGTTGTATGAGTTAAATGTAGAGTTTTATACCTTGTCCTACTTTAGGCTTCATATATAAAATACAAATTGACTTTGACTCTTGTGCCGTTATTAGGGTTAGAAGAATTTTTTTCTGCTCCCAGTCCCTATTACTTTCCAAGAAACTTCTAGGAAAATTAGACTCATCACTGTTGCCAGTTTGACAATTTTAACCAGGAAATATTTCTTGCCTGTAGGCTCTAATTTCAGCAAATTGCGTTTTAACATATATGTTTTTTATTGCCATGTCTTGCATTTCTTCATCATAGCCTACTTTGCCTGCCCTTAAAAATCACCCCTAAAAACTACAATTGCGAATAAATTGCCAGAAATACCTGTCTTACTTTAAATGCTATGCGTTGAAATAAGTGCAGGGCTGTTAGTGAACTGGTCAACAGAATACTTTTAGTTATAGAGGGTATTTCTTGAGTATTTTTGGAGTGTTTTACAAAATATGAATGTCAAGACATTTTTCAGAAAATAAGTAATAGGTTAATGAACTTGAAAAAGAATATTTGTCACTATGCTTAGAAAAATAAATTGCTATGTTGTTGTAGGAAACAATGATATTTTATTTATATTTGCTTGCTTTTTATGTATGGGCTAGACATCTGCCTGTGAGGGTCCAGAAGCCACTTGTGTGTTCTACATAAAGCACAGATACTGTCATAGGCTTTGGCTCACAGGTTCCCTGATTAGAAATTCGGAGAGGGGTACTAGAAGTCTTGTTATGTGCTCTGAGCATGAGCCTGAGTGATACAATCAGGCAGTCAGCCAAGTAATTTTTACCTAGAACTTCAGCAAATCAGAGTGGAAGGGGAAGAATCCAGTTGTTATTACTATTGATGCATTCATTTGCTGAGAGTAAATTACCTGTCACCATTATTATTAATCCAATAAATGTGTCTACCTTTATCTAAATCTAAGGTCCTATAGCATCTCCTCATTTAGATCACTTTGCTCTTTTGAAAGAGAATGGTGTAAATAATTTTTTTATATATTAACCAGCTTTTCCTGGTATTGAAATGCAGCACTTCCTAGCACAAGTACCTCATTATTGTCATCCACCAGAAAGAAACCCCAAACAAAAACCTAACAATAACAGCAGCACCTGGAAAGGTAGCTAAAAATATATGTTTATCAGTGTATAAATAATCGGCCAGCATACAGAGACTGTGCTGACAGTGGTGCTGATAAAACTCTACCCCAGGTAGTTGAGAGTTTGAGATGAATTACGATGCCTGAGGTTTTGGAGCTGAGAATCTTTTTAGAAGTGTTTAAGTTTCTTAAGTGCATTAATGCACAATACTTTGAACTGATTTTGATCACTCAGTTTTGGTGTAATGCAACTTACTAAGTTGTTGTATTTTTTAACTCAGAATGATCAGATGGGTATAAAACTACATGACATAAGATATGTTATTGTGTTTCAGACCAAAGGTTTCTGTAGCCTCTGTATTCTGTTCGGATAGTAGTTGCCTTGATAAGAATAAGGACAAAACAAATAAATGCTATGTCATTCTTCAGCTATTTTCAAGTCAAATGATTTCCTGACAGTAAGGTGGTTTATCTAATAATCCTCAAGGAATTTCTTTTCTAGTCCAGTTTCTCTTTAAGTGCGTGTAAGCTTTCTGTACCCCCAATGTCCCTAGGTAAGGAATCCCAAAAGTCTACTGTCCCCTGTGAGAAGAATGACCACCTTTCATTCTTGTATAGCAGGGATCCCACCGAGTTCATCTGATGTCTTCTGTGTCTTCTGGAGGATGAGACAAAGAATATCTGCTCATGTCTATTGGTCTCCATGACATTCATGATTTTGTACAGTTTTGTAATCTCTTTTTTTTTACTATTTAATCGTTCCTTTTACAAAATCTGTTTTATATCTTTTAACATATTTTTTGTTCTCTGGACCTTTTCTAGTTCTGATAAACTATTTTTAAGATGCTTATGCTGTTCAAGGTGTAGGCAAACACATGACATTTCATTTTGTTTTCTGTCCCTTTTCTAACAATTTATTATATTTTCTTTTGAATATGGCATTGACATTTTTATGGGAAAATCTATCACACAGCCAAATTTTACTCCTGAATTGTAATGATCTTCTTAGAAACAATAATTTTATGTGTGCGGCTGCAATTTTTATTTTTTTATGTGCATTACTTCATGTTTATCTACATTGCATTTGATCTCTCACCTAGGTGCCTAGTCAGTGAGTATTCCTATGGATTTCTTCATAGTCTGCTCTCTTTCTTACTACCCTGAATAAGTTGCTGTCATCAGCAAATTGTCATTTTGCAGCTCACCTCCTTTTCCAGGTGTTTTAGGAATACAGTCAATAGCAAAGTGCTTGTGGCACTTCCCTGCAAGGGTAGGAAATAACCATTTATTCCCAACCCCTGTTTCTTACCTTTAAATCAATTCACTGTGGTGGTATTTTTTTAGTCATTGTCTTGTTTTATTTTTGTCTTTTGTCATCTTTTTATGAAAGTGTGCCTACACAGTATATTGTGATGCACTTAAGAAGTATCTAAGTAGTTCTAAATTCGGAGATGAAATTATTTCATGCTGAGTTGAAGTTTTAAAGTGTTAAAAATGTTAACATTAATCTGTATTAAGATTTCTCTGTTGTCATACAGCCCAATTGCTCTTCAGACCTGAAGCTTTCTTTGTGCCTGCTTTATTGCTGAGATTCTTAAACATGGCCAAAATAAAAGCTGTAGGAACTCCTGGTCCTGGGTTTCACTTTCCCCATTTTTGGTTTGTGTCTAGTGTAGGATTCTTAAATTCGTGTTTCAGCTCCCTGTTTCTATTCCTACAACCTCCCATTCTCTCAACAGTGCAGAATTCTGGAGTAGATCATCTGTCAGATTGAAACCATCTCCTACCTGTACGTTTCCCTCTCAATTGTCAAAGGAGGCTGGGTGCGCTTAGCTGGAGAGGTAATAGCAGGGCAAGAACATCTTGTTTTACAGCCACTTGACCTTACTTGTACATATTTGTAAAACCAGATGAGTACAGAAGGAAATCAGCCTCTGTCTTTGTAAATCACTTTGCAGGATAGGAATCTCCAGATAATTCTTTGCTCCACACCTTTTTCACACTTCCTTGCAGCTAGCCTCGCTTTGCATGTCTCCTTCTTAGCCCAGTCCCTTTTATTTTCACAATACCTTTATCCTTTTTACTTTCCTGTTTACCTCAGGACGTGGCACAGCAGGCATGATGGTTGTGGGTTGATGGTTGGACTTCATGATGTTAGAGGTCTTTTGCAACCTTAATGATTCTATGATTCCCCGCTGTATTTCTGTCATTTGAAACTCTTAAGCCTTTGTTGAATTAAGCTAAGACACTCAGCTTCCCCAAAGCAACTTTGCTCACCTCACTTCTGTTTTTTTGCCTTTCTTCCATTTGTGTTTATACATACCAGTGCCTCTGCAGCACAATCTGTCTTTTGGCACACTTTGGTGTAGTTTCTTTTGCTCTAAGGAAGATGGCTGCTGAAGGACTTCCCCATTACCAAGACTAATATAAAAAGTTATTAAGTATGACTGAGTTGGCAGAAATATTGGTTGTCTGGGGAATTAGAAGGGAAAAAGCCAATTTAAAGTTTTATTAACGGGAAAATTAATTTTAAGATTCCAGAATGGATTAAAAGTAAAGACTGGAAAATTAATTTACTTGGATTAGAAGTACTTGTTGGGAAAAAGAGGTATTTCTCAGAGGAAACCTTTGCTTACTTTTAACTAATGAGGTACAAACTTCATTAAAACTTTACTATGGTTAGTTTTTGAATAGTGACTAGAAATTCCTGGCTAAAGAAAAATATACAAGGCCAGAAAATACCAAGCACTATCTGGAAAGCCGCTAAATTCCTATCACATCCACCCACTGAAGTTAGAGCTGACAACTAGATTCTGCTCAGATAGAAGCCACTTGAAATTAGTGATAGCATGGAGACATTGCCCTCTGACAGTGCTACTTTCCCAAACAAAGATGGGGAATTTTGTCTGTAAGTGAATAAAGAATCCTTATGAAAATTGATTGTGATATGATCTCTCTGCAAAATACGCTGCTTAGGAGATTCTGATACTTACTTGCAGCCTTGTCAAAGTAGGAAAAAAAAACCCAAAACAACCTCCAGTACAGACCCCTGAAATGGACTGCTGAATTTGGTGAGATCCAGCACTCTGCACTTCTTTGACGAAGCCTTCTGTAGATGTCACTTAAAGTTTAACCCATAACTTCATAGCACGTGGAATCAAGTAAATGTGAAAGTACTTGTAATTAGTGGTCTGCATGGAAAACAGAGTTTTCATGTTTTAACATGAATATATACATGTTTATATTGGTCTTTCATATATCTTTGTGTGCTATGTCTGAGTATACTAACACACGATAAATGTATGTTTGTACACACCATTCTACTTCTTTCATTCTGGATCATGGTATCTTGACAGCAAATCCCACATTTACTGTGATGAAAGAATATGAAAGAAGGAAGAAAACCAGACTTCTCCCCCGGCTTTGGTAAGAACTTTGGTTCACTCTCTGCAGGCAGAATTCAGCACTTGTGAAGCCAAACTCTAGCTGTTGGTCCAGCATGGTGCATGCCTGTCCCAAAATCTTCTATTGTATCTTCCAGTCCTGGGTTTGTGTTTAAAATATCCCATCCATCTCAAACAGACCTACATGTCTGTATTTAAGCAGCTGACAGCCACAGATTAATCTGGACTAGCCATGAAGATAATGCAGCTAAGCCTAAGGTAGACACCTATGCTATAAGTACCACTGGCTACAAAGTGAGTTTACACACCTGGTATGTACGTAGACATGCACATCAAGTCGCTGCACAATTAATCTCATCCAAAATACTTGTTTCTTTAGATTGTGACAGCTTTTTGCTATTCTGTCACTCCTAAAGGAAATCTTAGTGTGTGATTGTAGCGTTGCAGACCTTGAGCTGAATGTTTGCACTACCACGTCCCTGGAGTAGACCTAAATCTGGAATTGGAGTTTCTCTCTTACTTCATTACTATGAATTTATTCAAGATATTTTAAAATAATTTTTCTCCCCCAAAAAAGGGTTTGTAGGAACACTTTCTCCCATACTGTGTTTGCCTCCATGGAAGTATTTTCCCTTGAAAGAGCAATTTATATAGAACATGCTAAAGTTTCTGTGGACCCTTTCTGTTTTTTCCCTCAACATATCATGTTGATAGTGACATTTAGTAGTGTACACAAGTCATTTTATTGATTTTCCAGTATTAATTCACCCTAAAAATAGAAGTTTGTCCTAAATGAACACTCAATGCTATTAATTAACTATTATGACTTGCCAAAATTTTTCAAGAGATGCTGAAGATACTCAGGATTCAACACACAATATACAATCTATATATTGGCAGTAGTCTCTGAAAAACAATGCGCCCTACCCCATATACCCCAAAGTGTGTCACATGTTGGTGCTGTAAATCCTGAGCAAAATGAAGTAGCTAGAGCAAAACAATTCTCAGAAACCGGCTGACATCTTAATAATGGCAGTACACAAAGATGAAAGTGAAAACCTGTGATATTGCTCATTTCCTGAAGGAAAAACAAAAGAAAAAAAAAAGTAAAACAAAAAAAGACTAAGGCGACATGATGAGTATTGGAAAGTAAGCCTTGTGGTGATTTAGCACCTAAAAGACTGTGACAAGCAATGGAATGTTAAAAAAGTTAATTCAATGAGATACTTGGCAAATTTTTCCTTTGAAAATGAAAGACTTGTAGTGTAAATACTATTTAAAGCATTCTGCTGCTCACATATAGTCTTCCCTTGTGGCATCTGTTAACAATGAATTGCTGCACCTATTATTAGAACAGAAATTTGTGCTAAAGGTTTTTCAGCTAGAACAAGGCTTTCTCAGTGACAGAAGAAACAACTGAATGCAACCTTTAATGGGACAGTGTTTTCTCTCAGAACACCATGGGATATGAGGTTTCTCTCTCTAGCTTTCAGTTAATTGCAGACAAAAGACTGCAGGAGAAGGTATTTGTTTAAAATTGTTGCTGGCATTGCAATAACAGATGCCACTCCTAATTAAATTGGAACATGTTGTAATTCTACATGGGAAAGTGGTGATACCAATACAGATCCTTAAACATTTTGCGGTGACAAATGCTAGAACTAAGAAGACACAAACATGAGCAGCAAATACATGAAAGAATTCTACTTCATATCAAATAGAGTTCCAAGAATACATTTTCTGTAATATCTACAAGTTTATTTACCTTTAGTTAAAAAGTCAATTTATTCGACTTTACTTTTAAGCAGATCTGAATATTCTTGGCTATATTCAGCTTTGGTGAAATGACCTAGATTTCATGAGAAATCAAAATAGTGAGTGATTTTGTCCTTTAGCCATCTGTGAATAAATGCTCAAAATCATTGCCAAAATTTACACCTGTGAACACAGCAATCCAGCACTGTTATTCTAAGGAAAATTTACATGTTCTCCAGCCTGCAGCGTAAGTAGAGAAGGTTCTTTGGTATCTAACCTTAAATCAAAGGACAAAATTGAGAATTGAGGTAGGTTTAATCTAGCCTCATAATTAAAGCAGCAAATTAAATTTCATGTGTAAATGTTTTCTTTTGGAATTAAAGGAAGAAAAAGAAGAACATAAAATTCCTTCTTCAGTCAAGAAAATTATGTTAACGTCTTTCTTTCAGAAGATGTGTTCCTTCACCAAAATAAGAGAAATCACCCTCCTCCTCCTGAAAATCTTAGCAGGCCAGAAGTTGCCCTTATGATGACTTTAGTGTATAAAGTGTAGTATAAAGGAAAGATAAATACAGATCTTATTTCACTAAATATCTTCAACACATCAGTAGAATATTTAATTTCTCACAAGAGCTCAGAAACTAGTATCCAAATTTCTTGAGGGTCTGGTCAAGTTCAGAACAGCACTACTCTGTCATCAAAAACTTTCATGATTTCCTAAAACATTCAGGAGACTTGATTGACAATACAGACGGTTACAAATAAAATAGTGTAAGAAAAGCTATTTTGATGTAAGGAAAATAAATTCTCATTTTGTTGTACAGGGAAAATGGTTCAGATATATAATCTCAGGAAGTCTTCTGTTTTTCAAACTCATTTAGCGGCTAAATTTAGTCATGGTACTACGAACTTCAATTTAAGATTTCCACCTGAAACTCAGTTTTTTCCAACATAATCTCTCTGTTCCAGACATTATTTCCCTCTTGCCACCTGGTGTAAGGTCTTCAGAAGAAGTTTAATGTGGTCCTTGGCTCTAATCTCTTTGACTTCTATGAAGCGACATTTTTAATAAACTAAAAAATCTCAATTAACATAAAACAAGATGCCATTCCATAGTATATTTCAACAATCCACTTCAAGGATTAGGAAAAGAAAATAGATTACTGAACTCAGATCAACTTTAAAAAAAAAAAAAGCTAAATCACTGTTTTCTCTGCAGTTTGCAAACAGCGGTCAACTATTTCACCACTTTTCATATTAACACCACTTTAATTAAAAAAAAGAGCAATGCTTTCTAAAACTTTGTGACAACTGTTTGTTCCTCACCATGTGTACTGCTTTTTAAAAAATGTTAATCATGAAACAGTATTAATTAAGACTAAACTTTTTGGCAGTGTTTTCTTTGAAGCAGATCTTAACTATTGTCATTTTTCCCCATTCACCTGCCCACACACCAGTGACCAATATTTTGCACAGTGTCAGCATAAAGTCAGGGCAAAATGTACCTCATTAACTATTTCACCTTAGTAAATAACAAATACATTTTGATAATCTTCCATTCAGAATCGCAGATTTTCTACCTCCTGACTTTCCAGCTCCTGTTACACGACAGTGACCTGAGTTCAGGCCCATGGGTACTTGTCTATTCCTTTATGCAGCTGCCGTCACTCCCAGTTGCTAAAATTGGGGACTGCACGCCATATATATCCATCTTTTTTTAGCTTCATTCATTAATGTTCGGTGAATAAAGCTTATTGTGTTGAGATGGATCTTGTACCTTTCTATCAGTATTATTTGCTGTTTTTCCATAACTTGCCTCTAATTATTGAGCATCAAAGCTCTAAAACAAAAAGACTTGATGATATTTCTAAAGATGTTGTGTGGAATATAGAATTTAGCACATTAACCCTGCAGGCAGCTTTGAAAATTGCAGGCTGAACCTGCAAATAATCCTGGAATTCCACCAGTGCTTTCAGTAGGAAGAGCTCAAATTGATTCATTCCAGAGGTCAGTGTCTTACCTCCATCCTTCCCCTCATAAAAATCTGTGAGAACAGATCCACTTGAAAATATGTTTTTAAAGTATGTTAAAAGCATGTTTTTAAGTCTGGGCCCTGGCCAGCCACACACAGAAGGGAATTCTACAGCTGTTTAAATCCACGTCGAGAATGTCCTGTGACAAATCTATTCCCATTTCTATCCAGAGCTGGGCAGGGTTAAGAAACATCAACACTGTACGTGCCAAAGAAACAGCGAGAAAAACTCCACTGTGATAACACTCCTTACAAAAGCAGTGGGATCCTTACCATTTCATGTACCTGGCCAGGGGCGCCTTTGCCCCATTCAGGGCCCACTGGTAACTCAATGATAGCCAAATGAATTCACTCGTTATAATCGGGGACCTTATTGCTCTCTACAGCTACCTGAAAGGAGGTTGTAGTGAGGCAGGTGGTGGTCTCTTCTCCCAAGCAACTAGCGACAGCATGA
>Ga0181612_120439_pt1 | contig 10661 bp, 9 predicted proteins | sample HoacroProtozoa21_FD_119630 | JGI IMG/M metagenome (GOLD analysis project Ga0181612, IMG submission 119630) | Hoatzin crop microbial communities from Cojedes, Venezuel. Combined Assembly of Gp0051906, Gp0051904, Gp0051908
CTAAAAACTTTTTAATATTTTAAACTTGTAGTCCATAGCAGAATCGAACTGCTCTTTACAGAATGAAAATCTGTCGTCCTAGCCGATAGACGAATGGACCATTTTGCACAAATGCGGATGCAAAAATAGGAACTTTTTTTGAATTGCAAAAATTTTTTGCGAAAAAATTGTTTTTTTATAGTTTTGCCTTGTAAATACCTACAATGCGGCAAATATGTATCAGACGGTCAAAGCGGTTGTGTTGCGCACCATCAAGTATGGCGACAATTCACTGATAGTGGATGCCTATACCGACAGCGAGGGACGCATGTCGTTTACTACGCGCGTTTCGACCGGGCGCAAGTCGGGTTCCAAGTCGCTGCTGTTCCAACCCTTGTCGCTGCTGGAGATAGTAACCGACATGGCGCCCCGCCAAAGCCTGTACCGCATCAAGGAGGTAAAGAACTACCAGCCTTTTGTGTCTATTCCGTACGACATGAGCAAGAATGCCATGGCCCTGTTCCTGGCCGAGTTCCTCTACAAGACCCTGCGCGAGCAGTCGCCCAACCCGCCCCTGTTCGAGTACTTGCAGGACTCGCTGGCCTGGCTCGATACCAGCACTACAGGGTATGCCAACTTCCACTTGGTGTTTTTGCTGCGCATAGCCCGTTTCCTGGGTTTTGCCCCCAATACCGACAATCCGCAGGGATTGCCTTACTTCGACCTCCTAAACGGGTGCTATACCGAGGCTAAGTCGCTGGCCGACGAGTATTACCTGGAGGGACAGGAGGCAGTCCTGCTTACACAGCTCATGCGGCTCAACTTTCAGAACATGCACCTGTTTCAAATAAATAGGGGACAGCGCAAACAGTGTCTGGACCTGATTCACAGGTACTACGGTTTGCATGTCCCCGATTTTTCGGATATGAAGTCGCTGGGCGTCTTACACGAGCTGTTCGATTAGGACAGCAAGGACTTCACCTTTTGCGAGATGGCGCTGCCCTCGGCCTTTCCGGCCAGTTGCTTGGTGGCGATGCCCATCACCTTGCCCATGTCTTTCATGCCGGTGGCACCCGTCTGTTCGATGATGCCCTTGACAATGGCGGTCAGCTCCTCGTCCGATACCGGTTGTGGCAGGTAGGCCTCCATCACCTTTACCTGTGCCAATTCTTCGTCGGCCAGGTCCTGGCGGTTTTGCTGGGTGTAGATGGCAGCAGCGTCCTTTCCCTGTTTTACCAGTTTTTGGATGAGACGCGTGGCATCGGCATCGGCCAGGGTGTCGTTGGCCCCTGGGGCCGACTTGGCCTCCAGAAAAACTTTCTTTATGTTGCGCAGGGCTTCCAGCGCCACCTTGTCGCGGGCCTTCATAGCCTTCTTGATGTCTTCGCTTATTTGGTCAAATAGTGTCATTGCTTGTAGGTGTTAAGGGTTCGTAATTTAGAAGAAGATGGTGTTTCCCGTATTCTCCTGCTTTCCTACCTCGGGTGGTGCAGCCGCTACGTCTTCCTTCAGGCGTTGCGTGGCCTTCTTGGAGTCTTCCTTGATGGTCTTTAGGTCGCCTTGGTTGCGCTTGTAGGTAGGCGAGTTGTTCACTTCGTCTATGATGCGCGGGTTGTCCAGGTCTTCGGGGCTGAACACATAGAACTTGTAGGGATCCTTGCGGTTTTCTTTCTCCGTGCCATAGTAGCCGCTCATGATTTCCTCTTCCATGCTTTGCTTGGTAGAAGGTTCCATGTTCAGTGGACGGACGGTTTCCGGGACCGAGTTTCCGATGTCGCCCATGCCCGGTATGCCGTTTTCGCCAAAACCCGTGGCCAGGATGGTAATCTTTACGTTCTTGCCCAGCGACTGGTCCTTGGCTTGTCCCCAAATCACCTCTATGTCCGGATTCAAGTCGTTCATAAAGGCATCTATCTCGCTCATCTCAGTAATAAGCATCTGCGCTTCGTCGCTATACGAAATGTTGAGCAGTATCTTCTTGGCATTGTAGATGTCGTTGTTATTGAGCAGCGGCGAGTTCAGTGCCGCGTCTATGGCTCGTTTCACGCGCCCTTCGCCTTCGGCCTGTCCGGTGGACATGATGGCCACGCCGCCGTCCTTCAGAATCTTTTTCACATCCCTGAAGTCGAGGTTGATGATACCGTCTATGGTAATGATTTCGGCAATGCTCTTGGTGGCCACCGAAAGAATGTCATCGGCCTTGGCAAAGGCTTCGGGCACGCTGGTAGTGTTGTCGGTATAAATCTCGCGCAGCCGCTCGTTGTTGATGACCAGCAGCGCATCCACGTTCTTGCTCATTTCGTGCACGCCGCGCAGGGCCTGCATAATCTTGGGCCGTTTCTCAAACAGGAAGGGGATGGTGACGATGCCGATGGTCAAGATGCCCATTTTCTTGGCCTCGCGTGCAATGACCGGTGCGGCGCCCGTACCCGTGCCACCGCCCATGCCGGCGGTAATAAATACCATTTGGGTGCCGTCGTTAAACAGGTTCTTGATTTCCTCTATGCTTTCTTCGGCAGCTTGCCGTGCCACGTTGGGGTCGTTGCCTGCACCCAGTCCCTTGGTGGTTTCCTTGCCCAGTTGGATCTTTACGGGAATGTCGCTGTTCATCAATGCCTGCCGGTCGGTGTTACAGAGGGCGAAATTGACGTTGTGGATGCCCTCCATAAACATGTGCTTTACGGCATTGCTGCCACCGCCGCCCACGCCCACGACCTTGATAATCTTGGGCGAACCCGAATCAATGTCGAAGGGAATCAGCGACTCGCCACCCTGGGTGGCAGGTGCATCGTTTCCGACGGTAAAGTCATCGAAATTCAGCGTATTATTTTCTTCGTTCATAGTCGTATGTATTTTGTAGATGTTAATTCTTGTTGTCTTCTAAATTGTTGTCTTCTTCGAACATTTTTCCGATACTGTCTTCAACTTTGTTTATCAGTTTGTCAAAGAAACTTCCCTTTGACTTCTTGGATTCCTCGCGTTCGGGTTCGGGTTCCGGTTCATCAAATTCTATGGTTCCCTCTTGGGTGTCCGGCGCGCCGAACAGGTCGGGGGTAAACGATTCGCCGCAGCAGTTGTCCTTGCCGGCAGCCAGGATGGACAGTACGCCGCAGAACCTGCCATCGTGTTCCAGCATCTTGTTTCGTTTCTCCAGTTCCTTGTTGCCTCCCTGCAGCTTGATGTTGGGGAAAGATATGATCTTGGGTTTCTTGTACTTGTCGTTGGTGATGATGGCAAACAGGGTGTCGATGTTTTTCAGGTTGGTGCCGCCGCCGGTAAAGAATACGCCTGCCAGCAGCTTGTCTTGGCACTTCGACAGCTTGATCTGTTCGGCCACGTTCTTGAGGATTTCCTCGGTGCGTGCCGCCACAATCTTGTCGAACACTTCCTTCTCAATGCCGTGCTCGTCGTCAAACTTGTACACGGTACTCTTTTCGGCCTCGTCGGCTTCTTCCACGGCGTCGCCGTACTGCTTCTTCAGGCTCTCGGCTATGTCGGCAGGGATGGGGTAGGAGGCCAGGTCGCGTGTAATATTGTGGCTGCCCAGCGGTATTACCGACAGGTAGCGCAGCAGGCCGTCGGTATAAACCGACACGGTGGTCGTTTCGTACCCTATGTCCACCAGTGCGCAACCCTTGTTACGGTCGTCTTCGCTCAGCAGCAGCCGGGCTTCGGCCAACGGAGTCACGATGGGGTCGTCGGCTATGCGCTTCTTGGCTTGCTTCATGCTGGCCAGCAGCCCCTTTTTCAGGTTGGAGCGGGCCACCACGTTCATAAACACGCCCGTAATCTTCTTGCCGGTCACACCCACGGGGTTGGCATATAGCGTTTCGTCTATCTCAAACTCTTGCGGGGCCACGTCCAGTATGTCGATGTTTTCTATCACGTCGTGGTAGTTCTCGTCGCGTATGTTGTCCACCAATATCTGCGAAATCTTCTCTTCGTCTTCGTACACCTCCTTGTGCACCTTGTTCAGCACGGTCCGCAGCGATTGTCCGCCAATGCCTACGTACACCTGCGTGATATGGTAGTTCACTTGCAGTTCCAGATCCTTGAGGATGCTTTCGATGGCCGACTGTGCCATGTCGATGTTGTAGATGATGCCCCTCCTGATAAACGAAGTGGCGGGTTGGGAAGCAAGCGCCAAGATCCGGTACGAGTTGTCGGCATTTTTCTTTCCCAAAATTCCGGTGATCTTCGAAGATCCCATTTCAATTGCAGCAATAAAGTCTGTTGTCGTTGCCATATTCTTGTCTTTTATTTTTTTGTACAAATTATTTGGTTGTTGAACTCCACGTTGATGACGGAATATTTGTTCCATCCCACGGTGTTCAGCGCTTTGGTGTAGAAGGCTTTCACCCTCGCCAGCTTGTTGGGGTAGTTGTCTATCTTCCCCAGGTAAATCACGTGGTTGCCCACGCGCGGAATCAGTTCTATCTTGTTGCCCGACAGCACGTGTATCTGTTCTATCTGGGCATTCCAAAACGGATCTTCCTGCAGGTACAGCCCCAGGGGGTAAAGATACTTGCAGGCATAGGTCTTCAGTACGTTGCCGGTCACTACGGCCAGGTGTGCCTGGCAGCGTGAGTCGGCAGTCATCACGCCCCCCTTGGTGTCGATGTAATAGTTTTCGCCGTTGCTGCTCATTACGCGCAGTATGGGGGTCTTTTGCACAATGTCGATGCCCACCTTGCCGCTGGGCGTCTTGAAACATTCCGCATGGTCCACCAGCGGATGTTGCGAAATTTCGGTCTCAATCCGCTTCAGGTTTACCTCCTTCAGTGGCTTGTCCACGGGATTCAGGTCCTTGCCGGCCAGGATTTGGCTCACCTCGGCTTTCGACAGGAACTGCGAGTAGGCCGTGTCTTTCACCATCACCTTGATGTCGCGGCACGTCTGCGCCTGCGTATCGTGGCACAGGCACACGAAGGCAAACACCAGGTATGCGGCCACACCCAGTAGCAAAAACATCAGCCCTATCTTTTTCCCGCGCGTCATCTTACAATCGTTTCTCCAACAGTTTTTGTATCTGCGGCGTCAGGTTGTCGAGGTCGCCGGCCCCCAGCACAATGACTACCTCAAGGGTTTTTTGTGCCAGCACCTCCAGCAGCTCGCTCTTTTGGCACAGCATTTTCTCCACGCCCTGCCGCAGGTTGTCGTACACCAGCTTGCTGGTCACTCCCTCAATGGGTTGCTCGCGGGCTGGGTATATCTCGGTCAGCACCACCTCGTCGGCCAGCGACAGGCTTTCGGCAAACTCCCGGTAGAAGTCGCGTGTGCGGGTGTACAGGTGCGGCTGGAACAGCACGGTTATCTTTTTGCCGGCATAAAGCTCGCGCACCGACTTGATGCACTGGGCTATTTCGGCCGGGTGGTGTGCATAGTCGCTCAACAGCACCAGCTTGTCGGTCTTCAGCTTGAAGTCGAACCTGCGGTCCACGCCTGCGTAGGTGCGCATGCCCTGCCTTATCTCGTCGTCGGTCACCCCGTTGAGGTGCGCCAGCGCCATGGCGGCAACGCCGTTCTCTATGTTGATGCTTACCGGCACGCCCAGCTGTATGCGGTCTATGCGGGTGTCGGGTGCCACAAAGTCGAAGAAGATTTCTCCGTTTCCAATCTCTATGCGTTCGGCATGGAAATCGCCTTCCTCGCGCCCGTAGGTGTAAACCCTCACCCCTTCGGCCACGTCGGGCTGCAATGCCAGTCCCGTGTGAATAATCAGCGCCCCCTGCGGCTGTATGAGCGAGGTGTAATGCCTGAAGCTTTCCAGGTACGCCTCGTAGGTGCCGTAGATGTCCAGGTGGTCGGCATCGGTGGCCGTAATCACGCTCATGTAAGGCGATAGGTGGTGGAACGAGCGGTCGAACTCATCCGCCTCTATCACCGTAAACGGACTGGTCTGGCTCAGCAGCAGGTTGGTATGGTAGTTCTTAGAGATGCCCCCCAGGAAGGCCGTGCAGCCAATGGCCGACTCCTTGAACAGGTGGGCCGTCATGGTGGTGGTCGTCGTCTTTCCGTGCGTGCCCGCCACGCACAGGCTCTTGCTGTGGCGTGTAATCAGTCCCAGCACCTGTGCCCGCTTCAGGATGGTGAAACCCCTTTCCCTGAAGTACGCCAGTTCGGCATGCTCTTGCGGTACGGCCGGCGTATAGACCACCAGCGTGGAGGCTTTGTCGCGACAGCTTTCGGGAATCAGGGCCGCGTCTTCCTCAAAGTGGATGGAGGCCCCTTCGGCCACCAGTTCGGCGGTCAGCTCGCTCGGGGTCTTGTCGTATCCCGCCACCACTTTTCCCTTGGAAAGGAAATAGCGGATGAGCGCGCTCATGCCTATGCCGCCCGCTCCTACGAAATACACAGCCTTAATGTCCTCTAAACGTGTCATTTGCCTTCTTTTTTCTTCGCCTTTTATTGCGGTAGTAAAGATATTAATTTTTTATCAAATTTAAAACTTCTCGCGCAATAATATTTGCCGAATCGGGCAATGCCATTTTGGCAATATTGGTGCGCAGGCTGTCCAGTTTGGCATCGTCGGCCACCGTGGTCCATGCCAGCGGCAGCAGTTTCTCGGGTGCCTCCACGTCTTTTACGTACAGGGCCGCGTCTTTGTCCACCAGCGCCAGCGCGTTCTTGGTCTGGTGGTCCTCCGCCACGTTGGGCGAGGGGACCAGTATGACCGGTTTGTGCAGCAGGCAGAACTCCGAGATGGAGCCTGCGCCTGCCCTCGACACCACCAGGTCGGCTGCGGCATACGCCGCGTTCATGTCCTTGATAAAATCGGTTACGTACAGGTTGGGAATGTCCTCCATGCACGGCTTGGTCCATTCCTTGCCCGTATGCTTTTCGAGCACCGACTTTACTTGGTCGTAGTATATTTTTCCCGTCTGCCAGATGACCTGTATGTCGCGGTGCGCCACTATGTCGTCCAGCTGCGCCGAAAGCGTCTGGTTGATGGTGCGCGCGCCCAGGCTGCCGCCCAGCACCAGGATGGTCTTGCGGCTTCCGTCCAGTCCGAACTTGCGGGCCGCCTCTTCTTTGGTGGGCGTGTTTTCCAGCAGGTTCTGCCGTACCGGGTTGCCGGTAAGTATGATTTTTTCAGCGGGGAAGAAACGTTCCATCCCTTCGTAGGCCACGCAAATCTTGTCGGCATTCTTGGCCAGCAGCTTGTTGGTGACCCCCGCGTACGAGTTTTGTTCCTGAATCAGCGTGGGAATGCCCATCAGCGCCGCCATTTTCAGCGTCGGGCCGCTGGCATAGCCGCCCACGCCCACCGCCACCTGCGGGTCGAACTCGCGGATAATCTTGCGGGCCTTGCGCTGGCTCTTCAGCAGCTTCACCAGCACCGAAAAGTTCTTCAGCAGGTTCTTTCGGTCAAAACCGGTTACCGGCAGTCCCACAATGCGGTAGCCCGCATCGGGCACCCGTTGCATTTCCATCCGGTTTTCGGCACCCACGAAGAGGATGTCGGCCTCGGGCGCCATCTTCTTGATGGCGTTGGCTATGGAGATGGCCGGGAAGATGTGTCCCCCGGTGCCCCCTCCGCTGATGATGACGCGCGGCGTCTGTTTCTTGGCTGTTTCCATGTGTTTCGGTTTAGAGTAAGATATCTTCGTTTTCGTTCAGTATTTCTGCATTCTTGCCCAGCGGCGGCAGTTCTTTCTGCATGTTTTCCGGGTCTTCGGCCTCCTCTGCATCCTTCAAGCTTTCGGTGTAGCGGCTCACGCTCAGGATGATGCCGAAGTAGGCGCAGTTGATGAACGTGGACGTGCCGCCGCGACTGATGAGCGGGAGCGGCTGTCCCGTAACGGGCGCCAGTCCCACGGCCACCATCATGTTGAAGATGGCCTGCGTCACCAGCAGCAGTGCCACCCCTATGATGAGCAGCGCCGGGAAGGTCTTGTTACATCGTCTCGCTATCATGCCCACCCTAAACAGCAGCGCTATGTAGAGCAGCACCACCACGATGCCTCCCACCAGTCCCAGTTCTTCGATGATGATGGCATAGATAAAGTCGGAGTACGCCTGGCTCAGGAAGTCTCTTTCCACCGAGTTGCCCGGCCCCTTGCCCAGGACGTTGCTCGTGGCCACTGCGATGCGCGCATGGCCCACCTGCCCGTTCTTGTCGAGGTCGTATTTCTCGGGCGGCACCGTCTCCGTCTTCATAAAGTTCTCTATACGGGCCCGCCAGGTATCAAACCGGTGCAGCACCTGTATGTCGGCATTCTTGGTCACCTCTAGGAAAAGGAAGCCCGCCAGGGCGATGCCAGCCAGGGCGCCCACCAGCTTGCCCAGTTTCTTAAGCGACACGCGGCCAATGCACATCAGCATCAGCACTACGGCAAACAGCAGCACGGCCGTAGAAAAGTTCTCGGGGAAAATGAGCACGCAGATGATGCCTGCCACTATCAGTATCTGCTTGTAGGTCTTGTCCGCCACCCCGTCTTCCGTCTGTCCCTTGGCCAGTAGGAACGCGGTGGTGATGACCACGGCAAACTTGGCTATTTCGGAAGGCTGGAACTGCCTGCCAAACAGCGGGATGTAGCGCGATGCATCGTTCACCTTGCCCATAAACATTACCAGCACCAGCAGGAGCATGGAAATGGGTATCAGGGTGATGGCGATGGGCACGAACCACTTGTAGTTGATGTTGTGCAGGCCCACGATGATGAATGCGCCGCACAGCAGGTAGATGCTGTGCTGCGTCACCGGAGCCCAGTAGTCGCCGCTCTTGTACGTCAGCGTGCTCGACGCGCTAAACACCTCCACAATAGAGATGAGGCACAGGGTCAAGAAGATGACCCATACCACCTTGTCGCCTTTAAATATATTCTTAAACAGGTCCACGTTACAATTCCCTTACGTATTTCTTAAACTGGTTGCCTCTGTCGGCCATATTGTTAAACAAGTCGAAGCTGGCGCAGCACGGGCTCAGCAGCACGGTTTCGCCTTTCTTGGCCAGCTTGTACGAAGCCTCCACCGCCTCCTTCATGCCCGAGTGTATGTCGGCCGTCGGCAGTCCCAGGTCGTCGAAGTTGTCGTGTAGCTTCCGGTTGTCCACGCCCAGGAACACCAGGCCAGAGCATTTCTCACGCACCAGGTCCTTTATCTCGCCGTAGTCGTTGCCCTTGTCCAGTCCGCCCAGTATCAGCACCACCTTGGTGTCCACGCTTTCCAGCGCGTACCAGCAGGCGTCCACGTTGGTGGCTTTTGAGTCGTTGATAAACTTGATGCCTCGCACCGATGCCACATATTCCAGCCGGTGCGGCACCCCTTCGAAGTCCGACAGCGCCTCGCGTATGTCGTCGTGCTTGATGCCCGCAATGTTGGCCGAAAGGCCGGCGGCCAGCGAGTTGTACAGGTTGTGCACCCCCCGCAGGGCCAGCGCCTCCTGTTCCATGTTGAACGAGGTAGGCTGTTCAAACACCACCTTGCCTTGGTCGGCATACGCCACCACGCCTTCTTCCTTCGATTGTGCAAACGGGTACAGCTGTGCCACAATGCCGTGCTTGGCCAATTCCCGCTTGATGATGGGATCGTCGTTCCAGAAGATGAAGGCATCGTCGCCAGTCTGGTTCTGCGTAATGCGAAACTTGGCATCCACATACTTCTGCATCTCGTAGTCGTAGCGATCCAGGTGGTCGGGCGTAATGTTAAGCAGCACCGCAATGTTGGCCCTAAAGTTGAACATGTGTTCCAGTTGGAACGAGCTCAGCTCTATCACGTAGTAGTCGTGTTCCTCGGTGGCCACCTGCAGCGCCAGGCTGCGGCCTATGTTGCCTGCCAGTCCCACGTTCAGTCCCGCCTTTTGGAAGATGTGGTAGATGAGCGACGTGGTAGTAGTCTTGCCGTTCGAACCCGTGATACAAATCATCTTGGCCTTGGTGTAGCGTCCTGCAAACTCAATGTCCGAGATGATGGGGATGTGCCTTTCGGCCACCTTCTTGATCATGGGCGCGTTGTTGGGTATGCCCGGGCTCTTGATGACCTCGGCGGCATCCAGTATCTTTTCCTCGGTGTGATGTCCTTCCTCCCACTCAATGCCATACTGGTCCAGCATCTGCTTGTAGTTGTCCTTGATGGATCCCGTGTCCGACACGAAGGTGTCGTACCCCTTCAGCTTGGCCAGTACGGCGGCACCCGTGCCGCTTTCGCCGGCGCCCAGGATGGCAATTTTCTTTGTATGTGTAGCGGTGCTTGTTGTCATAGTTATCTGATTTTTAAAGTCACAATGGCCAGTATCGCCAGTACGATGGTCACGATCCAAAAGCGGACCGTAATCTTGGCCTCGTGCTGCAGCTGTTGCGGTTTCTGAAATTTCACGGTGCATCCAGGCTCAATCATGTCCATGCTGGTCCTGAAGTGGTCGTGCAGCGGTGCCCGCTTGATGAGGCGCTGTTTCACGCCCCGCCTTTTGCCCATCTTATAGTAGAAGCGCTGCAAGATGACCGACAGGTCCTCGAAGAAGAACACGCCGCACAGGATGGGCAGCAGCAGCTCCTTGTGGATGATGATGGCCAGCACGCCTATGATGCCTCCGATGGTTAGGCTACCCGTATCGCCCATAAACACCTGGGCGGGATACGAGTTATACCACAGGAAACCGACGAGGGCTCCCACAAATGCTGCCATAAAGATCACCAGTTCCTCGGCACCCGGTATGTACATGATGTTTAGGTAGCTGGCAA